>Ga0070739_10001647_pt1 | contig 32583 bp, 27 predicted proteins | sample Coa_R1_7_FD_66445 | JGI IMG/M metagenome (GOLD analysis project Ga0070739, IMG submission 66445) | Surface soil microbial communities from Centralia Pennsylvania, which are recovering from an underground coalmine fire - Coalmine... | ecosystem: Environmental > Terrestrial > Soil > Unclassified ...
CGGCGCTCCCCAGCGCCTTGGCGCTAAATGTTGCCATCCGCGAGTTCGCGACTGTAACGGGCCCGGCCATCGGAGGGCTGGTCATTGCTCTGGCCGGTGTGACGCCGGTGTATGTCCTCGACGCCGTCTCCTATGGGTTTGTGCTGGCTGCCGTCCTACTGATGCGGACGCGGGTGGGGCATGTCGCTACCCGGCAGGTAAACCTTGCGGCCCTAACGGAAGGCTGGAGGTTCATTCTTCGTAACCGCATCATTCTTTCGGTTCAGGGACTCGATTTCCTGGCCAACTTCTTCGCCGCCTCAGCGGTGCTGTTTCCGGTGTTCGCCCGCACCATATACCATGTCGGGCCTCAAGGCCTTGGACTTCTCTACGCCGCCGGCTCCGCAGGGGCGGTCGCCGGCGCACTGATTTTCGGGGCCTTCAGTCGCGCACGCCGCCAGGGCGCAGTGGTCCTGGCATCAGTTGCCGTGTACGGTCTTGCCATCGCCGCCTTCGGCTTCGCACCCTGGTTCTATGTTGGACTCGGCTTTCTCGCCTTGTCGGGTGCGGCCGACGCCGTGAGCGCCTCGCTGCGCGGCACCATTTCTCAGCTGGCAACGCCTGACCGGCTCCGGGGCCGGGTCACGGCGGTGAACACGATGTTTGTGGCCGGTGGACCGCAGCTCGGGAACGTGGAGGCGGGGTTGCTGGCGGCTGCAATCGGCACCCGAGAAGCGGTGGCGGCCGGCGGTATCGCCACGGTCCTGATCACCGGCCTCGTGGCGCTGGTCTCTCCCACAGTGAGGAAGTATGGTTACGCGCCAGGAGGCAACTCACCTGCCGGCACCGTCGCCGTTGAGGCGGAGCCGGAGGCGCCTGACATGGTCTAGCGTTTGGGTCTCGACGAAGATGGCGAGCGGCTTGCTCTGATGCCGGCTCCTTTGCCCCCCATGTCCGTGTTGTCGCTGTAGGGACGGACCCTCAAGGAAAGAGCGAAGCCCCGGCCCGAGATACATAGATTGCCTGAGTTGGACAGGCGTAGGCAGCCTCCAACAGGACATCCAGCTCCTCACCGCCGGGGTCGACGATCTCGGCTTTCATGGCGTCGTCCAGCCGAAATGCCCGCGGTGCGATGATGACACACTGTCCGGAGCCGATACACTCTGCCCGATCCACCGCCACCTGAACACGCTCCTCGAGGCCCTCAGGCATACCCAAATCTACCCGTACACGGAATGATGACGATGGCGGATTTACAATAAGTGATTGCGGCTCTGGCGACGAGTCCCCAGAGCTCCAGAGATTCCTCATGACCGACGACACCGGAATGCGTGACCGTGTTGAGGCAGACTACAAGGCTGCGCTCAAGGCGCGTGACTCCGATACGGTCTCCACGCTGCGAATGCTCAAGGCAGCGATCCAAAATGCCGAGATCGTAAAGCGTGCGCCGCTAACCGAGGATGAGGCACTGGCGGTTCTCAGGAGAGAAGCCAAAGTGCGGCGGGAATCGAGAGATGAGTTCGAGCGCGGAGGACGTCAGGACCTGGCCGCCAGAGAGCGGACCGCACTCGACGTGCTCAACGGGTATTTGCCTGCTGAGCTCGACGAGGACCAGCTCCGCACAATGATCAACTTGGCCCTCGCCGAGCTGACACCGGAGCAGCGCGACAATCCGCGGGCTGCCCTTGGTCCATTGATCAAGAAGGTCATGGCGCAGACGGGAGGCCGGGCGGAGGGTGGCACGGTGAGTGCAATGGCGCGTTCCGCTCTATCCGAAGGGAGGTAGCTCCTGTCCGCATTCGGCTTTGTTATGCCGTTGATCGACGTAGAGGATCGCTCTCGCTTGAGGCCATTCTCGAGCCGAGAGAGATTGATGTGCGCACGGAGCAGCTCCACAATGTGCAGGTCAGGTGAGCCCGGGCACGAGGACCGGCTGGGTGAATAGCCGCTGGGGACAACGCGGTCAGCTGATGTGGCTGGTGTTTCACGGCCTGGTCATCGTCGGCGGAGTGGCACTGCTTGTCAGCGCACCCTTTCAGGCCAACGCTCTGCCCGCCCTCGACCGGCCGTCGCCGGTCACGGTCAGGGCACAAAGCCGCGTGACGTATATCGACGTGGCGGCGACGAACCGGCTGAAGGCTCAGGTCGAAGCGGCGGTCCCCACGGTCTACCAAAGCAACAGGACCGCAGCTGAGAACAGCATCCAACAGGCCGACCTGCTCTTTCAGAATATTGATGGGGAGTTGGTGAATACCCACCACAGCCGCGCTGAGAGGCAGGTGGCTATCGCCGCGCTGTTGCGCTCGGCATCCATCTCGGCGACTCGTTTCCCCACTTTGCCGGCCTCTGACTGGCGACGCGTCCAGCATTGGACCGTCCGGCTCCTCGATGAGAGTCTGAGCTTACCGCCGTTCGACTCCTCCCAGCTTTTCAACGTCGAGCGCTTCCTCTTCAACGGCTTGCCGCGTCTGATGGGGCCGTCGACGCGTCAGGCAGTATCGACTCTCGTGCGGTCATTCCTGGTGCCCACGCGTACTCCGAATCTCGTCGCCACGGGACGTCGACAGCAGCAGGCAGCGGCCGGGGTCAAAGCGATAACGGTAACCGTTCCCGCCGGTACGATCGTGGTGAGGCGCGGCCAGCAGGTCACGCCTGCGGTCATGCAGGAGCTGCAGGCTGTGGGACTGCCGAGCGTCGGCGCGAGCTGGAATCAGCGCCTCGGTACGGTGCTCTTCACCGGGGTGGTGGTCGTCCTGCTACTCTGGTATCTCCGCGTCTTCAACCCGGATGCCACAGCGAACGTCCGGCTCATGTTCCTCATGGACGCCATGATCTTGCTGGTGGCCGTTGCGGGCAAGTTCGCGCTCCCGGGGCATGTTCTGCTGCCGTATTTCTTTCCGGTGGCGGGCGCAACGGCGCTTTGTGGGCTGCTTCTACCGACCGAGGCCGGCGTCAGTCTTGCCGTGGTGCTCGGCTTAATTCTCGGGTGGGTGATCGGCGGGTCATTCGAGCTGACCTGCTACTACCTCTTGTCGGGTGTCGCCGGAGCACTGGCCGTCCGCCACCTTCGCAAGCTGAATGATTTCATCCTGGCCGGAGCCTTCATTGGGGGCACGGCCGCACTCGTCCTCGGTGCATTCGTGCTCCTGGCAGGCGGTTACGATGGTCAAGCTCTCAGGAACTACGCTGCGGCTGCCGCACTGAACGGCCTTCTCTCCGGCGCCCTGGCATTCGCCGGTTTCGTCATGCTGGGCAATGCCTTTGGCGTCACCACCACCCTTCATCTCTTGGAGCTCGGACATCCCGACCAACCGCTGCTGCGCCGGCTGATGTCCGAGGCGCCCGGTACCTACAACCATAGTCTGATCCTGGGATCGATGGTCGAGTCGGCGGCCAGAGAGATTGACGCCAACGCGCTTCTCGCCAGGGTGATGGCGCTCTACCACGATATCGGGAAGATGGCCAATCCGCTGTGCTTCATCGAGAACCAGATGGGTTCCGCAAATATTCACGACGATCTCCTGCCACGGGAGAGCGCGGAGATCATACGCGGGCACGTAACCCATGGTGTACATCTGGCCCGTCAACACCGGCTCCCGGCATCAATTCGCGACGCCATTCTGCAGCATCACGGGACCACTACCATGGCCTACTTTCTCAATCGAGCATTGCAAGAAGATCCGAACGTCGACGCGGCCCTCTTCACCTATCCCGGCCCGAAGCCTCAGACCAAGGAGTGCGGCCTGGTCATGCTGGCCGACGGCTGCGAGACGGCGGTGCGGGCCAGCGTGATACATACTCCCGAGACAATTCGAGACATCGTCAACCGCATCATCGACGAACGCGTCGCCGGAGGGCAGCTGGCCGAGTGTCAGCTGACCCTGCGGGATCTGGACGCCGTGCGTCGATCCTTTGTGGACGCCTTGATCGGCATGTATCACCCGCGCATCGAGTACCCGGCCCCGGCGCCGCTCTCGATTCCGCGAGACACCGTCGGCGCCTAATTTGGCCGCTGAGGTGGTCGTTCGACGGGACGTCGTGCTTCAGATAGACCGCGCAGGGCTGATGCGCGCGGCCTCGGCTGCCGTGGAGGCAGCTGGGAGAGGCGGGAGGGACGAGTTGACCATAGTCCTCACTGACGATGCCGAGGTGCAGGACCTGAATGCTCGCTACCGCGGCCTGGATCAGACGACCGACGTGCTGTCCTTCGGCCTCTTCGAACCCGCCGAGTCTCCAACAGGAGACCCATTGGAGGCTCTGGCTCCGCTTGGCGACGTGGTGATCAGCTACCCCCGGGCAGTGGCGCAGGCTCAAGAACTGGGACACCCGGTCGATGAAGAGGTTGCTTGGCTGGTCGTGCACGGAACCCTCCAGCTCCTGGGATACCGACACGATACTCCCGAAGAGGCTAAGGAAATGTCGCGGGTGGAATCTCGCATCTTACGGGATCTGGGCATGCAATCCGTGCAGCTCACCGATTCAAGGCTCGGGTGACCTTCCTCGGAAGTCTGCCTCGATCCGCTTGACCTGCAGGATCGAAGTCCGATTCCGATACACCTGGGGGAGCTCCGATTCCCCTTTCCGAACGTCTGGGTCTCCGTTCCGAACATCCGGGTTTCCGTTCCGAACATCCGGCTTTAGGTTCCGAACGTAGCCCGGCCCCTCTGTGGCCGGGCGTGGCGAGACCGTTCGCAGGTGTATGGGAGTTAGGAAAGCATGCTCAACCCGGAAGAGAGATCGTTGCACGAGTTGGGCATAATCCGGCATTCGGCGGTTCTCGCCGGTTTTGCGGATGCCCGGTCGAGGCCGAGTCGTGACGACGCCCGGCCACAGAGGGGCCGGGCTACGTGCGCCGTTCGGGAGGGCTTAGCCGAGGAATTCTGATGCTCTGTATGGGGTGTGTTTCCTCGAAGCCGAAACTGGTCCGCAATGCCCCGGCAACAACTCGATAACATCTCTGGCAATAGAGTCAATTGGAATCAGCCGCAACGGTCGCCCAGACATCAGCTTCATCTCCTTACTGGACCATGGCCCCCCGCACCGTGGTCCAGTTTTCGTGTTCGCGAGTTGCAGGTCCCAGCCGGTTGGTCACGCACTCCGGCTTAGCTCATCGAGGATGGCTCCCTCCCGCAGACCGCGGCGAGTCACTACAGACGATGACGGTTGGAAATGATTCTGCATGGTGCATAACGCGGTGACTCCGGCGGGCAGCACCTGCGCGCGCTCGTGTCCGAATCCCGCCTCGGTGGCGACGGTCGACGAGGGGGTGGTGTAGAGCCGCTCCTCTACTTGCTGGAGAGCATCTGCCCGCAGCTCGCCCGCACCCGACTCCAGGCCTGAGAGTAGGGCGGCATGGGTGGCAGTTCCTCCAGTGAGGATGAGGATCTCGGGGCGCACCCGTGGGAGCTGACGCAATGCCTCCAGAACGTGCCTTCTGATGGCGCGTCGCTCCTTCTCGGCCGGCGGATCAGAATGGACAAACAGCTCCGTCAGCCTGCCGGAGCCGAGTTGAAGTGAACGACCCCAAAGGACCTCTTGCTCGCGGGCTGCCACCAGCTCCGTGCTGCCACCACCCAGGTCGCAGACGAGCGCGACCTGGCGAATCTCAATCCCGGCGCTTGCTCCGAGAAAAGTGAGCCTCGCTTCCTCCTCACCTGTGAGGATGCGAGCGGCGATGCCTGCTTCTCGTCGGAGGTTACTCACGAACTCGGGACCGTTGGCAGCGTCACGCACGGCGCTGGTAGCGATCGCAACCATGCTACGGGCTCCGTACCCTTGAGCCACGGCCGCCAGCTCCCGGACTGCGACGAGCGCTGCCTGCTGCCGATCCGGACTGAGATTCCCGGACGCGTCAACACCTCTGCCAAGCCGGACAAAGCGGCTCTGATCCGTCAGCGTCAAAAGTTTGCCATCAACCGCAAGAGCCACCAACAGTCGTACGGTGTTCGATCCGATGTCGATGACAGCCAGAGGCCGGTTGTCGCTGCCGGAGCGTGAGTGACCCGGTCGCACCTCTGGCTCCTGGTTGGTGGTCAACCAGGTTTGCTCGTCGAGACGGCCGCCGCCGCAGACCACTGGTAGGCCGCCGCGGGAGGTATCACCGGTCCGTAACCACGAAACCCATGAATGCGTCGAGGTCTAGAGTGGGAGCGGCCGATGTCAGGCTGTTAGGACGCGCGGCTAGTAGGCCGCGTAGCGGCCGCGAACACGAAACAGACGATGGCCAGAACCACGAAGAGAATGCCGTGCTTGAAGTTCTGTATCCCCATTGGCCCGTCCTTGTGATGACCGAAAGGAGCTGCTCCCGTCCATGCCAGGACCACCAGCACGATGAAGACAATGCCGGCGATGACGGCCAGGCCAAAAAGCGTAGTTCGGTTCATTTCTTCCTCGTAAGCAAATTGGGTTAGACGCGCTGTCAGCGGGCGGAGTCAGTTAGAGGTGGGCGCTGAGGAGGATTAGACTCAATGCTCCTGCCCCAACGCAATAATACGCGAAGGGGTAGAGACGCCCGAACTCGAAGTAGCGCATGAGGTAGCGAACGGACAGATACGCGGCGATGCCGGCCAGCACCATGCCGATGACGGCGTAGCCAAGGATCGAACGGGCGTGACTGGAGAAGAGATCGGGCAGCTCGAGAAGACCGGCCGCTGCGATGATGGGTGTTGCCAAGAGGAATGCGTAGCGGGCAGCTGCCTCGTGGGTCAACCCCGCCGCCAATCCCGCCACCATGGTAATGCCGGAGCGGGAAATGCCCGGAATCAAGGCGCCTATCTGAGCGAATCCTACTACCGCGGCATCACGCCAGCTCAGCTGGGTAATGTCTCTGTACCGCTCCCCACCGAAGGCTGAGTCGGCCACCTCGGCCTGAGGTGAAGTCCGACTCACCTGGCCGCTGCCTCCCGCCATTGCTATAGCGGGTTGTGTGGCGCCGGCGCCGGCCGAGGCTGCCAGCTGCCGTTGAAGCAGCCACTCTCCCAGGAACATGATGGCGCCGTTGACGATGAGAAACGCCGCCGCGATGTAGGGAGAGGCGAATAGAGACCGCAGCGGCTTCTGAAGAATCGAGCCGACGAGGCCTGCCGGTACAGTCCCAAGGACCACCATCCACGCCAGACGCTGATCCTGATCGGCCCCAATCTCAGCCTTCTGCACGCTACGGACAAAGGCTAGAAGAACAGCCCGCCAATCGCTCCAAAAGTAGATCAGGAGGGCGGTCGCCGTTCCTACATGCAGAGCAACCAGAAAGGCCAGCCAGGTCTTGCCCGACTCGTTGATATTCCAATGCAGCAGCTTGGGCAGAATGACGGCGTGGCCCAGGCTGGAGACCGGAAACAGTTCGGACACGCCCTGGAGTATGCTGATGACGATCGCCTGGAGAAGCGTCAACGGGCTTTCACCAGAGCCGCCGGCCGTGCATCAGCCTTGACCGCGAAGTCTCTGTACTGTGTTGCGTGGCGGTCAGCCGGGGAGGGAAGCCGATCTGATCCCCTCACGAAATGTCGGAACATCCCCGGTGACGACAAAGGCGACGTTCTCGGCGATATTGGTGACCCGGTCGGCCATGCGTTCGATGTTGTGCGCCACCCAGAGGAGGTAAGTTCCTCGACGAATCGAGGCTGTGTCGCGGGCCATTTCATTTACCTCGTGCTTGAAGACAGACTCGTAAAGCTCGTCGACCTCGTCGTCTCGGCCCCAAACGGCAGCCGCGGCGGCAACATCTCGATCCTTGAACGCGCGCATTGCTCGGTGCAGGAGGTCGCCTGTAATTATTGCCATACTCTCGATGTCCTCAAGCCTTCGCGGTAGCGACTCTGCCGCCATCTGAAGCGTGAGCTTCGCGATCCCGGCGGCGTAATCTCCAATGCGCTCGAGCTCGGCGGAGATGGTGAAGGCACTGGTGAGGAGCCGCAGATCACTGGCCACTGGCTGTTGGGTGGCGATGATGGCGAACGCCTGCTCGTCGATCTCGTGGCGCCGCCGGTCGATCTCGTTGTCTCCCTCGATCAACTTCTGTGCCGATGCCACGTCGCCAGAGTTCAGAGCCAGCATGGCAGCGTCAATCGTGTGCTCGACCAGATCTCCCAACTCCTGCATGGCATGATCCAGCTGACCGAGCAGCTCCAGGTAGTGTTCCCGGGTCATCGAGACTCGGCGCCCCGACGACCGGCTACTTCCGGATGCGCCTCAGCCGAAGGCCGGGTGGTCCACATTTCTATCCGAACCGACCGGTGATGTAGTCTTGCGTTCGAGGATCGCTGGGATTGGAGAAGATTCGTGTTGTGGGACCATATTCCACCAGCTCACCCACGTAGTCGGAGCCTGAGAGCATGAAGGCGGTGTTATCCGCGATCCGCGCTGCCTGCTGCATGTTGTGGGTAACGATCACGACGGTGTAGCTCTGCTTGAGCTGGAGTAGGAGCTCCTCGATCTTGAAGGACGCGATAGGATCCAGCGCCGAAGACGGCTCGTCCAGCAGGATCACCCCCGGCCGCATCGCCAGCGCGCGGGCAATGCAGAGGCGCTGCTGCTGGCCTCCGGATAGCCCCGTCGCCGGGTCCTTGAGGCGGTCCTTTACCTCATCCCACAGCGCTGCCTGTCGGAGACTCTGCTCGACCAGCTGATCAAGCTGCCGCCCCCGGCGGCCCTTCCCGCTCAATCGAGGACCGGAGGCCACGTTGTCATAGATGGACATTGTGGGGAACGGGTGCGGACGCTGAAACACCATGCCGATGTGTGCCCGCACCTGTACCGGGTCCATGCCCTTGGCATAAACGTTTTCGTCTCCCACCCAGATGTCTCCTGCGACGCGCGCGCCGGGGATCACCTCATGCAGCCGGTTGATGGATCGAAGAAATGTGGATTTCCCACAGCCGGAGGGTCCGATCAGTGCGGTCACCTTCAACGGCTCCATGGTGATGGTGATGTCACGGATAGCAAGCTTCTTGCCGTACCAAGCCGACACCTGCTCGGCCCGCACCGCTTCGCCACGCGGCTGGGGCAGGTCAGCGGCCCTGGTAGCCGTCCCGCCGTCATCCGCCGCCATCGATTGCGGAGCGAGGGTGTCGAAACCGAAATCCACCGCCTGCGGGGAATCTGCGAACTCGGTCGTGAGGTGGGGAGCCTTCGCGCTTCCTGCCTCTTGCTCTTGATCCATCGTGGTGGTCATCTCCAAAGCGTGGGCTCCGTTCTTATGCATTCTGTACTCGCCGCGTCAGACGGTAGGTGAGCAGACGCGCCAGCAGATTGAGAACGAGGATGAGCATGAAGAGCACAAATGCGCCCGCCCAGGCCTGATGAATGTCGTTCGGGTACGCCGACTGCGCCTGATCCCAGATCTGAACGGGCATGGTGCCGATCTGACCGAAGATGTTGGTCGATGTGAACTGACTGTAGCCGACAGTGAATACCAGCGGTGCGGTCTCGCCTGCCACTCGCGCCACACCGAGTATGATTGCGGTAACAACCCCGCTGGCAGCGGCTGGGAGAATGACCCGCAGCATGGTCTTCCACTCGGAGGCGCCGAGTGCAAGTGAGGCCTCTCTAATCTCCGACGGCACTGCCGCGATCGCCGCTTCTGTTGCTCGAGTGACGGTTGGAAACATAAGTAGAGCCAGAGCCACGCCGCCGGCGAGAGCCGAGAAGCTTCCCGTTGCCTCCACGATGAGCGCGAACGCGAGGATGCCTGCGATGATCGAGGGCGTGCCGGCCACCACATCGGTCACGAATCGTACCGTCTGAGCGAACCGGGTTTGGCCCCTCCCGGCCAGGTGGATACCGCTGAGCAGACCGATGGGAATGCCGATGACCGAGCTGACGCCGATGAGCAGGAGCGTACCGATGATCATGGCGTGGTATCCGCCTCCCGGCTGCCCCAGTCCCAAGGCGTCGGCGGTGAAGAAGTTAAGGTTGAGGCTTCCCGCACCCTGCTGGAGCACGTAGAAGATCATCGCCCCGAGGGGGATGAGGGCGAGCATTACGGCGAGGACCGCCACTGTCCGGCCGAGGGCATCAAACGCCTTTCGCCGGCGGAACCTGGGCGGGAGGGTTGAGATCATGCCGAGAACTTCCGGTTGACCCGCCAAACCAGGAGTCTGGCGGAGGCGTTGATGATGACGCTGAGGATGAACAGAACAAGTGCCGCCTCGATCAGAACGTTGGCGAAGAGGCTCCCGGGAGTAGCCTCTGCGAACTGATTGACAAGAGTTGCCGGTATGGTGGTGCCGAGGCCCAAGAGCGAGAAATTGAGGGATTGGGACGAGCCGATCACCATTTGCACCGCCATGGTTTCGCCCACGGCACGACCGAGAGCCAGTAAGATGCCGCCGATGATTCCGGCCCGGGCGTACGGAACTATAACCTTCCACGTCGTCTCCCATCGGGTTGCTCCGAGAGCCAGCATCGCCTCCCGTTGGGCGTTGGGAACGGCTATCATAACGTCACGGCTGATCGCGGCAATCGTGGGCAGGATCATGATGGACAGGATGAGAACCGCCGCCAGAATCCCCTGGCCCGTCGGCGATGCGCCGGAGAAGAGGAAGAAGCCGCCAAAGTGGCTCGAGATCGTGGGCTCGAATCGCGCCAGCAGCGGTACCAGAACGAGGAGCGCCCACAAACCGTAGACGATGCTGGGAACCGCGGCCAGCAGCTCTATGACAAACCCGAGCACCGTCCGAATTTGGCGCGGCGCCGTCTCCGAAAGAAACACTGCAATCAGCAAGCCAACCGGAGCTGCGATCAATAGGGCCAGGAAGGAGACATACAGCGTGCCGATCAGGGCCGGCGCCAGTCCAAACTGGAGGGTGACGACGTTCCAACTGGTCCCGCTGAGGAATCCGAGGCCAAAACGAGACAGTGGTTGAAGCGAATCCACCAGCAGAACGATGAAGATAAGAGCGGCAACGGCAATGATCGCTGCCGCGAAGACGCCGGTCACGGCACCGAAGATGCGGTCGCCCAAATTCCTGCTCGAAGCCTGCTCGTGAGGGCGGCGTGATGGTTGCTTCAGCGGCTCGGATGTTCCGTCATTCGGCCGGCTTGCCAGGGAGGTCACCCCCGAGCTCAGCGCCGTCATCGAAGCCGGCCGCCGCGAGGGACGCCTCCCACCTTCCTACGGTCCGCTGGGCGCAGACGTACGATACTTACAAACCCCAATCCGCCCGACTCCTGTAGCGTCTCCGCTTCAGCTGTCGCCTTTGCAGGCGGCCCCGCATGCCGCTCATCCGAGCGTACGCGGGCGATTGTTAACAAACTGTTACGGGGCTGTGACCTCCCTGTTACGAGTCCTGATCCTCCTCGGGCCGTCGATAGGGACTCGGATGGGTCCGCTTGTACTCGTACATCCGTTGATCCGCACTCTTGAGAAGCTGATCGGCGGTCATACCGTCGTCAGGATATCGAGCGGTTCCGATGCTCACCGAAAACTCCAGGCGTCCGTCGAGCGCGACAGGAGCCTGCTGGAGCCGCTCGACGATACTGATCTCGCCATCGTGCGTATCTGCCAGCAGGAGAGCGAATTCGTCGCCGCTGAGGTGAGCGGCGAAGTCGTAGGGCCGTATCGCTTGGGTTATGGTTTCGGCGACCGTCCGAATCAGCTCGTCGCCCCGATCATGGCCGTAATGATCGTTGACCCACTTCAGCCCATCCATGTCCAGAAAAACCAGCGTGAAGGCCGCGCCGCTGCGCTCGGCGCGGTTGAGCTCTCGCTCCAGGGCCTCCTCGAAGGCCGCACGGTCCGGCAATCCCGAGATCACGTTAATGTGGCTTTCCCGACGGTACTCCAGCACATCGCCAATGTGTTTGGCGAACACCTTGCTGGAGCCCATATCGTCGCGAGTGTACGGTCTGCCGCCGAGACGGTCGGTCATGTTCAGGACGCCTTCGACACCCCGAGTGGTAAACACGGGAATGCTGACGAAGGTGTCGTTTGCCAGAGCTCCGAGCAGCGGTTTGCCGTGCTCGGCCACAAAGCCCGCTATGCCGTACCCCATGGGGACTCTGATGCCGGGCACTTCCGCCGGGGGAATGCCGACCGCCGCCTCAATCGTGAGGATGGGCTCACCGTTCCGCTTGACCAGCAGGCTGGCCCTCCCCGCCTCCATCAGACGTACGGCCACCACGAACGCCGAGACAACCGGATCATGCTGCCGGTCCCGCGAAGGACGGGGGTTTCGACGGCGTTCGATGCGGTCTCCCCCCGGTTTCTCCATCAAATGTTCTCCCGGGTGCACTTGGAAAGGGTTCCCAGATTGAGAGGCTGCCCGCCACCGGCCCGCTTGGGCTAGCCCGTTCTGGCCACGTGATACGTCAAGCATATCGCTGGCGGCGGCAAAAACTGGTTGCATATGTGTTGCGATGGTTGCAGTTCGGTTTCAATCTTCTCGGTGCGGATATCGGGGGCGGCCGCAACCGACGATACTGAGCAGCATGAGCCTCGAAGAAGCAATCGACCTAATGCGCCTCCGTCTACGTGAGGACGAGTTAGGGCTTTCAGGTCCGGCAGTGTCCGGTGCCTCCGTGGTGCCGGTGTGGAGGGCAGACACCGCGGCGGTGCTCAAGTTCACGCCGTTACTCGGAAGCACCAGCCGTGACAGATCGATGCGCGAGGCACGGTTCTATTCGGAGCTTGGGCCCATCGTGCCCATTCGCGTGCCGGAGGTCCTGGACCTCAGGGTGGAACCGGATTGGGTCGGGCTTGTCTTGAAGGCATATCATCCGCTGCAGTCAGTCGACCGATGGCCGTACCGCCTCCTGGAGGACGCATTCCGAGGTCTGGGCCGGCTCCAGGCGATGTTCTGGGAAGATTCCCGAGAGCTTGAGTCATGGGACTGGCTCGGCAGATGGACATGGACTGCGGATGCGGAAGCCACGCAAGGTGCTGCGACAGCCTGGCGAGACGTTCTTGAGAGACCGGAGGTAACCAACTCAGTCGACAAAAGGCAAGCATCCCACTTTCTCGGGCGCCTTTTTGAGTCGGTTCCCCTTCTCCTCGACCGGATCGAAATACTGCCGGAGACGCTCGGACACGGGGACTTCCATGCTGGAAACCTACTTCGAGACGACGGCGGCGACGTTGTTTGGATCGACTGGCAGGAAGTACGGCGAGCTCGTGGTCCGGAGGATGTCGCCCAATTCTTCACTCGGTCGACAGCGGACGGTGCACAGTTCCACGATCAGACGCTTCTCGATTGGTATGTCGAGGAGGTCGTAGAGGTACACGGCCGATCGATAGATGACCAGGCACTGCGCATCGGAGCAGCTTCAGCAGAGCTGCTGACGGTGACTCTGTCCTGGCCTCACTATCTTGGGCGGGCCGGTCCGGAAAAGGTTCAGGTGCTTCTCTCACGAGCCCGGACCCTCTCGCGCAATCTCGACCTTTCCTAGACCTCCGGGAATGACAAGTCGCGGGTCTCGCTCTCCGACATGGTGCGGGACATCCTGAAGGCTGAAACTCTTCGGCAAAGCCTCGGTAACAATTCCGAAATGTCTTTCTCTTGACAATGAGGTGCAATCAGGCAAAAACAAAGGAGATATAGACACGTGACGAAACGCCTCATATCGATCCTGCTTACCCTCGGCGCTCTCGCTGCGGTTGCCGGCATATCCATCAGCTCGGCGTTGGCCTCGCGACCCTCGGAGTTGCATTCCCGGAGTTCCACCGTCCGGCTGAACGGCTCCGGCTCGACGTTCGACGCGCCGCTGTTCGCGGCCGCATTTCCTCACTATGGCCACGGCGTAACCGTGAGCTATGATCCTGTCGGCAGCGGGACCGGACAGAAGAATCTGGAAGCGAAGCTCGACGACTTCGGAGCCTTCGATGTTCCAATGATGAAGGCCGACCTTCACGCGGCGAAGGGCCCCATCGTCCAGTTCCCGGTCACCCTCGGCGGTGTGTCGATCATCTACCACGTCAAAGGCGTCAGCGGCCTGAAGCTGTCGGGACCGGTGCTCGCGAACATCTACATGGGCAAGATCACCAAATGGAACGACAAGGCCATCAAGAAGCTCAACAAGGGCAAGAAACTGCCCAATGAGGCCATTGCCGTGGTTCATCGCTCCGACAGCAGTGGCACCTCATACATCTTTACCGACTACCTCAGCAACGTGAGCAAAGCCTGGAAGAAGGCGGTCGGCACGTCGAAGACTCCGCCATGGCCCACCGGCTCCGCCGGCAAGGGCAGCTCTCAGGTGTCGGCTCTGGTTAAGAGCACCGAGGGTGGCATTGGCTACGTCGAGCTTGCCTATGCGCTGCAGAACAAGATTGCCACTGCGGCCATCGAGAATCGTGCCGGCAAGTTCGTGCACGCCACGCTGCAGAGTGTGCTCACCGATGCCCGCAAGCTTCCGAATATCTCCGCCACGCACTTCAGCATCGTGAATGCCAAGGGCAAAGCCAGCTACCCCATCTCCGGGTACAGCTGGGTGGGAGTCTACAAGGTCAACCCGGACAAGGCAAAGAGGACCGCGCTCGTTGGTCTGTTCCGCTGGCTCGTCAATACGGGGCAGAAGTACAGCAAGCCAAATGACTACGTGCCCCTTCCGAAGGCGATCAGGAAGTACGACACGAAGCAGCTTGCTCAGGTCAAGGGTTAGCTGTCGACGAAACAGCAGAGAGGCCGGCCTCAAATCGAGGCCGGCCTCTTTGCAATTCGGCCGCGTGAGGAATCCAACCAGTAGGATGAGCCAGGTACTAGCAGCTTGACCAAGATCCTTGTCGTCGAAGACGACCGCAGTCTTCGCGACGCGCTGACATACAACCTCCGCCGGGAGGATTACACACCGATCACGGCCGAGGACGCCGAGAGTGCCCTGATCTTGGCGCGGCAGGAGAGCCCCGATCTCATCCTGCTCGATCTCATGCTTCCCAGAGGCAACGGGTTCGATGTCTGCCGCAGCATCCGCGCATTCAGCACTGCACCCATCATCATCATGACTGCGCGGGTAGAGGATGTCGACCGCGTCGTCGGCCTCGAGATCGGGGCGGACGATTACGTAACCAAGCCGTTCGCGCTCCGTGAGCTGCTGGCGCGTATCAAAGCCAACCTACGACGGGTCGCGATGGACAGGGGCCTGGAGGACGAGGCGCCGATTGAACATGACGGGCTGGTTGTGGACCCTCGGGGCCGCAAGGTGGTGATTGACGGCGTTCAGATCAGCTTCCAGCCGCGTGAGTTCGATCTCCTGGCCTACTTCGTGCGCCATCCGGACACCGTGCTGAGCCGAGGTCGCCTGCTTTCTGCAGTCTGGGGCCATGAATTCGTTGGCGAACGGACGGTCGACGTGCATGTGCGGAGGGTGCGGGCCAAGCTCGAGGGCACCGGGCACAGCCAGGCAATTCGGACAGTCCATGGCGTCGGCTATGTGTTCGAGATCGCGCCCAAGCCTTCACCTTCATCGTGAGCACGACCGCAGCCAGGCGCGGCGAGAAGACAGGACACAGTTCAGCTCAGGAGGTTCAGGGCAGCGTCGACCTGACCTCCGACCCGGAGCTGCCCGATTATGGGCAGGCATTCCGCCAGTTCATGGAGCAGGACGCTCGCGGCCTGCTGGTTGTCAACAGCCGCCGCAGCGTGTTGGAGCTGAACCCAGCCGCCCGGATGCTGCTGGGGTACGAGGGACAGGTTCCCTGCCGGGTGGGAGATGCCATCCGTGACGTGAACGCCGGCTTCGCCATCGGCGATGCCATTCATGACCGGCGCAAGGTTACTCATGAAGCCTTCCTGCCCGATCCGGACAGGATTCTCGTGTTCGAAATCGTGCCCATCCTCGACCCCGGTGGGCAGGCCCTTTATGCCATCGTTTCGGTCACGGACGTGACCAGACTGCGCCACCTCGAAACCGTTCGTCGCGACTTCGTCGCCAACGTGTCGCACGAGCTGAGGACGCCACTGGCATCGATCAATCTCCTGGTCGAGACCCTCGCCAGTGGCGCCGACGCGGAACCGGATGCCCGGGCGCACTTTCTCCATCGGATTCAGGTGGAGACACACTCCATGAACCGGCTGGTGGAGGAGTTGCTAGAGCTGTCGCGGCTCGAGTCGGGTAGGCTCAGCCTCCAGCTCGAAGCGGTCGAGCTTGGTCATGTTGTGGATGAGGTCATGAGCCGCCTGGCCATGGCCGCCGAGGAGAAGGGCGTGCATCTGGTTGCGGACGTGCAGTCGGGATTGGCTCCGATTTTGGCTGATCCTTCCGCACTCGAGCAGGTCCTGATGAATCTCGTTCATAACGCCATCAAGTTCACACCAGCGGGCGGTTCGGCAACCGTACGGGCCCGTCGAGACGGCCGCAGCGCACATGTCGAGGTGGTCGACACGGGCGTCGGTATGACGAGAGGACAGGCCGCCCGGATCTTCGAGCGCTTCTACAAGGTCGACGAGGGCCGGAGCCGCGATCAGGGTACCGGGTTGGGGCTCGCCATCGCGCGCCATCTGCTGAGCCTTCATGGGAGCAACCTAAGAGTGGTGAGCGAAGAGGGCCGCGGCTCGCGTTTCATATTCGTGCTGCCGTTCGCGTAGGCGAATGCGGCTCGAGAGTCGCCCGAGGCTGGTGAGAAACTGAAGCAGCCCTCCGCGTGATGCCCGTGTACGCGGCCGAGGTCGCTCATGACTCAACCCGTCCAGGCGGACGAGCCGGACGCCCGTATTCGCCTGCCCGCGCTTCAGAGCCGGCCCTTCCGGATCTTCTGGTTTGGGCAGACGATCTCACTCACCGGTACTTGGGTGCAGAGCGTTGCCCAGCAGTGGCTGGTGCTGCAGCTGACGCATTCGGCCTTCCAGGTTGGGCTGGTGGTCACCGTTCAGTTCATGCCGCTGCTGGTATTGGTGCTCTTCACCGGACCGGTAGCGGATCGCGTTGATAAGCGATTTCTCCTACTGCTGACACAGGTCGCTTCGCTCGTCCTGGCCACCATTCTGGCAACACTCACGCTGTTTCACCTGGTGCGCTTCTGGCATATCCTTCTCTTGGCCGGAGCTCTTGGCCTGGTGAACGCCTTCTATACCCCCACTCGGCAGTCGTTCGTTCCTCAGCTGGTCCCGCGGCAGCACCTGATGAACGCCGTGGCGCTCAACTCGGCCATATTCAATGCTGCTCGAGTGGTCGGACCCGCCTTAGGAGGCCTGCTGTATGCGGCCGTCGGCCCGGCGATGGCCTTCTATGTGAACGCCGCCAGCTACCTGGCTGTCATCGGCGGACTGATGCTCATTAAGACTCCGAAAGCAGAAGGCGCCGTAGAGACGCGTGAGCCGGCCACGTACTTAGCCGATCTGTTTGAGGGAATACGGTACATCTTCCGCGACGTCAGAGTGCTGGTCATTCTTGCTCTGGTGGGCATCGCCAGCCTCTTCGCTCTCAACTTCACCACGCTTCTGCCGGTCTTCGCTCGGTATATCCTCCATCAACAGTCAAGCGGCTTCGGTGTTCTCCTCGCCTTTCAGGGCGCCGGATCGCTCGCGGGTGCTGTTCTCTTGTCCTTCTGGACCTCGCGCGAGTTCTCGAGGCGGCTGATATATGGCGGCGCGTTCGGCTTCCTCATCCTCGAGCTGATCTTCGCCTTCGTGCGCAGCTACCCCGTCGCACTGCTCATTCTCTTCCCGACTGGTCTGGCCGCTACACTCTTCACCACCACCGCCAACACGCGGGTGCTGGAGCTGACCCCGGTGAGCCTTCAGGGCCGGGTGATGAGCGTGTACTCGCTGATGTTTCTCGGAGTCACGCCCATTGGCAGTCTTCTCGCCGGAGCGGTGGCACAGACTGCGGGGAGCCCTGCCGCCTTTGCCCTGGGCGCGGGTATCACCCTGGCATGCACGATCGCCATCTACATCTGGCGAATGAGAGGCCGCAGGTCTTCACGCACCCTTGAGCCTGCAGGCTGAAAGCTTCAGCCTCCATCGGTCAGGCAGCTGCCTCGACCTGGCGCAGATCTTCGATTGTCTGCTCCAACAGGGCTACGGTTGGCCGGAAGGCACGGGCCGTGAAGTCAAAGTCCGCTCCGATGGCTTGGAACAGCTCCGGCAGGGATCTCGTCCCACCCAATGAGAGGGCGTAGAGGTAACGGTCGACCGCCCGCCCCTGATCCTCCCTCGCCTGCTCCCATACCTTGATGGCCGCGAGCTGGGCGATTCCGTACTCGATGTAGTAAAGCGGGACCTGATGGATGTGGAGGATGCGATGCCAACCGGTGGATAGCTCATCCTCGTAGCCGCTCCAATCTACCCCCGGGTTGTAGCGCTCAAACAGCAGGCTCCATTGCTCGTCGCACCGATCGGGCTGCTCTGCCAGGTCAGGGTTGGAGTAGACCCAGTGCTGGAACCCGTCGACGAGGGCCACCGAGGTCAACAACGTGATCACTCGCTCGAGATGCTGCCTTCTCGCGCGAGCGGCTTCCGCGGGCGAGTAGAACCCACCCTCCTGTCGAGAGAGATAGGGCGCCGCGAGCAGCTCCATCGACATTGACGCCACTTCGGCGAACTCGTGCCCAACCGACCGCTGCTGAGCATAGGGCAGATGTCGTACCTGGAAGCTGTGAAACGCGTGGCCGCCCTCATGCAGCAGCGTTTCTACATCGCGATGCGTGCCGGCAGCGTTCATGAAGATGAACGGCCTTTGAGCGGCCGCGAACGTGGTGCAGTAGCCGCCGGGAGCCTTGTTCTTCCGACTGTCGAGGTCCAGCAGAGAGCCGTCCACCATGATCTGGAAGTAGTCGCCCAGCCTCCGGTCGACCTGGTTGAACATTCTTCCGGTACCTTCAATCAGCTCTGTCGCAGTCTCGAAGGGGCGGAGTCGATCCTTGCCGTCTTCGTCCACGTCGAGGTCCCAAGGTCTCAGGCGGTCGAGTCCCAAGGACTCCCGCCGGCGATGCCTCAGCCGCTCGGCCGCGGGAACGACCACCTCGGCGACACCGTTCTGAAACGCGACTGACTCCTCAGGCCCGTAGTCGAAGCGGTGCTTCTGCAGCCACATGTATGAGCGATAGTCGGAGAAACCGGCATTTGAGGCTTGGCGTAGGCGATTGTCCAGCTTGCGCTTCCAGAGCTCGTTGATGGCGCCCCTATCGGCTAACTGCCGCTCCATGGTCAACGTCCATGATTGCTCACGGACCATCCTCTCTGGATCCTGTAGGAGCACTCGAGCCTGTGGGAGCGGCAGCTCGGTCCCGTTCCAGATGATCGTCTGCCGGCCGACAATCTCATCGTATTCGGATGCCATCTTCTCTTCCGCCGTTTGCAGAGGGAGATTCTCGTCGCGAAACAGCTCGGCATCGGCCCGCATCTTCTTGAGTGGAATGTCGAAGCCTTCGGGTTCAAGACCGGAGTCGAGGAGCTTCTCCTTTAGGCGTTGGTCCGCCTCCTCGGCCATGCTGTACGTCGTCTCGAGATACGTGTTGAACCAATCCTCGACCTCGGGGTCCGCAGTGTTACGCGTCTTGGCGACGTAGAGACGCTGATAGACCTCTCCGATGAGGGTCCCGAACCGTGTCCAGCTTTGGAGGTACGTGTTCAGTGTCTGGGGTGTGAGCTCGAGCGCCAGCAGCTCCAGGAAGTACGGCTCGAAGTCCGGCCAGGTCCAGGTGAGGATTCCGGAGGCATTCTCGGGAAGTTCTTCAAACATCTCATTCCTCTCAAAAAATGGCATCAGGCATTCGGGTGGCGTAGGGGCCACACGGAGGCTCGTGTTACCGTCCGTACGGCAGCCTCGATCGGCAGACCCCGCCCTGAAGCACCCTCGGACATCTCCTCCGTCCGCGCTCAGGCGCTCTTCCAAGATACTTCGGTCTGCTTCGAGGCTGGCAAGGAGGGTCTGAGGGTGGCCGCTCGCGAGCGAGCCCGCGACCGACACTTTACATCGGAGAGATGCCTTGGTACAGTGGAATTGAACCGATCGTGCCGGAGGGGATACCGACGAATAGCGCGAAATTGGTCACCTGCTGTAATCTGTTACATGACCAGTTGAGATAGGGAGGAGCACCTGTGAGCGAGAATCCCAAGGCGTCCGAGCAGAAGGCGAACCCCCAGGAGCGCAAGCCGTATGAGACCCCGGCGATCGTGTATCGGGGCCGCCTGGAGGTTCACGCCGTCACCAGCTGCAACAGCACCCACACCAGTGGCTGCAGTATTCCCTGCTCCTAGACCACCTCAGTAGTACTCGTCGCACAGAATCCCGGAGCATATGCTCCGGGATTTTCTGTTGTCGCGAGCGGGTCGGAAGGCGCCGTCGGCTACTGGGTTGGATGGAAGCAGGCGGCGGGGCTTTGACCGTGTGGGCTTACTGAATGAAAAACATAGGCCGGCCACGCTCCCTCGAGCGCGGCCGGCCTCTCGCTGTGCTGTAAGCTATCGACTGATAGAGGAAGGGGTAGGCAGATCTCGTGCGGGCCCTTCTGAGAGGCGAAGGCTGGGCACGGCATCGAATTTCAGCGGACCTAACGCCCGGTGTCGGAGTGACGGCGCCGGATAGACCACGGAGGTAGCGTTCGAGGCCACGTAGAGCTGCGCAATCTCGAACCCGGCTAAGTGGTCCGAATCAGCAAGATAGGTGTTGGTATTGCTCTGGCTGGCGCTCACTGTGCTATCGTTGGCCTCAACGATCAGCTCGCCGACGGTGTTGTTCACTGCAAAGAGATAGATGGTGGCGTCGACGACCGGAGGGCCGGGGAACTGGAACTGCATCGCCTTGCAATCCGGCGTCAGCGTGCTGACGCCCTCCAGGTTGACCGAGCAATCGAAGCTGCCTATGTGAAAGGCGCTATTGGCGTGCGCCACCGCATCCTCGATGACCCTGTGCGCGTCGAGACTGTTGGGGTAGTAACTGCCGGCGAAAAAGGCGAATGGGCTGCTTGAGTCGCCCCCGATCGTGAACACCGCCTGCTCCTCGGCTCCGCCCTTGAAGCCGAAGCTGGCGTAGCTGTGCCCATGGAACTGGCGGAAGAAGTTGTTGCAACTCGTTTGATCGCAGGTGGCATCGTCGAAGATGCTGTCACCCGCACTGCGAACCCGCTCGGTGCTGGCTTCGGTGCCTGGAGGCCAGAACTTGAAGGGCAGCTTGAGGCTGGCCTCGGCCGTCGCCACCGCTTCTGAGGCCGGAATCTGGCAATTCGAAGGCGCCGGCTTGGCGCCCACGGCTATGCCGGCGATGCCTTCGGTCAGATTGAACCAGTCAGGGCTTCCCCAACCGGTCGCCTGGTCCCAGCCGAGAGAGGCAGGAGACCCGTTGAAGCCGCAGACCACGTCGTGGAAGTAGCTGTCGTACCTGGCCGTCTGCGCCAGCTTGTAGATCTCCGGCGCCCAGAATCCTTGGAGTGCCCTGTGGTGTGCCAGCAGGAAATTGTTGGTGTCGGCGGACATTCCCGTCCAGAGTGGTGCCGCCAGGCTCGTCCCGCCGTCGACGAACTGGACCTGCTTGGGATTCTGGTTGTTCTGGTTGGTCGAGGTGGCGATCTCGAGCACACCGCTCGAGGCGTCGGCATCGGCGGCGACGTCCGGCTCGGCACGGCCCGCGCACGTAGCGTTCGCGGTCACGCCGGCCACGCCCTGCTGAAACAGTGGGCGGCCGAAGAAGGAGGCGCAACCGCTGCCGCCCCCGGAGACCGAGTAGGCGCTGGAGTTTCCGAACTGGAGGTTGCTCCAGACGCTCTCAGAAGAATAGGCGGTGAAGCTGCTGTTCATCTGCAGGTTGGTGCCTCCGACGGCGACCACCAACGGGCTGTCGGCGGGCCAACTCGGCTCGGGCGTGCCGTTGCAGGTGACCTGTAGCTCGGTGCCGTGGCGCGGGCAGCCCGAAAAGGCGGCGGAGTCGCCGCTGGAGAAGAAGAAGGTTCTCCCGGTAGCCACGGCATGTTTGAATTCGCTGGTCTGCGCGTTGACCAGGCTGGTGCAGCCTCCGGCACCGGGTCCCGGACCGCAGGCACCCCAGCTGTTGCTGACTGCGTGCAGGGTCTTGTCGGTATCGTTGGCCGCCGCCGCGATCACATCGACGAGACCCTGGCCTGAGCCGTCGTCGCCCAGGAAGTACTTGAGGTGACTGTTGGGCGCTATGCCGTGCGCTTCCTCGACATCCATCGCAGTCTCGTCATTGCCGCGGAGGTCGTTGCTCTTGCCGTCGAGCTGCACCCACTGGATGGTGTTGGCGGCGTGTGTCCCCTGGCAGGCCGCGGGCGTGGGGACGGTCGTGGTGGCGGCGCATTGCGTGATGTGGGCATCGCCGGTCACGGTGGAGAACTTGTTGAAGTCGGCCGCGGGGGTGGGTGAGCCCCAAAGGGTGAAGCCGATTGTCTGGCCGGCGCCACTGCCGGCGTGCTGAGACACGTCGTAGGCGGCCCGAAGCTCCTTGGGAGTGTAACCGCCGGCGGGAAAGCTTCGCCGATGCAGGCCGAGAGCGTAGCCGTGAATCAGGCTGTTGAGACCGACGATGGTCATGATGTGAAGCTTCGCCGGCACCCACGGGTTGGATGCTGCCGCGAAAAATCTCCGGCTTCCCAGGCGATAGTCGTTGACGCGGATTCGGAGCGCTCGGTCGAAGGCTTGAGTAGTTCCGTCTAGGCTGACGTCAAGGCCGTCCGGACTGTGATAGATGACATGGAGTCCATACGAGGCGGCCCAGCGCGTGACGGCGACGACCCGGGCCGCCGGCTGCCCATAGCGGGCATCGAACTGAGCTTGACTGATGGGACGGGCTTGGCCCAGCTCAATACGATTGATCAGCCGGTCCAGCTCGGCCGGATGACGGAGCGGCAGGGCCACCGAGACTCCCATGCGTGACGCCGGGTTGCGAGCGCCTATCAGCCTGGCCGCATGGTTGAGGATCGGTGGTGCGACCTCGCCGCGAATGACAGCCTGGCCCCTGAGGGTGGCCCCGTGTGATGGCGACGCCGCCAGTGAAGCAACGGCACCCGCCCCGAAAACGGCGCTTGATGCCAGAGCGAGCGATGAGAGAACGCTTACGACTCTTCTAAGAGGGGTATCACGCACGTAACTATCCATCCTGGTTGCTGCAGATTTGCAATGGTGCACACAGCAACGTGTGCATTGTACTGACCGGCTTCAAGCTGTGCAAAGCGTGTTCAGGCTCTGGTCAAAAGTCTATTCTGCGACGACGGGAGGTTGCTGCCCTTAGGGCACCTGGAGCCCGTTGGCTTGGTACTCAGCTTCGAGTCCGCCCGTGAGCAGCGATCGAAACGCTTTCTTGAGGATTTGTAAGCGGCTGCTGTTGGAGAAGTCAGCCGGACTTCCGAGCACCGCGACCTCACCGACGGTGTTGCCGACGGCAAAAATACCGTAAAGGACTCCATTGGAGATGCCTCGTGTGCCCGGTGGGAGCTGCCAAAAGGCGCAGCTTGGTGTGGCACCACTCTTCCCGCTCGGCTTGCTACAGCTTCCACGGAAGGATCCGCTGCCTAGGTAGGTCTCGATCCTCTGGTATCTTGCGGCTGCCTTGGCCGCAGATGAGTACAGCGATCCGAGCCAGATCCCACTGTAGAGATTGCCCGGCCCAACGGCCAAGACCTCACGTTCCAGCACACCTGCTGTCATCCCGCTCTTAGCGTAGGTCTGGTTGCGTAGGGGTGAGGGAATCGGGTTGATCTTGACGCTGTCAGCCTGGGCAGCCGAGAGGCGCGCGTTCATGGACTCCGGGCTGGGCCAAGCTCCCTGGTTGATTCCACTTCCACCCGCGCGGACCGCCGACAAAGCCGCCGAGAGGAGCAGGAAGAAGTCTCGGTCCAGGGCTGCCTGAATGTGGCTGTCGTCGTACTGGGCGAGCGTGTAGTGCTGATTGACCTCGCCGACGGTGGCGCCGATGGCGAATATGGCGTACAGAACGTAAGACGTGGGGTTGCCGTCCCCGTCCCGCAGACTCAGAAGATAAATGGCACAGTTGGACACGGCCTGGTTGTTCTGATCCGTGCACCCCTGCTGCGAGTTCCCCTGTCCATCAAGGTTCGAAGTCGCGTCGTCGAGACTGTCTGAGGCGTTTTCTGAGCCGGCGTAACGGGTGGCGAGCCAGGTCTGGTGGATGGTCTGACTCCCGATGTTTAGAGGGACATCGCGGTACTGGAACAATGCCGAATCCACGTTCTGGTACTGGTCGCGGTGGTAGGCGGCGTTGGGGTTCGAGCTCTGGCTCCGAATCTGCTGGGGATCGAAGCTGCGCTTGTCACATGAACACGGCCACAAAGCGAAGGGGATCTCTATTTTGACGGCGCTGGATACCAGGTGCCGTGTCACTGGAGCACCCGTGGCCGCCGGCGAGAAACCGAGCAGGGGAAGAGTCAGAGTGAGGGCCAGAGCGAGCGGCATGACTGCGATCCGGATGAGTCGCGTAGGTCCCATTTCGATGATCCTCCTAGAGGTGAGTCGAAGGACGCGCGGTCTCCACCCCACGGGGTAGATGGCATAGGGCGCGCGAGATGCGGGGACGAGCCGCCGGCGCCGTGAGCCTGGCTCGCAGACACCTCCCCCATCGCTGGACTCGTCGCCTGTAGGAAGATTGGCCCCATCAAAGCGACTGCGCAGGTGTCACTCTACCATGGCTCGGCATTCGGCCGGGGGCAGCAGAAAATGCCGACGCCGAATAGCAGCCGAAGGGCCCTGGTCGGGTGTGGGGTACGTCACGAGGTCCGAACGCGGGAGCGGGAAGACTTTTGCGTCGGCCCGCCAACTTCCCCACGGGTTGGGGTTCGAGGAGGGGAATACTGCCGGTGTTACGGCCTGCCCTTTCTGGCTTGTACAGAGGACGAGTGCACCGGGAGTCACCGCCGCGGAAGCGTTCGGGAGGTTGCTTCCGGATTCAGCAACCATCCCAGCAGACAAACTCTGAAGGCCGGGTTCACTCCGCGCCCTCCTGAATGAGCGGAACCAGGGCGGCGGCCACCTTGTTCATGTCGTGATAGGCAGTGTGCAGCTTCTGCCAGTCCCTGTCGGGTCGCGACCGTGCCAGGAAGTCCTTGCCGATGATGACGCTGGCGGAATCCTGGCCGGCCATGGCCGGCGGGTACACCATGTGCAGATCATGGAGGGCCAGGTCCTCTTCCAGGTCCGGCTCGGGCTGGCCGGTGTTGGCAAGCACGACATCCGGCGCGCGACCGGAGAGACGGGTCACCACCCCGATGTGACCTTGAAAGTCGAGCCCATCGGTCTGACCGGGCTGGGTGGTGGTGTTGCAGACGAATAGGATCCGAGCGCTCGAGGTTGCCAGCGCTTCACGAATGCCTCTGACTTCCAGGACCGCTCCAAGACTCGTCCACAAGCTTCCGGGCCCCAGCACGCAGTGGGTCGCCTCCTCGATGGCAGTGCGAACGGGCTCCCATGCTCCCTCTTGCTGACCCTCAATGAACAGCGAGCGGATGGCCTGTTTGCCCGGGCGCCGTACCTCGTACTCGCCGTGCACCCTGGTGCCGTCCTCCAGCTCGGCTGACAGGTGGATGTCTTCCAAGCTGACCGGGAGCACCTGCTCGGCCACGCCGAGCATTGAGGAGAGTCGCCCGGCAGCCAGACCGATGTTGCCCGTCTCCTGGGTCAGTGCCCCGAGCACGAGGTTGCCGACCGCCATGCCGTCAAAGCCGCCATCCGGGGGAGCGCGCAGCCGGCGCTCAAGTGTTCGTCCCCACTCCGAGCGGGAGCCGGCCAGGGTGGTGAGGCAGTGACGCAGGTCCCCCGGAGCCGGAATGCCCAGTACGCGGCGGATTACTCCAGTGCTGCGTCCGGTATCGGTCACAGGCACGACAATGGAGCACACCGACTCAGGGAGGCGGTCGCGAAGGGCGACGAGAAGCTCAGGCGCACCAGTGCCGCCGCCGATGAACAGCACACGTGCTGCTCTCGGTACTGTTGACGGCGGCGGCGAAGGTTGATATACTCCCACAGGCTAATCGATGGTAGGGCACTTCGCGAGTGCGGCCTGTCCGGCTCTTGAGAGCCGGCCGAAGCGGGCTGAAACGCCGCCTGACTCGCCACCACCGGAGACCGGCCCGAGAGGTGCAGCCGCTGATCTCGCATCATTGTGAAATCGCCTGGGCTTGGAGTGTGAGGTCTTGATGCGACGGCGTGGATTTGGAGCCACAGGTAACCTCTGGCTGGTGGTGCTGGCCGTCGGCGTGATGCTGCTCGGAGCCGGCCTCGGCGAGGTGGTTCTAAACCTGCTTCGACATATCCTGCCGGCGAACGCGGTCGACGACATCACGCTGCGCTTTGCCGGCAAGATCGTACAGGGGCTCGCGATCTTCGGCCTCGGCCTGCTTCTTGTCCTGGTTGGAATCTGGCGACTGCACCGGGGGCGCTTTGGCCTCACCCTATCTCTGGTCGAGCAGCAGGCCGGGCAGTCGATGGTGCTGAGCGCGGTTTCGCGTCAGGGCCTGCCCGATGCCACTCTATTCAGCGGCCACATGGGTCTGCTCATTGTCTTGAATGCGCTGAGCGACAGCGTGGGGCGGGTGGCAGCAGTGCCGGCCGTCGGCAGCGACTACCGCACCATAGGACGCCTTGTGCGCACCTCACATCCCGACGCCCGTGTAATGTTCGCCACGCCCGAAAATGTCCAGCTTTGTGCCCGGCTCACCGATGGGCAGGTGGTGGCCGGCGCCGCGGAGATAGAGCGTGATCTACACCAGCCGGTCGAAGAGCTCTTCCTATCCTCCGATAGCCGTACACCTGCCGACACCTCCTCGTGGGCCGTTCCTCAGGAGTTGGACACCGCCATCAAGTCTTCGGACCTGATCGTGTTTGGGCCGGGGTCTTTCTACACCAGCGTCGTGCCCTGTCTTCTGGTGCCGAAGCTGCGCGAGCGCCTCGCGGCCGCACGAGCGGCAACCATCTTCATATGCAACGTGATGACCGAGCCCGGTCGCACTGATGGCTGGACCGTCACCGATTTCATCTCCAGATTTCGTGATTTTGCCGGCTTCGCGCCCCAATACACCATCGTCAACCGAAGCTACCCGGGATCCCACATCCTCAACCGCTACGAGGTCACGGGCTCATTTCCGATCATGGTGACGCCCGAAGAGCACATCGACGCTTCCAAGGTTGTCCTGGGAGGAAGCTTCCCGGGCTCGACGATGCTCAACATTGCCGGCTCGACGGTCATCGAAGCGGACATCATGGACGTCATCAATGAGACCAGGCTGACGCTGGATCCGGAGCTGGGCACGGCCAGTGAGCAAACCGTGACGGTGATCCGGCACGACTCCACCAAGCTGGCACGGGCGCTTCGTGGGATCATCGCACAAACGCGGGCGCGCGCAGCGGCAGGGTGACCCGGATCATGGCGGCCCCGACGGTATGCGTGTTCGAAGACGAGAAGGCAGAGAACTTTCTGCCCCTGGCGTATACAAGGCCCGTCTTCGATCTCCGTTGCGGCATGCGTACGCTGTTCAAGAAGATCAGTCTGGTCTACAACGGTTGCACCATCCGCCAGCTGTGCAGGCCATACCTGATTCGAGTGGCGGATTCCCAAAATCAGCCCTCGCTCATCGGCAACTCCCGCGACCTGCTTCGGTCGTATGGGCAAATCCTCTTCCTGAACGGACGCCTGCTCGCCAGGCGTGACCTGGACTTGGAAATCACGCCGGACGGCGAGGACGCCCTCTACGTCTGTGGAGACGACCTGGTGGCCGCACGATTGTCGGGTCCGCGGTTGACCATCGGTCTGAAATGGCTGGCGGAGCAGGACACCGAGAGTGTCATGGCCACCATCGCTAGGGAGGTCCGCGTCCAGCGGGTGGAGGTCGAGATGGTCGCGTATCCTTGGGATCTCATTCACCGAAATGGACGCGAGATCGTCGCTGACTTCGATATGCAGCGGCTCGACCCGGAACAGGCCCAGCCACATCCGGCCGCCGCAATTTACAACCGGGACCGGGTGTTCGTGGATCCGAGCGCCGAGATCATGGCGGGAGCCGTGCTCGACGCCAGGGACGGACCGATCTACATAGACGAGGGCGCCGTCATTCAGCCCTTCTCCTTCGTCCAAGGGCCATGCTACATCGGACGGTACGTACGCATCGTCGGCGGCAAGGTGCGGGAGGACACGAGCATAGGCCCGTATTGCCGGGTCGGTGGCGAGGTAGAGTGTTCAATCTTCCATGCCTACACGAACAAGTACCATGACGGCTTCGTCGGGCACAGCTATCTCGGCGAGTGGGTCAACGTCGGAGCCATGACCACCACCAGCGATCTGAAAAATACCTACGGTTCCATCCGGATCGAGCTGCAGGACAGGCAGCTCGACACCGGGCTGACGAAGCTCGGGGCTCTGGTCGGTGACCACGTGAAGCTGGGTATCGGCGTCCTTCTGAACTCCGGCAGCACAATCGGGACCGGGTGCAATCTCTTTGGTGGCGGCATGCTGCCGAAAGTCGTGCCGTGCTTTGTCTGGGGAGGCGACGGCTCCTACCAGGAGTACGATTTCGAGCGCATGCTGCAGACTGCCCAGATCGCCATGAGCCGGCGAGACGTCGAGCGGACGGAGGTCCATACCGAGATGCTCCGCTACGTGTTCGATATCACCGGCCCCCTGAGGCGCGCCGGCCGCATCTAAGAAGCAAGATCCCAACCTTTCGGGCCCAAGGTTGGTTTCGGGCTTCAGGTCCCTGGTTGGGCGGAGGCTTTCGACCTTCATCTCATCGTTCGCCGTTCGACCTCAGACCCTCACTCGGCCGATTCCCTCGGGTCGGGACTCGGGGCCTCCTTCTGCGAGAATGCGAGAAAGGACAGAGAGGGAGACATGGGAACCTCAGTGCAGGTAAATCCGGCCATCTTTCGGGAGTATGACATCCGTGGGATCGTCGGCGAGGACCTCACCACAGACGTTCTCACGCTCTTGGGCCGGGCCTATGGCACGCTCCTGCGACGGAAGATCGGCCGGTGTGGACGCGTGGTCATCGGCAGAGACGTGCGAGCCAGCTCGAAAGACTTTTCGGAAGCGTTCACCCGGGGTCTCAGATCTACCGGTCACACGGTGGTCGACGTTGGCGAGGTGCCGACGCCCGTCCTCTACTTTTCCGTCGGAGCCCTCGACTGCGACGGGGGGGTGGTAGTTACCGCCAGCCACAATCCCCCTGAGTTCAACGGCCTGAAGCAGCGCTGGCGCTCAGGCGGCTCCAGCGTTCCGCTGGATCCGGACGAGGTACAGGAGCTGCGGCGCATCGTCGATGCAGGCGACTATGCAGGCGGGGAAGGCGGCTACAACACGCACGACATCCTACCCGAGTACATCGACTACGTGAAGAGTCGCGTGGTGGTGGAACGACCGTTAAAGGTGGCTCTCGACTCCGGCAACGGAGTCGCGGGGCCGACGGGTCTGACCATCTTTCGAGAGCTGGGCATGGAAGTCGTGCCGCTCTACATCGAGCCCGACTCCACCTTCCCGCACCACATTCCCAATCCTCTAAAGGAGGAGAATTTGGTCGACCTCATCGCCGCCGTTCGTCGAGAGAAGTGCGACCTCGGGATCGGGCTGGACGGCGACGGCGACCGGTGCGGCGTCGTCGACGACGCGGGCGCTATTCTCTGGCCCGATCAGTACCTCATTCCGCTCTCCCGCCGCGCACTACACAAGGACCCGGGGTCCGCCATCGTCTTCGACGTCAAGACAAGCCTGGCGTTGCAGGAGGATATCAAGGCCCACGGGGGCGTGCCGGTGATGTGGAAGACGGGGTATCCCAACATCTCCGAGAAGCGGAAGCAGGAGCATGCACCACTGGCCGGTGAATTTAGTGGACACGTGTTTTTCGATGACCCGCGCATAGATTTCGACGACGGAACGTTCACCGCCTGTAACGTGCTTGAGTTTCTGAGCCGGCAGCCGGAGAGCCTGTCGCACGTCATGGCCTCGGCGCCTCGATACTTCGCCACGCCGGAGCAACGCCTCTTCTGTCCGGACAGCGAGAAGTTCCGCGTCGTCGATAGCGTCCGAGCTCACTTTGAGCGCGACCACAAGGTGATCACCCTCGACGGGGCCCGGGTCGATTTCGGGGATGGCTGGGGCCTCGTTCGGGCATCCAATACCGAGCCCAACCTCACCATGCGGTTCGAGGCCAAGACCGAGCCGCGAATGAACGAGATCCGCGACCTGATGCTGCGCCACCTGGCGACGTACCCGGAGCTGGACGTCACCAACATTCTCTGACCAATCAGTAGAACACCGGAGACCGAAACCGCAGAGGAGGAATGTGGTGCCGCATTAGCGTGCCCAGAATCCTTTGGATCCGGTAGTGGTGTGATTACTCCGCGCGAACGGGGCCGTTCTCCTGACTTCGACGGCGTCGGATGAGGTGCCAAAGCACAGCACCTACGACGATAGCAACCACGATCACGATGGCCCCGATGGCAAAGCCGTGTGTCAGTCGGTGCAGAAGCGGCAGATCGTGGCCCAGCTCGAAGCCGGCGACGCCGAATAGGCAGGCCCAGATTGCCGCCCCAGCCGCGTTGAAGATCATGAACTTGGCTAGGTTCATGCGGTTGAGGCCGGCCAGCAGCGCGGCAAATGCACGGCCTACTGACACGAACCGGCCAAGAAAGACGGTAGCATCGCCGTACTTCTGGAAGAAAGTCTCGGCTCGGGCCAGCTTTGCCGGATCGAGCCGCACGAAGTGTCCGTAGCGCAGCACGAGCGCGCGGCCCCCAGTCCGGCCGATGGTGTAGCTGACGCAGAAGCCGGCGAACGCGCCGAGGGCGGCGGCAAGGATGACGAACGGGATCCGGAGGCCACCGCTTCCGGCGTATACCGCTGCCGCAATCAGCATGGTCTCACCTGGGAACGGGATTCCCGCGGCATCGACAGCCACGAAGGCGAACACTGCCAGGTAACCCCAGGTCGCCAGAATGGTGGTTAGCGTATGCCCGCTCATGATGAATGCTACGCGAGTTTTCGGCCGGTCGTTTCACGCAGCCGTTTTCAACCGGCCCGAGCGCCCGTTGCCCCTCAACTGGGGCGTGCTAACAAACAAGTACAGGCGTACGCCGCCGGTAAGAGACTCGTCCACTGCACCGTTCAGTTTCTTGACCGTACGTGCGGTTATTCATAGAGAGCCATATCCGAAGGCCATTCCCGGCCGGCGGGGGTCGACCGCTTCCCTCTCGATCGGTCAGACATTCGGCCGTGAGGGGATCTAAGGCTTTTCGCCCTTGCACGCGATATCACGTCTGGTTCGACCATTGGCGCGTTTCTCTGCCACATGGTTGAGTATCAAGGCTGAACCCCGTAAACCGGGCTGAGCCTGTGCATGCGATTGCGCGGATACAATTCCACATGAGCGAGGCCTACGCGTGCATAGTCTGCGGCAAGCCCGGCTCCCCGGTGCCGTTACCCACCTCTGGAAGCTGGACGTCAATGGAGAGTCACGAGGGTGTTCCGGTATGCGAGGAGCACAATCCCAGGGCGCATGTAGGCCAGTACGACGTCAGGCTGGCCAAGCTCGTCTCCGAGGCACTCGAGCTTCGGCGCCAGGGGGAACGCCGGACGCCGATGCCGCCTGACCAAGCCCTCGATTGAACTTCGGTTCCGAACAGGTGGAGCTGGATGGCTGGCTGCTGACCGCCTTAGAGCCGCGCTCCGAGCCGCTTTACCTGGCCAACGGGTATCTGGGAACCAGCCTCGATTGGACGGGCGGCTGCCTCCCAGACGCGCCGCCTTCGCCTTGCTTTCTCCGTGGGGTATACACCGATCCGGGTGACGGCGGCGTCGATCGCCTGGCCGGCATTCCGAGCTGGAACCGTCTGGCATACAGCCAACCCGTCCGTCTGACGGGCTACCGTCGAGATCTTGACCTTTACCGCGGAGCACTTCACACTCAAATGAGGCTGGAGGAGGAGCGAGGAGCGGTCCAGGTCCACCAGACGGTCATCGTTAGCCGCTCCGACCCCCATCTGGCTGCCATCCGACTGACCGTCACGCCCAGCTTTTCAGGGCCGATCGATTGCCGGGCCATGCTGGCACGTCCGGTCGGAACGGGATTGGAGCTGCAAGGCCTCGGACTGGAGGGTGATGGCACCTGGATTCGTATGGTCGCGCGGCGATATGGGATCGAGGTGGTGGTAAGGCTCGACTTCCTGGCTGCGGACTGGGAGCCTCTGACGAGCAGGGACGAAGATTCGATCATCCGAGGCTTTCGCAGAGAGGTGCGAGCGGGCGAGACGGTCGAGCTGGTCCAGATGGCACGAGTCTCTTCCAGCCTCGACGAGCCGTCACACCCCGACCGAGTCGGGGTGCAGGGTGCCGGCCTCAATACACAGACGTTTGCCGCGGCGCTGCGGGCGCACGAGGAAGCCTGGGCCTCTCTGTGGACGGCAGACGTCGAGATCGAAGGTGATGCGGAGGCGCAGCAGATGGTGCGGGCGGCGCTGTTCTATCTCTGGAGCACCGTGCGCGAGGATGATGCCTGGAGCATCGCACCCATGGGACTCTCGAGCCTCGGCTACAACGGCCACATCTTCTGGGACGCCGAGCTATGGATGTATCCGGCACTTCTGGCGACCCATCCTAACCTGGCGAAGTCGTGTCTCAGCTACCGCGAGCAGCGCCTTCCGGCGGCACGAGAGAGAGCCGCTTCAGGGGGATACCGGGGAGCCAGGTTCCCATGGGAGAGTGCCTTTACCGGAGACGAGATGACGCCCC
>Ga0070739_10001653_pt1 | contig 32459 bp, 34 predicted proteins | sample Coa_R1_7_FD_66445 | JGI IMG/M metagenome (GOLD analysis project Ga0070739, IMG submission 66445) | Surface soil microbial communities from Centralia Pennsylvania, which are recovering from an underground coalmine fire - Coalmine... | ecosystem: Environmental > Terrestrial > Soil > Unclassified ...
ACCGGCGGAGCAGGCTTCCTCGGCTCGCACCTCTGCGACTACCTCCTCGAGCGCGGACACCGCGTCATCTGTGTCGACAACCTCGTCAGCGGCTCCCTCGCGAACATCGAGCACGTCCGCGACGACGCGTTCACGTTCATGCCGCACGACGTGGCCGAGCCGATTCGCGTCGACGAGCCGATCGATTTCGTCTTCCACTTCGCCGCGCTCGCCAGCCCGGAGGACTATCTCCGGATGCCGCTCCACTCGCTCAAGGTCGGTTCGTACGGGACGCATCACGCGCTCGGGCTCTCGAAGTTCAAGCGCGCCCGCTTCCTCCTCGCCTCGACGAGCGAGGTCTACGGCGACCCGCAGATCCACCCGCAGCCGGAGACGTACTGGGGCCACGTGAACCCGATCGGTCCGCGCGGCGTGTACGACGAGGCGAAGCGGTATGCCGAGGCGCTGACGATGGCCTACCACGGCCAGCAGGGAGTCGACACGGGGATCGTCCGGATCTTCAACACGTACGGACCCCGCATGCGGCCGAACGACGGTCGCGCGGTTTCGAACTTCATCCGACAGGCGCTCGCGGAGGAGCCGATCACGGTGTTCGGCGACGGGATGCAGACGCGGAGCTTCTGCTACGTCGATGACCTGATTCGCGGCATCGTCCTGCTCGCCGAGAGCGGAGAGCATCTGCCCGTCAACCTCGGCAACCCCGACGAGCGGACGCTGCTCGAGCTCGCGGAGATCGTCAAGCGCATCACCGGCTCGTCGAGCGAGATTGTGTTCGAGGCGCTGCGGATCGACGACCCGATGCAGCGCAAGCCCGACATCACGAGGGCCCAGCAGCTGCTCGGCTGGGAGCCGGAGGTCTCGCTCGAGGAAGGTCTCTCGCGCCTGCTGCGGCAGCAGGGCCGCGAGCCCGTCAGGGTCTGAGCACGGCGCCTCTCCTCGTTCGCACGCTGCGGCGCGAGCCGACCGAGCGCACGCCGGTCTGGTTCATGCGGCAGGCGGGGCGCTCGCTACCGGAGTACCGCGCGCTGCGCGAGCGGCACGGCTTCTTCGAGATCGCCGGCACGTCCGAGCTCTGCGCCGAGGTGACGCTGCAGCCGGTGCGCCGCCACGGCGTCGACGCTGCCATCCTCTTCGCGGACATCATGTCGCCCGTCCTCGGCATGGGCGTGGACGTGGAGCTCGTCGAGGGCGTCGGGCCGGTGGTCGAGCGAGCGGTGGACTCTGCTGCGGAGGTCGAGCAGCTCCGGGTCGCGGAGCCGGAGGAGTGGGCGGCGCCGATCCTCGAGGCCGTGCGGCTCGTGCGCGGCGAGCTCGAGCCCGAACGGGCACTGATCGGCTTCTGCGGCGGTCCGTTTACGGTCGCGGGCTACCTCGTCGAGGGCCGGCCGAGCCGCGACTTCGTCCGCACGAAGACGCTGATGTACCGCGAGCCGGCGGTCTGGCACGCGCTGCTGGAGCGCCTGACCGAGCAGTTCGCGCGCTACGTCGCGGCGCAGGCGGGTGCCGGCGTCGACGCGATCCAGCTCTTCGATTCCTGGGCCGGCGCCCTCTCGGTCTCCGATTACCGCGAGTTCGTCGCGCCCTACTCCGCCCGAGTGCTCGGGGCCGCCGGCGTCCCCACGATCCACTTCGGCACCGGGGCCACGACGCAGCTGCTCGCCGAGATGGCAGCAGCCGGCGGCAGCGCGATCGGGGTCGACTGGCGCATCCCGCTCGACGCCGCCTGGGCGGTGGTGGGGGAGGAGCGAGCCGTCCAGGGGAACCTCGAGCCGACGGTGCTGCTCGGGCCGTGGGAGCGCGTGGAGTACGCGGCGTTCGACGTCCTCCGCCGAGCCGGCGGTCGGCCGGGTCACGTCTTCAACCTCGGGCACGGCGTGCTGCCTCAGACCGAGCCGGACGTGCTCACGCGGCTCACAGAGCTCGTCCGCAGTTACGGTCAGGCGACATGAAGGTGGCTGTCGTCCTCATGGCCTACGGCTCGCCGGAGCGGCTGTCGGACGTCCCGGCCTATTACGCCGACATCCGCGGCGGCCGTCCCATCGCGCCCGAGCATCTCGCCGATCTCGTCGAGCGCTACCGGCGGCTCGGGATCGAGGACTCGTCGCCGCTCAACGCGATCACCGAGCAGACACGCGCGGCGCTCGAGGCCGAGCTCGGGCTGCCCGTCTTCACGGGGATGAAGCACTGGACGCCGCGGATCGTCGATGCCGCGGAGGCGGCACTCGCCGCGGGGGCCGAGCAGGTTGTCGGGCTCGTGCTTGCTCCCCACTACTCCGCTCTGTCGATCGCGGGTTACCGGGAGCAGCTCGAGCGGGCGCTCGACGGCAGAGCGGAGCTGCGGTTCGTCGACAGCTGGCACGACGAGCGCGGCTTCGTCGAGCTCCTCGCCGAGCGCGTCCGCGGCACCGGCGCCCACGTCGTCTTCACCGCGCACTCGTTGCCCGCTCGAATCCTCGAGGCCGGCGACCCCTACCGTGACCAGCTGCTCGAGACGTCCCGCCTCGTCGCCGAGGCGGCTGGCCTCGATGCGTGGAGCTTCTCCTTCCAGAGCGAGTCGCCGACCGGCGAGCCGTGGCTCGGGCCGGACATCCTCGACCACCTCGAGTCGCTGCATCGCCAGGGAGTCGAGCGGGTTCTCGTGTGTCCGGTCGGGTTCGTGTCGGACCACCTCGAGATTCGCTGGGACCTCGACGTCGAGGCGCAGGACAAGGCGGCCGAGCTCGGCCTGCTGCTCGAGCGGATCGAGATGCCGAATGCCGACCCGGCGTTTGTGCGCACGCTCGCGGGGATTGTTAAACGGGCCTTGTCGGTACCGTCACCGGCGTGAGCTCGAGGACGTGTCCCGACTGGCCGGAGCTGATGGAGATCGCGCCGGAGCTCCAGTTCAAGCACTACACGGTCGCCGAGGCGAAGCTGCCTGCCGACGCGCTCATGCGCATCCCCAAAGTCCTGCTCTCGGAGGTCGCGATCTGCTGCGATCTCGACCACCATGTCTTCTGGGCGGAGCACACGGAGCCGAGCGTCGCGGAAGCCCTTCGCTCGAGCCACTGGTTCGACGTGCGCGGCTGGATCGCCGCGGGCCGGCCCGGAGCCCTTTAGCGGCCGGTAGCACTTACCGCACGTCTTTGTAACGGCCGAGTTGCGATCAGTTGCGTAGCAGGGCAGTCCGCTTGACGCTTGCGTGACGGTAAGGGTTACCGGTCTACGCGGTTCGGGAGCGGCCTGCCCTCGACGTAGGCGAGCACGTTGTCGACGAGGACTCGCGTCATCGCGGCTCGCGTCTCGACCGTCGCGCTCGCGACGTGCGGCGTAAGGACGACGTTGGGCAGCTCGAGCAGCCGCTCCGGCACCTGCGGCTCCTCGGCGAAGACGTCCAGCCCCGCCGAGATGCGCCCGGAGACGAGCTCGTCCACGAGCGCTTCCTCGTCCACGATCGAGCCGCGGGCGGTGTTGACGAGCGTCGTTCCGTCCCGCAGCAGGTCCAGGCGCTCCCGTGAGAGCAGGCCTCGAGTTTCCGCCGTGAGCGGCGCGTGGAGCGAGACGACGTCCGCCGCGCGTAGGAGATCGTCGAGCGGCAGGCCGTCACTCCGGCGGTGATGGACGACGAGCATCCCGAATGCCTCGGCCCGCCGAGCGACTTCCGAGCCGATCCGCCCCTTGCCGACGAGACCGAGTGTCGAGCCCGCGAGGTCGCGCCCGAGCAGCTGGGGGCGCGCCCAGCCGTCGCGCCAACCCCCGTCGCGTACGAAGCGGTCTCCTGCGACGAGATGTCTCCGGCAGGCGAGGATCAGGGCGAGCGTGAGGTCGGCGACTGCGGCATCGAGGACACCCGGCGTGTTCGTGATCGCAATCCCGCGCTCGCGGCACGCACCGACGTCCACGTGGTCGTAGCCCACGCCGTAGTTCGCGACAAGGCGGAGATCGGGCAGGAGCTCTAGCTCTTTCGAACCCACCGCGACGACGGCCTCGAGCAGGACGTCGACGCCGGAAACCTGCTCGGCCGGCGGCCACGTCTCGAGCAGCGTCACCTCGGGCAGCTCCTCCCACGCCGGTCCAGGGAACCGCTGCGTCGCCGCGATCGTCACGGCCGGAGTATCTCCGCGAGTGTCCTGGTGTTCAGGACGTCGGTCGCGGTCGCCCAGCCGCGCCGCGCCGTCGTAACCGCCAGGCGCATGTTGTCGAGCCCTTGCACGGAATGGGCGTCGGTCGAGCATACGATCGAGACGCCGGCCTCGACCGCCAGCCGCACCTCCTCGTCCCTCAGATCGAGGCGGTCGGGCAGGCCGTTCGTCTCGAGGGCGACCCCGGTCTCGAGCGCAACTTCGATCGTGCGCTCGAGATCGAGGGCGTTCGGCGGCCGGTGGTTGAGGATCCGCCCGCGCGGATGGCTGAGGCAGCGCACGGCTGGATGTCTCATCGCCTCGGTCACGCGCCGCGTCAGCTCGGGCCCCGGCAAGCGCTGTCCGGCGTGGAGAGAGAGCTGCACCCAGTCGAGCTCGGCGAGCACATCGTCCGGCAGGTCGAGGCTGCCGTCGGCGCGGATGTCGCACTCGACGCCGCGCAGCACGCGGAACGGCGCAAGCTCCTCGTTCGCGGCGGCGATCTCCTCGCCTTGACGCCGCAGCGCGTCCGCGTCCAGCCCGGGCACGACGCGCACGTTCGGCGTGTGGTCGCAGATCGCTAGGTACTCGTAGCCGCGATCGCGGGCGGACGAGGCCATCTCGAGCACCGAGGCCTTGCCGTCCGACCACGTCGTGTGGCAGTGGAGGTCGCCGCGGATGTCGGACACCTCGACGAGCGCAGGCGGCTCACCGCGGAATGGCTGCTCCCGCAGCTCCGGAGGGACCGACGGCAACGGGAGCCGCTCGTACATCTCCGCTTCCGTCGGCGCGTCCGGCAGCGGTTCGAGCGCTGCGACGTACGCCTCCGAGCCGGTCGCCCGGAGCAGGGCGGTCCCGAAGCGATCGGAGCTTGTGGCGACCAACTCGACCGGGATCCCCTCCACCGTCACTCCGACGGCATGGTCGTCGTCCCGCTCGAGCACCGCGAGCACCTCGGGCCGGGCGACGAACCGCTCGACCGCGTCGCGCTCCTGCGAGACGAGCACGAGCCGGTGGACGAGCTCGCAACCGCGGCGGAGTTCGCCCGCGGGAACGGCGCCGAGCGGCTCCGCGATCGCAGCGGCGAGCGCGAGCGCGCGGTTGCGAGTCAGGCCGCGCCGCGCGGGCTGTGGCTCCTTCGAGAGCGCGGCGCGGATCTTGGCCTCGGTCGTGGGGCCGATTCCCGGCGCCTCGCGCAGCCGCCCCGCTTCCGCAGCGGCGCGGAGCTCGTCCGCCGTCCGGATCCCGAGCGCGCGGCCGAGGCCGACGAGGCGCTGCGGGCCGATCCCGAGGTAGCGGCCGAGCGCGACCAGCTCCGGCTCGACCTCCCGCTCGAGCTCTTCGAGCTCGGCGAGCCGGCCGGTCTCGACGAGCTCGCGGAGGCGTCGCTCGATGCCGGGGCCGATGCCGCGAAGCTCGCGCGCACGTCCCGAGCGGACGAGCTGCTCCACGGGCGCGGGCGTCGCGCGGATGAGGTCGGCCGCGCGCCGGTACGCCCGGACGCTCCAGTGCGCGGCGCCGGCGAGGTCGAGCAGCGCCGCGTAGGCGTCGAGCGTGCGGGCGATGTCGGCGTTGTCCACCGGGCTAGTGTCTCTCCATGGCCACGGTCGTGATCCCGTTCGCGGGGGGCGCGGAGGGAAAGACGCGCCTCAACTCGTCGGCCCGGATCCGCCGGGCTCTCGCGCGCGCCATGTTCCGGGACGTCCTGGCGGCGTGCGTGGTGGTGGGGAGGACTGTGGTCGTGACGCCCGACGAGGAGGCCTCCGCGGCCGCGATCGATGCGGGGGCGGAGGTCGCGCCGGACCCGGGCCGCGGGCAGGGCGCGGCGGTGCAGGCCGGACTGGAAGAAGTCGAGCTCGGCGGCATCCTCGTCGTCAACGCGGACGTACCCTGCGTCGTGCCGCAGGACCTGCGCTCGTTGCTGGCGGCGACGCCGGCGGGAGGCCTGGCGCTCGTGGAGGCGCTCGACGGGACGACGAACGCGCTCAGCCTCAGCTCCCCCGAAACCTTCGCGCCGCTCTACGGCCCGAGCAGCGCCGACCGGTTCCGCGCGCACGTTGCCGCGCTCGGCCTCGAGGCCGTCTCCGTCGCACTCCCGAACCTCGCCGACGACGTCGACACGATGCAGGACCTCACGCGACTCCAGCTGCGCGCGGGGCCGCGCACGCAGGCCTGCCTCGCCGAGCTCGAGGGGAGCCTCGTCTGAACGTCGCGGTGCTGTCGGGAGGGGTCGGCGGTGCGCGCTTCGTACGCGGGGTCGTGGACGCCGCGGGGGCGGCGGCGACGAGCGTGATCGGCAACGTCGGCGACGACGTCGAGGTGCTCGGCCTGCATGTCTCTCCCGACCTCGACTCCATCCTCTACGCGCTCGCGGGTCTCGCCGACGAGCGGCGCGGATGGGGACGCAGCGGCGAGACGTGGCACGCGCTCGAGACGCTCGGCGCACTCGGAGGCGACGACTGGTTCGCGCTCGGCGACCGCGACCTCGCCCTCCACCTCGTTCGCACCGAGGCGCTGCGGGCCGGGGAGCCGCTCTCGGCCGTGACCATGCGGCTGGCCGAGGCGCTCGGGGTCGCCGCGCGACTGTTGCCGGCGACCGACGACCTGCTTCGCACCTGGCTCGAGACCCCAGCAGGGGCGTTCCCGTTCCAGGAGTGGTTCGTCGCCCGCGGGCACCGCGACGAAGTCGACTCCGTGCGCTTCGAGGGAGAGGAGGCGGCGCGGCCGGCGCCGGGCGTGCCCGACGCGCTCTCCGGCGCCGACCTGATCCTGTTCGCGCCGAGCAACCCGTACGTCTCGGTCGGGCCGATCCTCGCGGTGCGCGAGCTGCGCCGAGCGATCCAAGAGCGGCGCGTGCCGTGCGTCGCCGTCAGCCCCCTCATCGGCGGCCGCGCGGTCAAGGGCCCGGCCGACCGGATGCTGCGGCGCCTCGCCGGCGGCACGTCGCCGCGGCACGTCGCGAGCTGCTACCCCGGACTGATCGACGCGCTCGTCGTGGACGAGGCCGACGCCGGCGACCTCGACGGGCTCGGCGACGTCCGGCCGATCGTGACCCGGACCCTCATGGCCGACCCGGGCGCACGGCGCCGCCTGGCCGAGACCGTTCTGGGAGCGGTGCCGGCGTGAGGGTCGCGATCGTCGGAGGCACCGGCGACTTCGGGCTCGCGCTCGTAGCGCGGCTCGTCGAGGCGGGCGACGAGGTCGTGGTCGGCTCGCGCGATGCGACGCGGGCGTTGGAGAAGGCACGCGAGGTCGGAGCTGCCGCCGGAGCGACGAACGAAGACGCTCTGGGAGACGCCGAGCTCGTCGTCCTTGCGACGAGGGCCGACGCAGCGCTCGCCACGGCCGAAGCGCTCGCGGATGCGATCGGCGCGACACCGGTCCTCAGCGTGGCCAGCGAGCTCCGCTCGACGGAGAGCCGCTCGCTCGCCGAGCGGACGCAGGAGCTCGTCCGGGCCCCCGTCGTCGCCGGCCTCCACTCGCTTGCGGCCGGCAAGCTCGCTCGGGGCCGGCCCGAGGAGGACGCCTTTGTTTGCGGCGACGACGAGGCGGCGAAGGCGCTCGCCCTCGAGCTGGCGTCGAAGCTCGTCGACGGCCGTGTACTCGACGCCGGCCCGCTCGCGAACGCGCGGGCGCTCGAGGGGATGACGGCCGTGATCGTCAACCTCAACAGGCGCTACAAGGGGCACGCGGGCATTCACGTCACCGGGCTCCCGTGACACACGTCGTCGAGATCTCGGAGCCGGACGAGCGGTCGCGCATCGCGGAGGCGGTGCTCCGCGACCTTCCCGACTGGTTCGGGATCGAGGGCTCCACGCGCGAGTACATCGAGGAGGCAGCCGCGCTGCCCACCTTCGCCGTCGAGCCGGACCTCGGCTTCCTCTGCCTCAAGCAGCACACGCCCGCGGCGGCCGAGCTCTACGTCATGGGCGTTCGGCTGGCGCACCACCGCGAGGGGATCGGCAGGGCGCTGGTCGCGGCCGCCGAGTCGTGGTGCCGCGAGCGCTGCATCCGCTATCTCCACGTCAAGACGCTCGGCCCGTCGCGCGAGAGCGCCGGCTATGGCGCTACCCGCGCCTTCTACGAGGCCGTCGGCTTCGTAGCGCTCGAGGAGCTCCACGGGCTGTGGAGCGAGGGCAATCCGACGCTGGTGCTCGTCAAGGACGTGCGGCCCGGCTTCACCGTGACGCCGGTCGAGGGGCTTCCCGAGCTGCGCCAGGGAGACGACCTCGCCGTGCTCGTCGCCGAGCGGACGGACCTCGCGGACGGCGACGTCGTCGTCGTCGCGCAGAAGGCCGTATCGAAGGTCGAAGGTCGCGTCGTCTCGCTCGCCGACGTCGAGGCGTCGGAGCGCGCGCGCGAGCTCGCCGGCGGGGAGACCGATCCGCGTCGCATCCAGGTCATCCTCGACGAGGCCATGGAGCTCGTGCGCATCCGGCCTCCGCTCCTGATCGCCCGCACATGTCACGGCTACGTCTGCGGCTCCGCCGGCGTCGACGCCTCGAACGCGCCGGAGCCCGAGACGGTCGTCCTACTGCCGGTCGATCCGGATAGGTCGGCGGCACGGCTAAGGGCGGAGCTGCGCGAGCGGACCGGAGCCGACGTCGGCGTGATCGTCACCGACTCCTTCGGCCGGCCCTGGCGTGCCGCCACGACGGACGTCGCGATCGGCGCCGCCGGCGTGGAGGTCGTCCGCGACCTCGCCGGCGAGCGGGATCCGACGGGCTACGAGCTGCACGCGACGCGGATCGCGCTCGCGGACGAGGTCGCCGGCGCCGCCCAGCTCGTCTTCGGCAAGCTCGACCGCGTTCCCGTGGCGGTCGTCCGCGGTCTCGACGTGCGCGGCGACGGGCGTGCCGCCGATCTCGTCATCCCCCCCGAGACGGATCTCTTCCGTTAGAACACGCGCAATGGCCGAAGCGATCGAGGAGGCGAACGCTCTCCTGCGAGAACGGGGCTACGCGGAGCGCGATCTCGCCGTCCACACCGGCCCGCGGGGCAAAGCGCTGCTCAAGGGGAACAAGATCCTCAGCCCGCTCAGCGACGAGCCGGAGCTCGTGCTGCGCGTCGTCCAGGAGCTCGTGCCTACCGACGCCGAGCTCGGCGGCAAGATCCTGCGTCCGGCCGAGCTGCGCGCGAGGCTCTGACGTGGAGGGGCAGGCCGAGCTGCGGCGCGCCGACCTCGCCTCCGATCCGCTCGAGCAGTTCCGCGGCTGGTTCGCCGAGGCAGCCGCGGCGGTCGAGGTGCCGGAGGCGATGGCGGTCGCGACGGCGACTGCCGACGGCGCGCCGTCGGTGCGGATGGTGCTCCTCAAGGGATACGACGAACGCGGGCTCGTGTTCTACACGCACTACCCGTCGCGGAAAGGACGGGAGCTGGAGGTGAACCCGCGCGCCGCGCTGCTCTTCCACTGGTCGCCGCTCGGGCGCCAGGTGCGGGTGGAGGGGAGGGTCGAGCGCGTTCCGGAGGGGGAGTCGGATGCCTACTTCGCGACGCGGCCGCACGGCGCGCAGCTCGGCGCGCTCGCCTCGCAGCAAAGCGCTCCGCTCGCCTCGCGAGTAGAGCTCGAGGAGCGACTGGCGGAGCTGGAGGCCGACCTCGCCGGAGGCCCGGTGCAGCGGCCGCCGACGTGGGGAGGGTTCTTGCTCGTCCCGGAGGCCTGGGAGTTCTGGCAGCACGGGGCCAACCGCCTCCACGACCGCTTTCGCTACGAGCGCGAGGCGTCGGGTGGGTGGCGGATCGAGCGTCTCTTCCCCTGACGCTTCCGTACCGGTAACAGGTACCGAGACGTAAGCGTTACGTCTTCCTGGCGAGACTGTCACGGAGCGCGGCGAGGCGCTCGTCCCACGCTTCGCCGACCGAGACCATCCACTCGACGGCGTCCTCGAGCGGCGCCGGGGTCACCTCGTAGCGCGTCTCGCGGCCCGCGCGCGTGGCGCGGAGCAGACCCGCGGCGGCAAGTGAGGAGAGCTGCTTCGCCACCGCCTGCCGCGTGACCGGGAGCTCGGCGGCGAGCTCCGTCGCCGTCGCGGTCCCGCGCGTCGCAACCGCCTCGACGAGCGAGCGGCGTCCGGCGTCCCCGAGCGCCGCGAAGACGCGGTCTACGCCGCCGCCAGCGCCGTCCACGCCAGCGCCGCCTCTGGCGGCGCGGTCTTCCCGCCGAGCGTCGGCGGCTTTGCCGCCGACGCTTCCAGCGCAATCGCGCGCAGCTCGAACGCGGGAGCGAACTCCGGTGCCGTCTCGACCACGTGCACGCGCGTTCCGTCGACCACGGGCTCGAGCTCGATCGCGACGCTGCCGCCGTCGTCCCAGTCGAAGACGAGCCGCTCGGCCTCCTCCAGCTCCCGGACCACGGCGTGCCGCTCGTCGCCGTCGCCCCAGCGGAAGATTCCCTCGCCGCCGGGGCGCGGGTCGAGCTCGACCTCCGTTGCGAACCACTCCTCGAGTCGCTCGGGATCCGTGAGCAACTCCCAGACCTCATTGACTTCCTCGGGAACGAGGATCTCCCGCTCGATCTCCATCGCGCAACCTCCTAGTTGCGTATAATGTGCAACCGGTGAGTAGCGTATCGAACCACCTCGTCCCTATGGTGGTCGAGTCGGACGGCCGCTTCGAGCGCTCGTTCGACATCTTCTCCCGGCTGCTGCGGGAGCGGATCGTCTTCCTCGGCACCGAGGTCGAGGCGTCGGCGGCGAACCTCGTCGTCGCCCAGCTCCTCTTCCTCGAGGCGGAAGACCCCGACAGCGACATCCGCTTCTACATCAACTCGCCCGGCGGGGACGTCTACGCCGGGATGGCGATGTACGACGCGATGCGGTTCGTGAAGCCGGATGTGCAGACCTATTGCATCGGGATGGCGATGTCGATGGGCGCGCTGCTCCTCGCCGGCGGGACGGCCGGCAAGCGCTTCGTCCTACCGAACTCGAAGGTGATGATCCACCAGGGCTCCGCGGGCACCCGAGGCACGCCCGCCGACATCCAGATCGCCGCGCGCGAGATCCTCTCCCTCACGCGGCGCTACGCCGAAGTGATCGCGCACCACACGGGCAAAGACGTCGAGCAGGTGGTGCGGGACATCGACAGGGACCGCTTCCTCACGCCGGTGGAGGCGGTCGAGTACGGATTGGCGGACTCGGTCCTCGCCTCGCGCAACGGCGACTCCGCCGCATCGGCCGACGCTAACCGTTAGCGTCCGTCCTATGCCCCAGGTCCAGCTCGACGCGATCGGGATCGTCTCCTCCGACCTGATGCGTACCCGTGCCTTCTACGGGCTGCTCGGGGTCGAGTTCGGCGAAGGCGATGACCATGTCGAGGCGACGATGCCGAACGGCCTCCGCCTGATGCTCGACACCGAGGACGTCGTCCGTAGCTTCAAGCCCGACTGGACGCGAGAGATCGGGAACCAGGTCGGACTCGCCTTCGTGTGCGGCAGCCCCGCCGAGGTGGACGGCTTGTACGCGCAGGTCGTAAAGGCCGGCTTCGAGGGCGAGAAGGAGCCGTGGGACGCGTTCTGGGGTCACCGGTACGCGCAGCTCCGCGACCCCGACGGCGTGCCCGTGGATCTCTTCGCAGCGCTCTGAACCTCGTCGAGGAGGAGGTCGAGCTCGGGCCTGGACCGCGCCTCTCGATCCTCCGCCCGCCGAGCGCCGAGGAACTGATCGACGAAGCGGCCTTCGACGAGGAGGAGTTTCTGCCCTACTGGGCCGAGCTTTGGCCGAGCGGCCTTGCTCTGGCGCGGCACGTCGCCGCACGAGAGCACCGCGGCCAACGGGTTCTCGAGCTCGGCTGCGGGCTGGGGCTGCCCGCGCTCGCAGCCGCGCTACGCGGCGCCGACGTGCTCGCGACGGACTGGGCGGTAGACGCCATCGACCTGCTGCGCCGGAATGCCGAGCGCAACGGCGTTTTCGTGCGGACCGCCCATGTGCGCTGGAGCGAGCCCGAGCCGCTCCTCCGCGCCGCGCCCTGGGATCTCGTCCTCGGCGCCGACCTTCTCTACGAGGCGCGCAACGTGGAGCAGCTTGCGGAGTTGCTGCCGCGGCTGGGTGGCGAGGTCCTGCTCGCCGAGCCGGGCCGACCGTACGCGAAGGAGTTCCTCGAGCGATTCGCTGCCGAGCCCGTCGGAGAACGCATCTACCGGCTCGCGCACTGAGCACGCGCGGCCTCGCAGAGGACGACACCGGCCGCGACTGCGACGTTGAGACTGTCGACAGGCCCGTGCAACGGAACCGCCACCTCCTCGTCGGCGGCCTCCAGCCAGACATCCGGCAGGCCGTGACGCTCGCTCCCTAGCGCGATCGCGACGGCGCCCGCGTACGAGGCCGCCCAGTACGGCTTCCGTGCGGCGGGACTTGTGGCGACGAGGCGGATCTCGCGCTCGCCCAGCCAGGCGAGCGCCGACTCGGTGCTCGCCGTGACGCAGGGAAGGCGGAAGACCGCGCCGACGGAGCCCCGGATCGCCTCGCGGTGGAAGACGTCGGTACGCGGATCGGCGACGAGGAGCACGTCGGCGCCCGCCGCGCAGGCGGTGCGTGCGATTGCGCCGAGGTTTCCCGGCCGCTCGACAGCCACGGCGACCGCGACGAAGGGCTCTGGCGGCGGATCGAGCGCGGCGAGGGCGGTCGACGGGCGCCGGACCACGGCGAGGAGGCCATCGGGGCGCCGGTCGGTCAGGCTCGAGAACGCCGCCGCGTCGAGCTCCACCACGACTGCGCCGGCCCGCTCCGCTGCGGACATCAGATCGCCGTCCCTCCCGCCGGCGAGCAGGTCGGGCGCGACGTACAGCTCCTGCACGGCCGCCCCGGCGGCGAGGGCCGCGCGCACGGCCCTGGCTCCCTCGGCGAGGCAGAGCTCCGGCGCGCCGCGGCGCGCCAGCTTGCGCACGGCCTTCAGCCGGACGTTGGCGGAGCTCACGATGAGAGGGCGTCGTGCCAAGTGAAACCTCGAGGTAGGGGTACGCGGAAGCGAGGCGGGCTGCCTCGCTGCGACGGCGGCTGATGTGCTCGCTACCTCGACACGACGGGGCCAGGCTAGCGCGGCCGCCGCCCGCGGGCAAGCCCGCTAGCCTCCGCACCGGTGTTCGCCGCGCTTGCCCTGACGATCTCGCTCACGCTCGCGCCTGGGCTGGAAGCGTCGCCGGCAAAGCCGGCGACGCCCGGCCTACAGGCGAGCGCGCCTTCGGCGCGACAGCCGCACATCGTCTGGAAGCCGATCCCCTACGGGCCGAAGCGCAAGGCCGAGATGGCCGCGTACGCCAGGAAGCACTACGGCATCGACTCGTGGCACCTGCACCCGAAGGTGATCGTCGAGCACTACACGGCGAGCAACAGCTTCTCCGCGGCCTGGAACACCTTCGCGGCCGACACGCCGGACCCCGAGCTCGGCGAGCTGCCCGGTACGTGCGCCCACTTCATCGTTGGTCGCGGAGGGACGATCTACCAGCTCGTGCGTCTGGATGTCATGTGCCGGCACACCGTCGGGCTCAACTACGTCGCGATCGGGATCGAGCACGTCGGCACGTCGGACGCCGAGATCCTCCACGACCGCGCTCAGATACGCGCGTCGCTCGAGCTCACGGCGTGGCTCGTCGACCGCTTCCACATCAGGATCCGCAACGTGATCGGGCACAACGAGAGCCTCTCGAGCCCGTACCACCGGGAGCTGTACAAGCCATGGGCGCACCAGACGCACGTCGACTGGAAGCACACGGACATGGACGTGTACCGCCGGAAGCTCCGCGCCCTTCTCCGGGCGGACTCGCGTCGCTAGACTCGCGGCCATGCCCCGCTACATGATCATCCGCAGCTTCGAGGTCGGAGAGGACCAGATGCCTCCCGTGGGCCGGCGCTCGCGCGAGCTGACCGAGGGCGAGTTCCCCGAGATCACGTGGGAGCACAGCCATGTCGTGGTCGACGATGAAGGTCTCGTCCACACGTATTGCGTCTACGAAGCGCCCAACGAGGACGTCGTCCGGGAGCACTCGAAGAAGCTCGGGAAGCACACCATCGACGCGCTCCACGAGATCGCGGGCGACGTGACGCCGGCGGACTTCCCGCCCGTTCCGGCCTAGGCTTCGCCGCTCCCGAGCCCGAGCAAGTGGGCGTCGTCCGTGTGAATGTACGCCTGCTGCGCGACCGCGAGCCGCTTGCGGAGAAAGCGCACCCGCTCGAGGTCCTCGGCCGGCGTCATGTCGAGCGCCTCCTTGTACAGCGACACGGCGAGCTGCTTCGCCCAGCCTCGCTCCGCCTCCTCCGCCGCGGCGACGAAGTGACCGACGGCATGCTCGAGCTCGCCGGCGCCGCGCCAGTGGCGCGCGAGCGCCGCGCCCGCCTCGCCGACCTCGGGCGTCGACTGCTCGATGAACTCGGCGATGTGGCGGTGCCCCTCCTTGCGGCGCGCGCGCGGCTGCAGGTCGTACGCGACGTCGCGAATCAGCACGTGCTTGAACGACCACTGCTCGTCGCCCTCGATGCGGGACCGGTTGTCGCGACGGATGAGATCGCGTCGCTCGAGTCCGGCGAGGGCGTCCCCGAGGCACGCGGCATCGCGGGCGATCCGCTCGAGAGCGCCTCGCCAGAAGATCCTGCCGACGATCGAGGCGTCGAGGATCACCTCGCGTTCCTCCGCAGGCAACGCGTCGAGGCGCGCGGCCACGAGGCCGCGAATCGTCGTGGGCAGGCTGTCTCCCTCTTCCGAGCCACGCTCGGTCAACACCGCGGCGAGCTGCTCGATGAACAGCGGGTTTCCCTCCGCCGCCTCCGCCACCTGCGTTGCCTTCGTGTCCGCGCCCAGGAGATGGAGCGCGAGCTGCGCGGCGTCCGCGCCGTCGAGCGGGTCGAGGGGAAGCGCATGGTAGGCGAGCAGTCCGCCTCCCCAGGCGGGGCGCATGTCGAGCAGCTCGGGCCGGGCGACGGTCAAGAGCAGGACGGGCAGGTCGTGCAAGCGCGCGGCGAGGAGCTCGATCAGGTCGAGCAGCGCGGAGTCGGCCCAGTGGATGTCCTCGAAGACGAACGCCGTCGCCTCGTCGCGCGAGCCTGCCTCGATGAACAGCCGAACCGACTGGAAGAGACTGTCGCGATCCGGTGCCGTGGCCTTCGTCTCGAAGCCGAGCAGGATCGCGATGTGCCCGGCGACCGCCTCCGCCTCCTCGGTGCCGACGAGCCGTTCCACGAGAGTCCGCAGCTTCCCGGTGGCCACGGCGACGTCGTCGCTGTCGAAGATCCCGGCGAGCTCCTTCACCTGAGCTGCGAAGGCGCCGTAGGCGCTGCGCTCGCGATACGGCAGGCAGCGGCCGCGAACGACCCGGCCTCCGCGGGCGCAGATTCCGTCCGTGAACTCCGCGGTGAGACGCGATTTGCCGACGCCCGGCGGGCCGAGGATGGTGATCAGGTGCGGGCGGTGCTCTCGCTCGACGCGCTCCCATGTGGCCTCGAGCAGTCCGGCCTCCCGGTCGCGTCCCACGAACGGAGTGCTGGAGAGATCGCGCTCGCCGGTGGCCGAGGCCGTCGCCACGGCGCGCCAGACGGCGATCGGGGCAGTCTTCCCCTTGGCCGTCACCGGCTCGAGCGGCTCGTACTCGATCGCGTCGCGCGTGGCCCGGTACGTCTCCTCACCCACTACGATCTCGCCGACCGGCGCATGCTGCTGCAGGCGGGACGCGGTGTTGACGACGTCCCCCGCGACCATCGCCTCGCCGAGCGCGGGCCGGGCCGAGAGCGTCACGACCGCCTCGCCGGTGTTCACGGCGCCGCGGATGCGCAGCTCGAGCTCCGGTTGCTCCGCATTGAGCTTCGTCACCGCGTCGCGGACGGACAGGGCGGCACGAACTGCGCGTTCGGGATCGTCGCCGTGGGCGGTGGGCGCGCCGAAGACGGCCATCACCGCGTCGCCGACGAACTTCTCCACGATGCCGCCGAACGATTCGAGCTCGTCGCGCACGGTGCCGTGGTACGGGGTGAGAATCGCGCGCACGTCCTCCGGATCGAGCCGTTCGGAGCGCGACGTGAAGCCGACGAGGTCGACGAAGACAACGCTGACGATGCGCCGCTCCTCGCGGTGGGCGCTCTCCGCGGCCAACGGAGCTCCACACGCGAGGCAGAAGCGGGCGATGTCGGGGTTGTCCTGGCCGCACGCAAGGCACGTGGGCATGCCCGCATCCTGGCAGCGTTCCGGTGCCTTAGCAACGGATTCCGGCCCGTGGCCGTTGACGTATTGACGCGGGACACGCCCACGACGGAGGGAGATTCACCATGACCAGAGCCATCCTCAGCGTCGGCGCGCTCCTGGCGGCCGCGATTGCGCTCGCCGGCTGCGGCGGCAGCGGCAGCACGAGCGGGACCGTGAGCGGGAACGCAGGTGGGAACGCGAGCGGCACGACCGCCGGCGTCGGCGGGGCCCACCGCGCGCGGGGCTCCGGGAGCTTCCGGGCAAGCGTCCACGGCTTCGAGGCGCGGCTGCAGACGAGTGTCCAGGCGTTGCAAAGCGGGAACCTGTCGAAGGCGATCGTCTCCGGCGGGCCCCTCCTGAACGACTGCATGGGCTCGGTCGACGGCAAGATCGCGCCGCACGCCTCGACGCAGGCGCAAAAGCAGGCGGTGGTGCATCTGCGCGCCGCGTGTCGCGACATGGGCCACGCCGTGAGCGCCGGCTCCTCCGGCAAGATGGCGAAGGCCAAGCAGCTCGCGCAGGCCGCGCTCGCGCAGGCGCACACGGCGGCCAACCTGTCCGGCTGAGCTTCCCGTTCACGCTGAGGGCCCCGCACCACGCGGGGCCCTCAGCCACGAGATCTCGTTCAGGCTAGGAGCAGCCGGTGTTCGTGCCGCAGTCGCGGCACGTGTAGCAGCTGCCGGTGCGGACCATCCGCCCGCCGCAGCGGGCACACTCGACGGCGTCCTCCCAGGAGTTGAAGAGGGCCGTCTGGCCGGGCGGAGGCGTCTCGGCGGGCTCTGTCGACCCTTGGGCCTGCGCGGCCGTCTCGCCGTTGGCGTACCGCTCCGCCATTCGCGCCTTCACCTCCGGCGAGAGGATCCCCGCCTCCTCCTGCTGCTCGGGTGTGAGGAACCGCTTGCCGAACCAGCGGAAGATGTAGTCGACGATCGACTTCGCCGTGCGGATGTCGGCGTCGTTCGTCAGGCCGCTCGGCTCGAAGCGCATGTGGCTGAGCTTCGAGACGTAGACCTCCGGCGGCACGCCGTACTGCAGGCCCATCGAGACGGCGAGGCAGAGCGAGTTCATCAGGCCGGCCATCGTCGTCCCGTCCTTCGCGATGTCGACGAAGATGTCGCCCGGGCTGCCGTCGTCGTAGAGCCCGACGTGGATGTAGCCCTCGTGGTCGCCGACCTGGAACTTGCGGCCGACCTCGGTGCGGTCGAGCGGCAGGCGCTTCCGCTCGTGCACCTGGATGGGCGGCGTGGCGACCTCGGTCTGGCCGTCCTTGCCGGAGCTCGAGAGCGGCTGCGCGACCTTGCAGTTGTCGCGGTAGATCGCGATCGCCTTGACGCCGAGCTTCCACGCGTCGACGTAGAGGTCCATCACGTCCTCGACCGTGGCCTCCTCGGGCATGTTCACGGTCTTGGAGATCGCGCCCGAGATGAACGGCTGGACGGCGCCCATCATCCGGACATGGCCGAGGTAGTGGATGGCCCGCTCGCCGACGGCGCAGTCGAACACGGGATAGTGCTCGGTCTTCACGTACGGCGCGCCCACGACGCCGTTCCGCTCGTCGACGAAGGCGACGACCTCCTCGATCTCGCGCGGCGCGTAGCCCAGCCGCTCGAGCGCCATCGGCACCGTCTTGTTGACGATCGTGATCTCGCCGCCGCCGACGAGCTTCTTCGACTTCACGAGCGAGAAGTCGGGCTCCACGCCGGTCGTGTCGCAATCCATCATGAAGCTGATCGTCCCCGTCGGAGCGAGCACGGTCGCCTGCGCGTTGCGGAAGCCGTGAATCTCGCCGAGGTCGAGCGCGTCGTCCCACGCCTTGCGGCAGTGGCCGAGCAGGTCGGCCGGGACGGCGTCGGCATGCTCGATATTGCCGACGGCTGCCCGGTGCTTCGCGATCACGCCGACCATCGGCGCCCGGTTGACCTGGTAGCCGTCGAACGGGCCCATCCGCGCCGCGATCTCGGCCGACTTGCGGTAGGCGCGGCCGGTCATGAGGCCGGTGATCGCCGCGGCGTACGCGCGACCCTCGTCGGAGTCGTACGGCAGGCCGCGCGCCATCAGGAGCGCGCCGAGGTTCGCATAGCCGAGCCCGAGCTGGCGGAACCGCTTGGCGTTGCGCCCGATCTCGGGCGTCGGATAGGACGAGTAGCCGACGAGGATCTCCTGCGCGAGGAAGACGACGTCGACCGCGTGCTCGAACGCCTCGACGTCGAGCTCGCCGTCCTCCCGGCGGAACTTCATGAGGTTGAGCGAGGCGAGGTTGCACGCGGAGTCGTCGATCGACATGTACTCCGAGCACGGGTTCGACGCGTTGATCCGGCCGGTGTTCGGGAGCGTGTGCCACGAGTTGATGGTCGTGTCGTACTGCACGCCCGGATCCGCGCATTCCCACGCGGCGTGCGCGATCTGGCGCAGCAGGTCGCGCGCGTCCTTCGTCTCGAGGACGGTGCCGTCGGTGCGTGCGGTGAGGTTGAACTCCTCGCCCTTCGCCGCGGCGTCCATGAAGGCGTCCGAAACGCGGACGGAGTTGTTCGCGTTCTGGTACTGGATCGAGGCCCAGTCGGCCGAGTCGAGCGACATGTCGTAGCCGGCCGACTCGAGGACGCGGGCCTTCCGCTCCTCCTTGGCCTTGCACCAGATGAACTCCTCGACGTCCGGATGGTCGACGTCCAGGACGACCATCTTCGCCGCGCGCCGGGTCTTGCCGCCCGACTTGATCGTGCCGGCGGAGGCGTCGGCGCCACGCATGAAGGAGACGGGCCCGGAGGCGTAGCCGCCCTTCGAGAGCTGTTCCTTCGAGGAGCGCAGCCGGGAGAGGTTGACGCCCGAGCCGGAACCGCCGCGGAAGATGACGCCCTCGCGCCGGATCCAGTCGAGGATCGACTCCATCGAGTCGTCGATCGAGAGGATGAAGCAGGCCGAGCACTGCGGCGCCGCCTCGAAGCCGACGTTGAACCAGACGGGGCTGTTGAAGGAGGCGTACTGGTTGACGAGGATGGCCTTCAGCTCGGCCTCGAACGCCTCGGCCTCGTCGGTGTCGGCGAAGTAGCCGCCCTGCTTGCCCCAGGCGACGACCGTGTCGACGACGCGGCCGATCATCTGCTTCACGCTCGACTCGCGCTCCGGCGAGGAGAGCCGGCCGCGGAAGTACTTCTGCGCGACGATATTGGTCGCCGTCTGCGACCAGAACTTCGGGAACTCGACGCCCCGCTGCTCGAATGCGGGACCGTCGCGGCCGGGGATGATCGCGTCGCGCGTCTCCCATTCGATCTCGTCGAACGGATCGCGGCCGGGGATCGTGAAGAAGCGCTTCACGCCGAGCCGGGCGCCCTCCTCGACGACCGTGTTCACGACCTCTTCGGCCGCCGTTTCGCTGCCCTGAATCTGCTCGACGCTTGCCATCTTCCCCTCCCGCAACTGTAGTGGCCTCCTCCGCCTCTGGGGCGGCCGCCGACACGCGATCCCGCCGACGGGGGACCGCACGCTAGACCCCTGGTCGGACGGACTAGCGGCCGAGGATCAGGACGAGCGGAACGTGCGCAAATGCGGGGGCGACGCGACCGTCCAGAGGAGCCACGGCCGGGATCCGAGCATCGCGTGCGAGCCGCTCCGCCTCCCCCTGCCAGCCGGGCCTGTAGAGGACGAACGAGCGGGCGTAGGCCAGGCTCGGAGCGTCCGTCGGGATCGCGTGGCGGTACCCGCTCGCGAGCAGGCCGGTCGCCAGTCGGCCGGCCGCGCCGGAGACTCCGTTGCCGTTGAGGACGAGGACGGAGATGCGGGAGCGCGGCCTCAGCGGAACCGCCTGCTGTCTCTTCGGAACACGCCCGGTGTCTGAGACCGGACGTGTCTGCGCCGGCCGGTGGGTGAGCACGAGGCCGGCCAGCGCCACGAGGGCGGCGGCACTCGCAACGAGGATCGCGAGGCGCCAGGGGAACGGGCGGTTGAACGACTGGGCGTGCTCCACGGACCCTCCCGGTTCGTCCCGCGGGCGTCCGCTCCTTCCCTCGGGCCTGCGGCGTATCGTGGCTCCCTCGTGTTCGTGACCTTCGAGGGAGCCGACGGCTCGGGGAAATCGACGCAGGCGGAGCTCCTGCGCGCAACGCTCGCGGCCGAGGGCCGCGACGTCGTCCTCACGCGCGAGCCCGGCGGCACGGAGCTCGGCGAGGCGGTACGCGACCTCGTCCTCGACGGCCCGGAGATGAGCGCGTGGGCGGAGGCGGCGCTCTTCGCCGCCTCGCGGGCCGAGCACGTCGACGCGGTGATCCGGCCGGCGCTCGAGCGCGGCGCCGACGTGCTGTGCGACCGGTACATCGACTCCTCGCTCGCGTACCAGGGCCTCGCCCGCGGGCTGGGCGTCGACGCCGTGTTGCAGCTCAACCTTGCAGTGACCGGAGGACTGCTCCCCGACGTGACGTTCGTCCTGCTCATCGATCCCGCTGTGGCCACCGGACGCCACGTCGAGCCCGACCGGCTGGAGCGGGAGGGAACGGAGCTGCAGGCCGCAGTCGACGCCGCGTACCGGGAGCTTGCCGCCCGGTTCCCGGAGAGAATCGTCACCATCGACGCGAGCAGAGAGCCAGACGCGATCGCGGGGGAGGTGCATGAGCGGCTTCGAGACCGTTCCTGAGCAGCACGAGGCGAAGCGGCTGCTCGCCGCTGCGCTGCAGGAGGGGCCGGCGCACGCCTACCTCTTCCACGGCCCTGCCGGAGTGGGCAAGCGCGAGCTCGCACGCCGCTTCGCGGCAGAGCTCCTCGGCGACCACGTGCGGGTCGAGCGCGGGAGCCATCCCGACCTCTATCTCCTCGAGCCGCTGGGCGACCAGATCCGCATCGACGACGTCCGCGAGCTCCGCCGCGACCTGCACATGCGTCCCTTCGAGGGCGAGCGGCGCGTCTACCTCGTCTTCGGCGCCGACTCGCTGAACGAGGACGCCGCCGACGCGCTCCTCAAGGATCTCGAGGAGCCGCCGCCCTATGCCGTCGTCGTGCTGGTCGCCGAGCGGCTCGGCCCGCTGCCGGAGACGATCCGCTCGCGTTGCCAGCTCGTCCCGTTCCGGCGCCTCTCGGAGCCTGCGGTTCGGCAGGCGATCGCGGAGCATGCTCCCGAGCTCGGCGAGGAGGAGCTGACGACGCTCGCGCGGGTCGCCGGCGGCCGCCTCGGCCGGGCGCTCCAGCTCCTCGATCCGGCGGCTGCCCGGCGGCGCGAGGCGTTGCTGGAAGTCGCGCGCGCGGTCTACGCCGATCCCGCCTTCGAGCCGGCGGACGGCGCCGAGGCGCTGCTCGCGGGAATCGCGGAGCGGGGGGCGGAGGCGAAGCAGGCCGCCGAGGTGCAGGTCGAGTCGCTCGAGCTGAGCGGAAGGGAGGCCGACCAGCGCGTGCGGCGCGCGCAGCGCGGCGCCGAGCGCGAGGAGCTGCTCGCGCTGCTCGATGAGCTCGAGTCGTGGTACCGCGACCTGATCGTCGTTGCCGCGGGCGCCGAGGGGGCGGCCGTCCACGTCGACCGGCTGGAGGAGCTGCGGCAGGACTCGACGCTCGAGCGGATGCACGCGGCCGAGGAGGCATGCGAGCTCGTCCGGGCTGCCTGGCGCCAGGCCGAGGAGCTGCAGGTCTCGACGCCGCTCGCACTCGAGGCGCTCCTGATCCGCCTGCGCAGCGCCCTCGCACCCGCGGCCGTCACGGTTCCGTGACGGTAAGTGCTACCGGCTGTGGAAAAAGAAAAAGGGCCGGGATCGCTCCCGGCCCTTCGGATTGTCTAGGTGACCTCTCTGCCTACGCCGCGAAGACGAGCTCGTCGCCGAGCGCGAGCTGGAGCCGCGCGAGGGCGTCGCTCTCGAGCTGCCGGACGCGCTCCCGCGTCAGGCCGAGCTCCTTGCCGATCGTCTCGAGCGAAGCAGGCTCGGAGTCGAAGCCGAAGCGGAGCTCGATGATGCGCCGCTGCCGCTCGGGCAGGTCCGCGACCGCGCGCTGCACGCGCTGCCGGCGGACCGACTCGACCGCCTCCTCGGCGGGGTCGACCGTCGACTCGTCGGCGAACAGGTCGCCGAGCTCCGAGTCGCCGTCCGAGCCGAGGCCCTGGTTCAGGGAGACGGAGTCGACGGCGTCGAGTGCCTCCTCCACGTGCTCGAGCTTGAGCCGCGTCGCCTGGGCGAGCTCCTCCGCCGTCGCCTCGCGGCCCAGCTTGGCCTGCAGCTCGGCCGAGGCGCGGTTGAGCTTGATGCGGCGCTCCTGGACGTGCACCGGGATGCGGATCGTCTTCGACTGGTTCGCGACCGCACGCTGGCAGGCCTGGCGGATCCACCAGGTCGCGTAGGTCGAGAACTTGTAGCCCTTGCGCCAGTCGAACTTCTCGGCTGCGCGGTTGAGGCCGATCACGCCCTCCTGGATCAGGTCGAGGAGGGGAACGTCGTGGCCCTGGTAGCGCTTGGCGATCGAGACGACGAGGCGGAGGTTGGAGTTGATCATCTTCTCCTTCGCCGCGAGGTCGCCGCGCTCGATGCGCTTCGCGAGCGCAACCTCGTCCGCGGCCGTGAGCAGCTTGTGCCGGCCCGCCGCGTCCATGAAGAGCTGCAGCGGGTCGAGCGTGCCCGTGACCGGCGCGGTCGCGACCGGGCGCGTCTCCTCGGGTGTCTCGTCGCGCACGACGACGTCGCGCTCCTCGAGAGCGGCGCGAAGCGCGGCGAGATCGTCCTCGCCAAGCTCGTGCTCGTCGGCGAGAGCCTGAATGTCCTTCTCCTCGACGAAACCGCGCTCGGCGGCCTCCTCGAGCAGGCGCTCGACGGGCGAGAGGTCGTGCAGGTGAATCGTGTCGCTCAGTGTGTTGTTCCTTTCGGTCGTGATGGGCTGCCGGTTTGGCGGCCCGGGCGGCGCTTCTACGGTCTACCCGCGGCGCCGCCACCGCTCCGATTTATAGAACGGCGTTGCACCGAAGTCCATTCCCAAACCAGGTGTTTTTCTATTTCCGTACAAAGTCTCATTCCCTGCTCACCCGGGGAAATTCACCGTTCGACCGCTCGGCCCGAGATTTCGTCCAGGACGATGCGCAGGACGACGACTCCGGGCGTCAGCGGCCGCGGCTCGGCCGCACGGCCCGCGGTGCGCGCAAATCGCTCCCGCAGGAGGCCGAGCGCGGGCTCGATCGCGTCGCCGGCGAGCTCTTCGAACCTCCCCTGGGCGATGACGCTGCGCCAGCTTCCCCTGCCGTCCGCGTCGTACTCGTCGACCTCCACGCAGACCCGCGGATTTTGGCGCAGCATCGCGGTTTTGCGGCCCTCCGTCGTGACCGCGACGACGGCATCGTCCTCGTACGCGTAGATGAGCGGAACGACGTACGTGAGGCCCTCTGCGTGGCAACCGAGCCGGGCGATCCGCTGGCCGCGCAGAAACTCGTCGATCTCGTCGCGTGAGAGCTCGCGCGGGGCGCCTCTGCCTCCCTCGGGACCGCTCATTCGCTCGGGAGCGTAGGCCATACTGAAATCGTGGGGACACGCGCGTGGATCGTGGCGATGTTCGCCGTCGTCTTCATCGTGGCCGGCGCGGCGGTGGCTGCACTGCTCGCCTGGCCCGCCGGGGCGGTCGCCGGCTCGCCCAGCGGCTTGGCGGGCATCTCCCTACCGGGGTTCGCCGGGAAGGTCGAGCGCGTGGCCGTGACGGGCCCGACGGGCAAGCCGGTGCCGGTCGACTTCCGGCAGGGAACGCTCTGGCCCCGCGAACGGCTCGCGCCCGGCGAGCGGCTGACCGTCACCGTCGACATCCGGCGGCCGGGCTGGATCGGCTGGCTCGTCGGCCGCCACGTGAAGCGGACCCTCACGATCGTGACCCCGGTAGCGCATATCCGCTCGACCTTGCTGCGGCCGGAGCGCGGCACCGCCGTGACGATCCACTTCGCGGAACCGGTGGCCAGGGTCGTCGTGGGACGCGCAAGGATTCGCAGGCTGGGAGGAGGCCGGAGCGCGATCTCGCTCGGAATCGTGGCCTCGGGCGACGCGACCGCGGGGACGACGACGGTCGCCGTTGCAGTGCGGCCCTGGGAGAAGCTGTCGCCGCCCGCCCGCGTCTCGTGGTTCGTCGCGGGCGCGCGGACGCGAGTCGTCTCCGAGCCCGCGGCGGGTAGCCGCGTCTCGCCGCGCTCGACGCTGACGCTGACGTTCGTCCAGCCGGTCTCGGCGGTGCTCGGCTCCCGGCTGCCTCGGCTCGAGCCCGCGATCTCGGGTCGCTGGACGCAGCTCGATTCGCACACGCTCTCCTTCCGGCCCGCCGGCCTCGGCTTCGGTCTCGGAGCCACCCTCCGCGTGCGGCTGCCGGGGAAGTCCCTCACCTGGCACGTCGCCAGGGGCTCGACGCTGCGGCTGCAGGAGCTCCTCGCGCGACTCGGCTATCTCCCGGTCCGCTGGAGCTCGGCCTCGAGCGAGCAGCCGACGCCTGCCTCCGAAGTGGCCGATGCCGTCTCGGCGCCGCGCGGTGTCTTCTCCTGGCGCTATCCCCAGACGCCCTCGTCGCTGACCTCGCTGTGGAAGCCGGGCAGCTGGAACGTCGTCACCGCCGGTGCGGTGATGCGATTCGAGGACGAGCACGGCCTCGGCACCGACGGAGTTGCCGGCCCGCAGGTCTGGCGGGCGCTGATCCGCGACGACCTCGCAGGCCGCCGGTACGACGCCGGCTACAGCTACGTCTTCGTGCACGAGACGATCCCTCAGTCGCTCAGCCTCTGGCACGACGGGCACGTGGTCCTCACCTCGCCCGGCAACACCGGCATCGCGTCGGCACCGACCGCACAGGGGACGTGGCCGGTGTTCGAGCACATCCCCGTAGGGACGATGAGCGGCACGAACCCCGACGGCTCGCACTACAACGACCCGGGCATCCGCTGGATCAGCTACTTCCACGGCGGCGATGCGCTCCACGCCTTCCCGCGTGCGTCGTTCGGGACGCCGCAGAGCCTCGGCTGCGTCGAGCTTCCGGAGGCCGCGGCTGCTCAGGTCTGGCCGTACACGCCGATCGGAACGCTCGTCACGATCGAGTCCTGAGCCGGGCTAGACTGGACTCCCCGCCGACGTAGCTCAGCTGGTAGAGCACTTCACTCGTAATGAAGGGGTCCTCGGTTCGAGTCCGAGCGTCGGCTTTCGCAGCCGCGCGACCGCGATGCGGGGAGGGCGGCCGCGGGGAACCGCCCTCCTGCAGCCTTTCTCAGTGCTTCGCCAGGAAGTGCCTGAGCGCGCCACCGGTGACGCACGTCGGATTGACCTCCTGGAGGTACTCCTGCTGGCTTCCGGCTGGGGCGACGTCGAGAGCCGTGCGCGGCGCGTTGGTCGTGCTCGTCCCGAACAGGTAGCCAGTGGTCGAGCTACCGAACTGGCTGACCGGGAGGCCGTTGGCCTTGGCGGTGCTGCCGCTGACCGTGAAGTAACAGAGCGCGAGCAGCCCGGCGAGGCCGTTCGCCTCGGACTTGAGGCTCTTGACGCTCTTGTTCAGGCCCGCCACCTGCTTCTTCAGCGCGTTGAACTGCTTCGCGGTCGGACCCTTCGACTGCTGGCTCGCCGGCGAGGCGGCCACGTACATCGCCGCGGCCACGACCGCGACCCCAACCAACATGAGAAAACGCTTCACCGTTCCTCCTCTTCGGCGCTGCGATATGAGTAGACCCCTCCTCGTACGGGGGCGCATTTACCTCATCCGAGGCGTGTTCAACCTTCGACGAGGGGTGCGAGAGGGAGCGCGAGGCGGAAGGTGGACCCGGCCCCTGGGCTGCTCTCGACCTCGATGCCGCTGCCGTGTGCTTCGGCGATGACCTGTGAGATCGCCAGCCCGAGGCCGCTGCCCGGGGTGGCCTTCTCGATCGCGTCTGCGCCGCGGAAGAAGCGATTGAAGAGCTCCGGCTGCTCGGCCGCCGAGATGCCGGCGCCGCTGTCCCTCACCTCGAGGACGGCGTCTGCCCCTTCGCGTCGCGCCCCGAGGCACACCGTGCCGCCTTCCGGAGTGAACTTGACCGCGTTCGTGACGAGGTTGTCGACGACCCGGAGGAGCTGCGGCCGGTCGGCGAGCACCTCTTGAGGCTCTTCGCCCTCGACGAGCAGAGCGATGTTCTTCGCGTCCGCGGCGGGACGCGCCGTCTCGGCGGCCTCGCTCAGGACCTCCGCGAGATCGACGCGCTGCCGGTCGAGCTCGAGCGGGTGCGAGTCGGCGCGGGCGAGGAAGAGGAGCTGGTCGACGAGGACGGCGAGCCGGTCGGCGTTTCGCTGCACGATCCTGAGGTGGCTCTCGCGGGCCGGCGAGAGGGGCCCTTCGGCAGGGTCGAGCGACATCTCGAGATAGCCGCTGAGCGACGTGAGCGGGGTACGCAGCTCGTGCGATGCGGTGGCGACGAACTCGTCCTTGAGGCGGTCGAGCTCGAGCAGGCGCTCGTTCTGGGCCGACAGCTGAGCGGACACGCGGGTGAGCGAGTCGGCCTGCTCCTGCAGGAGAGCGTGTCGCGCGCGCGAGTCCTCGCTGAGGCGCTGAACCATGAGGCCGGCGACCGCGGCGACGGTGGTGAGGACGAGAGCGCCCCGCCAGCCAGATTCCGGATACTCCGGTGCGCCGACGAGCGCGAGCGGTACTGCCTGTGCCGTTGCCATCGCAGCGATGCTCGTGGCCAGCTCGCGCCGGCCGGCCGTCAGGGCGAGCCAGAGCACCGGAAGCAGGAAGAGGCCTCCGAAACCCGAGGCGGCTCCGGCGGCGGCTTCACGAAGGAGCGCGGCGAGCGCGATGTACCCGAGCGGGATCCCGAGGGCGGCGAGCCGAGGCACCCTCGGCCACAGGAGCGCCAGCCCGAGCAGCAGGGCACTGACTCCGGCGGCGGCCGAGACCTCGCGGTAGTCGAGCCGGATGCCCGTCGGCAGGAAGAGCAGCGCGTACGCCGTGACGACCGCGATCAGCGTGAACGGGACGGCGTGCTCCGGCGGCTTGGTCATCGCCCGAGCGGTGGAGCGTGACCGTTCGAAGCGGCCTACGAAGTCTGCGGTGGATGCGGTCACAGTCCTCCTGTCGTGCACGCGGGCTTCGCGGCGCGCCCCATGCGTCCTCCGTTAGATCGGCACGAGCGGAGGAGTCCTCCACCCCCTGGTGGAAAGAGTCTCGATGGCCGGCTCCCGGATTCTCGTCGTCGACGACGACGACGACATTCGCGGGCTCGTGCGCGCCTTGCTCGAGCGAGCGGGGCACGAGGTCACCGACGCGCCCGACGGTCGCGCCGGCCTGCGCGCGCTCTACGAGGGCTCGCCCGACCTGATCATCCTCGACGTCGCGATGCCCGGGCTCGACGGCTGGGCGACGCTCGAGCGGATCCGTGAGGTGTCGGACGTCCCGGTCCTGATGCTGACTGCGCGGGACGCCGAGCTGGAACGCGTCCGCGGGCTCAGGAGCGGAGCCGACGACTACGTGGTGAAGCCCTTTGGACGCCAGGAGCTCGTGGCGCGGGTCGACGTGCTCCTCCGCCGGCCGCGCAGCGCGGCTACGCAGGACACGTACGCCGACTCGCGGCTCAGCATCTCCTTCGCCCAGCGGGCCGTACGCTACGACGACCGTGAGGTCCCCCTCACGCGGCTCGAATACCGGCTCCTGTCCGCCCTCGTCGGCCACCCGAACCAGGTGCTGAGCCACGACCAGCTCCGCGAGCTCGTGTGGGGCGACACGCTGGCCACGTCACGCAACGAGGTGAAGCTCTACGTCGGCTACCTGCGGCGAAAGCTCGCCCCGGATGCGCCGGGGAGTACCCCGATCGAGACAGTCCGCGGCTTCGGCTACCGCTACAAAACCCCGGTTTAGCAGCGGTTTTCGGGTCACCACCCGCTTCCGGCCGCACTCATCCCGATTTCCTACCGAGGACGCCGATCCAGGCGCTGCCACGCAGACCATCGATGAAAGGACAGAAACACATGCGCAGTCTTCGGCAGCGTCTCGCTCGTGACGAGGGCTTCACCCTGATCGAGCTCCTCGTCGTGCTGATCATCATCGGCATCCTGCTCTCGATCGCCATCCCGTCGTATCTCGGCTTCCAGAAGAAGGCCCAGCAGACGGCGGCGATGTCGGACGTCCGCTCCGCGATTCCCGACGTCGAGGCGTACTACTCGGACAACAACAGCTACACCGGCATGACCGCGGCCGGCCTGCGGACCACGTACGACTCCGGCATGGTCCTCTCGACCTCCGGCTCGACCGGCATCGTCTCGGCCAAGCCGGTCTCGGGCAATCCGCAGCAGTACTGCGTCTCCGCCGTCTCCGGCGGCCATTGGGCGCACGTCGTCGGCCCCGGCGGCCAGATCTCGAACGACACCAGCGCGACCTCGGACCCCTGCTAGCGGTCTCTGCGGGTAGCCCAGACAACGGACAAGGGCGCGGGAGACCGCGCCCTTTTCGTTTCGGTCAGGCGTCGGCTACGTGGGGCTCGGCCCGTGGCACGAGCGGGATTGTGCCGTCGACGAGGGCGATCTTCTTCGCCTCCGCGGTGAGCGCGGCGTCGAGATCCACCTGCGCCGGCGCGATCGGCGACGCGCAGTAGGGGCACATCTGCCAGAGCGGCTCGAGCGGCGCTTTGCAGTGCGCGCACGGATAGCGGAGCATCGTCGTGCAGACGGGGCATGCGAGGTACTCGGGCTCGACCGCAGAGCTGCAGACCGGGCACGCCGGCTGCGCACGCGCGAGCTGCTGCTCGAGCACTCGCAGCTCGACGCGTCGCGAGCGCGCGTCGTCGCGCGTCTCGGCGGGCCGGAAGAGGAGATAGACCACGGGGCCGATGTACGGCGGGACGAGACCCAGCAGCGTGGCGAGGAGGACGAGGAACGGGTTGTCGACCCGCCGGCGCGCATCCTTGTGCACCCAGAAGGCGAGGCCCAGCCAGAAGACGACCCCGAGCACGATGGCAGCGTTCCGGACGAGCACGAATCCGGTCGAGTGGAAGAACGCATGGACCCCGTGGATGGCCGTGATGGACGACGCGAGCGGGAGCGCGATCACAGTGCCGAAATTCCCTCGGGGCCGACGCGCAAACGCTGCGCGGTTTCTCGGACCGCCGTTTGCAGCACAATGTGCGAGGAGTGGCAGGCGATCAGGGTCGTAACGGGAGAGGGCCGCATCGCAGGCAGCCGTCGCGTGCGGACCTCGAGCTCGAGCGCCTCCTCTTCGCGCGGCATGGCCGGCTCCGCCGCCGCCAGCGCAAGCACCGCAGCCTCCTGCTGATCGCGGCGCTCCTGCTCGCCGCGCTCGTCGCGCTCCTGCTCGCCACGGTCGCGTTCACCGGGCCGCAGCTCCTGCAGTCGTTCTGCAGCCTCTCCGATCTCCGCCCCCTCGCGCTCGGCGAGAACTCGTTCCTCTACACCGACAATATGCGCCTGCTCGGAGTCGTCCCGTCGGCGACAAACCGGCAGCCGCTGCCGCTCTCGAAGATCTCGCCCTCGCTCCCGGAGGCGACGGTTGCGATCGAGGACGCCCGGTTCTGGCAGCACGGCGCCCTCGACTACCAGGGCATCGCCCGCGCGCTCTACCAGGACCTGACGCATGGTCAGGCGGTGCAGGGCGGCTCGACGATCACGCAGGAGCTCGTCCGCAACCTCTACATCGGCAACCCGCAGCGGACCCTGTCCCGGAAGCTCAAGGAAGCCTGTCTCGCGACGAAGCTCTTCCAGCGGATGCAACACCGCTACGGGAAGGACGCGAGGAAGCAGATTCTCTCCGACTACCTGAACGAGGTCTTCTACGGGAGGCACGCGTACGGCGCGCAGGCCGCCGCGCGAACGTACTTCTCGAAGGATGCGTCGAAGCTGACGCTCGTGCAGGCCGCGCTGCTGGCGGGCCTGCCGCAGGCGCCGACGGTCTACGACCCGATCAGCAACCCTCGCGACGCCCTGGCCCGGCGCAACGAGGTGCTGCGCGCGATGTGGAAGAACGGCTACATCACCGAAGGGAAGCTGCGGCGGGCGTTGCAGAAGAAGCTCCAGCTCAGGCCGGGGCACCTCTACTCGGAGCTGCACCAGCCGAACTTCTTCGGCTGGGCGACGACCCAGCTCGCGCAGCGTTTCGGCCAGCGAGGGGTCGAGCTCGGAGGGTTCAAAGGTCGCACGACGCTCGACACCCGCCTCCAGGGGCTGGCGCTGCATGCCGTCACCTCCGTCTTGCACACGCCGACGGATCCCGCAGCCGCGATCGTCGCGATGGACCCCCGCACCGGCGCGGTGAAGGCGATGGTCGACTATCTCCCGAGCGGCCGCCGCATGCAGTTCAACTTCGCGACCCAGGCGCACCGCTCGACGGGCAGCGCCTTCAAGCCCATCACCCTCACCACCGCCTTGCAAGAGGGCGATTCCCTCTACTCGACCTTCTACGGGCCGCCCGAGCTCTTCATCACCGACCCCCAGTGCGCCACGAACAACGGGCCGTGGGACGTCCACAACTACGCGGACGAGGCCGCGGGCACGATGAACCTCCTCGACGCGACGGCGAACTCGGTGAACACGATCTTCGCCCAGCTGATCTCGAGGGTCGGAGTGCGGAACGTCGTCGCGATGGCGCACCGGCTCGGTGTCACGAGCCGCGGCAACTACTTCAAGCCGGTTTGCGCGATCACGCTCGGGTCCGTCGGCTTCACGCCCCTCGAGCTCACCGACGTCTACGCGACGTTCGCCGACGGCGGCATCCACCACGCCCCGCAGGCGTTCGAGCAGGTCCGCGGAGCGAACGGGAAGATCATCCAGAGCCTGAGCACGACCGGCCGGCGGGTGATCAGCGCGAACGTCGCCGCTCAGCTCACCTACGCGCTGCAGGGCGTCGTCCAGCACGGCACCGGCACGGCGGCTGCGCTCGGGGCGCGCCCCGTGGCGGGGAAGACCGGCACGGCCGAGAACTTCCAGGACGCCTGGTTCTGCGGCTATGTGCCGCAGCTGGCGACGTGCGTCTGGGTGGGCTATCCGCGAGGCGAGATTCCGCTCTACAACATCGAGGGCGTCGGCTCGGTCGCCGGCGGGACGCTGCCCGCAGAGATCTGGCACGACTTCATGGCCCCCGCCGTCGGGCCGCTCCCCGTCGAGAACTTCCCGACGCCCGATCTCAACGTCGGCACCATCATCAGCGGCAGCGGCACCTACGAGTCCTCGCAGTACCCGTCGACGACGGGGTGAGAGTCTCGGCGTAGCGGGGCAAGGGCGCTTCGTGGCTCCCTATCCGCTCAACCGCCTCGACGACGTCGTCGGCGAGGCGATCGAACGGGCCGTCCGCGCCCATCACGCCAGGCGGCTCCGGCGGCACGGCAGCGCGTCGGCGATCGATCCGTCGCCGGACGGCGGCTGGGCGAGGACCGGGGAGTTCGCCCCGCGAACGGGCTGCCACCTCGAGCCGTTCGTAGACGGATCGGAAGCGCTGCCACGGATCGCGGACGCGGTTCGCTCCGCGCGCTCGCACGTCCACCTCGCCGGCTGGCACTTCGACTACTCCTTCCGGCTCGAGGAGGGAGGGCCCACCCTGCGCGAGCTGCTCGCGGAGGCGGCCGAGCGCGTGGACGTGCGCGTGCTCGCCTGGGCGGGCGCGCCGCTGCCGCTCTTCCACCCCGACCGCGGCGAGGTCCGCGAGGCGTGCAAGAAGCTCGCCGGCGGGACGCGGATCTCGATGGCGCTCGACTCGCGCGAGCGTCCGTTCCACTGCCATCACGAGAAGCTCGTCATCGTCGACGACGAGGCGGCGTTCGTGGGCGGCATAGACCTGACCGCCCTGCAAGGCAACCGGCTCGACTCGAGCCGGCACCCCCCGCGTGAGGGGCTCGGCTGGCACGACACCGCGGTCCGGCTCGAGGGACCGATCGTCGCCGACGTCGCGCGCCACTTCCGCGTGCGCTGGCACGCGGTCGCGGGCGACGGGTCGCCGGCCGCCGCGGGGTCGGGCTCGCCGGCGATCTCGGGCGGCCTCGAGGCGCAGCTCGTGCGCACGGTGCCCGAGCGCGTGTACGACCCGATCCGCGACGGCGAGTGGTCGATCCTCGAGAGCTACCTGCGCGCGCTGCGGGGAGCCGAGCGGCTCGTCTATCTCGAGAGCCAGTTCCTCTGGTCGCCGGAGATCAGCTTCGTGCTGGCCGAGAAGCTACGGCGTCCGCCCAGCGACGACTTCCGCGTGATCGCCGTCCTGCCCTCCCACCCGAACAACGGCGCGGACGACAGTCGCGGCCAGGTCGGGCTCCTGATCGA
>Ga0070739_10001654_pt1 | contig 32454 bp, 20 predicted proteins | sample Coa_R1_7_FD_66445 | JGI IMG/M metagenome (GOLD analysis project Ga0070739, IMG submission 66445) | Surface soil microbial communities from Centralia Pennsylvania, which are recovering from an underground coalmine fire - Coalmine... | ecosystem: Environmental > Terrestrial > Soil > Unclassified ...
TTCCCGTGAAGGCCGGGATTTCTCACAGATGCCAGGATCCTTCATCGATACCGGAAATTCCCCTTCGATGCCAGGATCCTTCATCGATACCGGAAATTCCCCTTCGATGCCAGGATCCTTCATCGATATCGGAAATTCCCCTTCGATGCTGCGATCTCTCACGGACGCGGAACCTCCCCGTCGATGCTGCGATCTCTCACGGACGCGGAACCTCCCCGTCGATGCTGCGATCTCTCGTGAAGGCCCGGGTTTCTCGTGGACTCCTGAACCTCCCCATCAATGCTGCGATCTCTCGCGGACTCCTGAACCTCCCCGTCGATGCCGGGATCTCTCGCGGAGGCCGCGATCTCTCGTGAAGGCCCGGGGTTCTCGTGGACTCCTGAACCTCCCCGTCGATGCCGGGATCTCTCGCGGACTCCTGAACCTCCCCGTCGATGCCCAACTTCCCCGTGAAGACCTGGATCCCTCATGAAGGCCCGGATTTCTCGCGGACTCCTGAACCTCCCTATGGATGCCCAAAACTCCCCATGAAGGCCGCAATCTCTCGTGGACGCGGAATCTCCCCTTCGATGCCGGGATCTCTCACGGACGCCGGAACCTCCCTATGGATGCCAACTTCCCCACGAAGACCTGGATCCCTCATGAAGGCCCGGATTTCTCGCGGACTCCTGAACCTCCCCGTCGATGCCCAACTTCCCCATGAAGGCCGCAATCTCTCGTGGACGCGGAATCTCCCCGTCGATGTTGCGATCTCTCGCGGACGCCGGAACCTCCCCGTCAATGCCGGGATTTCTCGCGGACTCCTGAACCTCCCCGTCGATGCTGCGATCTCTCGCGGACTCCTGAACCTCCCCGTCGATGCTGCGATCTCTCGTGGACTCCTGAACCTCCCCGTCGATGCCCAACTTCCCCATGAAGACCGCAATCTCTCGTGGACGCGGAATCTCCCCTTCGATGCTGCGATCTCTCACGGACGCGGAACCTCCCCGTCAATGCTGCGATCTCTCGCGGACTCCTGAACCTCCCCGTCAATGCTGCGATCTCTCACGGACGCGGAACCTCCCCGTCGATGCCGGGATCTCTCGCGGACTCCTGAACCTCCCCGTCAATGCCGGGATCTCTCGCGGACGCCGCGATCTCTCGTGAAGGCCCGGGGTTCTCGTGGACTCCTGAACCTCCCCATCAATGCTGCGATCTCTCACGGACGCGGAACCTCCCCGTCGATGCCGGGATCTCTCGCGGACGCCGCGATCTCTCGCGGACTCCTGAACCTCCCTATGGATGCCAACTTCCCCATGAAGGCCGCAATCTCTCGTGAAGGCGGAACCTCCCCATCAATGCTGCGATCTCTCGCGGACGCCGGAACCTCCCCGTCAATGCCGGGATCTCTCGCGGACTCCTGAACCTCCCTATGGATGCCAACTTCCCCGTGAAGGCCGCGATCTCTCGTGAAGGCCCGGATTTCCCGTAGGGGCGCTGCGCAGCAAGCCCGCTCCGTCGCCAAAAACGAGCGCCGGGGCTTTGCAGTCAGGCGGGCTTGCTGCGCAGCGCCCCTACGCACGGCTATGCATGGCGGCGGCGGCGCCTGCCAAAGCCTACGAAGACCGCCGGCAGGGCCAGAACGATGAGCGTACTCTGATCGAATACGTCGTCGGGCCGGGATGCTGTGCTGGCGGCCGGCTGCGGATTGTTGATGATCCGGCAGGTGGTAAATGAGGTGCCCGGCGCCAGCGAGGGACGAGGCACATTATTAAACACCGAAGAGTAGTTGTGCAGCAGGCCATTATTATCCATACCAAGCGGCCAGTAGACCAGCGCAGCCTGCCCGATGAGATTCTTCGCCGGCACACAGCCCCAATCGCGCGAATCAGAGCTGCCGCCCCGATTGTCGCCCAGGACGAAATAAGCGTTGGGCGGAACTACGAGATTGGCAAAGGAGGGGTACGGGTTGCCCTGGTTGGCAGGCGCTACGTATGGCTCGTTCAGGCGCACACCGTTGACGTAGACCGTCGTATTCTGAATGGTGATAATATCGCCCGGCAGGCCAATGATACGCTTAACGTAGTCCTGACTGGGCTGGGGAGGAGCGACAAAGACGATCACATCGCCGCGCGCCGGCGCCCGAAAGAGATAGGACCATTTATCGACAAGGATCAGTTCCGTATTATGCAGACCTGGCTCCATGCTGTGACCATCAACATTGAAGTTCTGCACTGCGAGCCGGATCACCATAAACATCAGCACGGTCAGTACAACCGTTTCAATAACCTCACGCACCAGCCGGTAGCGCTTCTCAAAATCTAGCTCTATATCCACTGATATTCCTCAATATACCATGAACGACCTACCTGAACTATACTCGATTGCGCTGGTTAACGTCAATCTTTCCTGGTACTTTCTCCAGGGCTTTCCCGTTCTGAGGCCACTGACGCACGAGGCTCGCCAGCGAGCCTCTATGCTCCTCAGGAGGGGATGGCAGGCGGGCGCGTGGCGTACCCTCCTGGGAGCAGCGCAGTCGCGTGACGTGCCCTGGGAATGGGAAAGCCCTGTACTTTCTCAGGGATGGTTGGTAGTCCCCTGATGAACCTTCGCGAAGACCGAAGAAACATTGGGGAGAAAACCATCATTGTTGGCGCCCAGGGGCCAGTAGATAAGGAGCGCGCGCCCGATGATATTACGCGCCGGCACAAATCCCCAGGAGCGCGAGTCATAGCTATCGATGCGATTATCGCCCATCACAAAGTACTCTCCCGGGGGTACAACGAGATTGTTGACTGGCTTATCGGTAGGCGAAGCTCCCATACTCGAAGGATTGACATATGGCTCCTTTAAGGTCACGCCGTCTACCGTCGGTATCCCGTTCCTGACGGAGACGACATCGCCTGGCACGGCGATGATGCGTTTGACATAATCCTCAGATGGCTGAGGGGGAGCGACGAAGACGATGATATCGCCGCGCGCCGGCTTGTGAAACAGATAGCTTACTTTATCTACCATCAGACGTTCTTGATCGTGCAGCCCTGGCTCCATACTATATCCATCAACATTGAAATTCTGCACTGCGAGATTCATTACCAGGAACATGAGCAGCGTCAGGATGATGGTTTCGACTACCTGGCGGATGAGACGGTGACGCTTCTCAAAGTTCATCTTGGCATTCATGTATTCTCCTCATGATATATCATCGCATATCGGAGGATGTCTGGTTTCTAACATCCTCCTCGCGCCTGCGGCGCTCGCTTTAGAGATAGTGTTGTGCGAAACAGGCGCGCAGCGCCTGTTTCGCACAACACTATCTCTGGCGGTGGGGGCAGGCCCAGGCGCTGCGTGCCTTTCCACACAACAGTACCTCTGGCGGTGGGGGCAGGCCCAGGCGCTGCGTGCCTTTCCACACAACAGTACCTCTGGCGGTGGGGGCAGGCCAGGCGCTGCGCGCCTGTTTCGCACAACACTATCTCCGGAGGTGGGGGCAGGCCCAGGCGCTACGCTCATTCCCCTATAACATCTCTGGAGGTAGGAGCATAGTATAGGCGCTATGCTCATTCCCCTATAACATCTCTGGAGGTAGGAGCATAGTATAGGCGCTGCGCGCCTTTCCACACAACACTATCTCTGGAGGTGGGGGCATGGCTTAGGCGCTTCGCGCCTAAGCCATGCCCCCACCTCCATCTCTTGCGCGACTTCGCCGCGCGAACGCGGAGAATCAGACACTCCCTAAATTATTGTACGCACGAATGGGAAATAAAGGCTATCTTTTCGTTGTTCCATATAAGGATGCTGCCGATATGTGACCATTACCTCTTGACGGGAAACGCTTTATATAGTAGTGTTGTATGGAACGTTTGTATCAAAACGTGAGAGAGCAGACGGGGACTCATCCAGGCGGGGGCAGGGCGACGGCAAGGGTCGCCCTGCCCCGCGCTAAAGTTGACGCCAAAGGGGCAAGCCCCGCCCCTACAGTATTAAGAACGAATGGTTGAAATGCTATGCCCCTGGATAAAATTGTTGTACGTGGTGCCCGCGAGCACAATCTGAAGAACATCGACGTAACCATTCCACGCGATCAGCTGGTGGTCATTACCGGCCTTTCCGGGTCGGGCAAAAGCAGCCTGGCCTTCGATACTATCTTCGCCGAAGGGCAGCGGCGCTATGTCGAGTCGCTCTCGGCCTACGCTCGCCAGTTCCTTGATAAGATGGATAAGCCCGACGTTGACCACATCGACGGACTCTCGCCGGCCATCTCTATCGATCAGAAGGGGGCGACGCACAACCCGCGTTCGACGGTAGGCACCGTGACCGAGATTTACGACTACCTGCGCCTCCTCTATGCGCGCGTGGGGCACCAGCATTGTCCCAAATGCGGGCGCGAGGTCAGCCAGCAAACGTTGCAGCAGATCGTTGACGCGGTACTGAGCCTGCCCGAAGGCTCCCGTATCCTCCTGCTCGCACCACTGGTGCAGGGGCGCAAGGGCGAATACAAGAATATCTTCGAGGAGATGCGCCGCTCCGGCTATGTGCGCGTCCGCGTCGATGGCAATATCCTCGATCTGAGCGAAAATATCGAGCTGGACAAGCAGAAGAAGCATACAATCGAGGTCGTGGTTGATCGCCTCATCATTCGCAAGCAGAAGAAGTCGCAGGCCGATGGCGCGAACACCTCAGTGAAACTGGTCGCCGAGCGGCCCGCGCTCTACGATGTCAATGCCGCGCAGGCGACGCATCGAGACGAGGATGGCATCGAGGATCCGGCGCTGCCCGCCATTTTGCACGAAGAGGTTGATGCGGCCTTCCGCCAGCGCCTCACCGATTCGCTGGAGACGACGCTCAAGCTTGGCGGCGGCGTTGTGCTGGTCTCGGTTGTCGATGGGGAGGAGATCCTGTTTTCGGAGAAGGCCGCCTGCGTCTACGACAATATCAGCCTGCCGGAGATTGCGCCGCGCACGTTCAGCTTCAACAGCCCGCACGGCGCCTGCCCCACCTGCACCGGCCTGGGCATGCAGCAGGAGATCGACCCGGAACTGATCGTCACGCATCCCGAGTTGAGCATTCGCGCCGGAGCCATCGCCCCGTGGAGCAAGGTTATCAACGGCAGCCAGTGGCATAGCGCCATTCTGGAGGCCCTGGCCGAGCGCTACCATTTCAGCCTCGATACCCCCTGGCAGGAACTGAGCCAGGATGTGCAGCAGAAGGTGCTCTACGGCACGCCCGAACCGCTCACCATCCGCTACACGCCGCAGCATGGGCATACGCGCAGCTACAATGTGAATTTCGAGGGCGTGATCCCCAACCTGGACCGCCGCTACAGGCAGACCGACAGCGAGGGCATACGCGAGGAGATCGAAGGCTATATGTCGGCACGGCTCTGCCCCGATTGCCGTGGCGCGCGCCTCAAGCCCGAAGCGCTGGCTGTGACCGTCGGCGGGCGCAACATCGTGCAAGTGTCGCGGCTCTCTATCGTTCTGGCGCAGCGTTTCTTTCAAGAACTGGAGACCGACCAGCTCCAGGTAGAGGAAGCGCGGCCATCGCCCCTGCTCAAGAACGGGCACGACGGGCAGAAGAACGGTAACGGCTCGCTGCTGGGTGATCCGCTGGCGAAGATCGATCCCGACGGCCCGCTGGTGCTGAGCACGTTGAGCGAACGCGAGCGTTTTATCGCACGCCAGATCCTCAAAGAGATCCGCGCACGGCTCCAGTTCTTGATCGACGTGGGCCTTGACTATCTCACGCTTGATCGCGCTGCCATGAGCCTGTCGGGCGGGGAGGCGCAGCGCATTCGTCTGGCGACGCAGATTGGCTCGGGGCTGATGGGTGTGCTCTACATCCTTGATGAGCCAAGCATCGGACTGCACCAGCGCGATAACGAGCGCCTCATCAGGACGCTGGCCCGCCTGCGCGACCTGGGCAATACGCTGCTCGTCGTCGAGCACGATGAGGATACGATGCGCGCCGCCGATCATATCATCGATATGGGGCCGGGCGCGGGCGAGCACGGAGGAAAGGTGGTTGCTACCGGCACCTTCGCCGAAATCTCCGCCAACCCCGCATCACTGACCGGCGATTATCTCTCCCATCGTAAAAGTATTGCCATACCGGCAGAGCGCCGGCCCGGCAACGGTTACTCGCTGATCGTCAGGGGTGCGCGCGAGAACAATCTGAAAAACATCGATGTCGAGATTCCACTGGGCAAGTTCGTCGTCGTCACCGGCGTCTCCGGCTCCGGCAAAAGCTCGCTGACCATCGATATCCTCTATCGCAAGCTGTCGCATGTCCTCAACCGCTCTCATGAACGGGCCGGCGACCACGACTCCATCGAGGGTATCGAGTATCTGGATAAGGTGATCGACATCGATCAGTCGCCAATCGGGCGCACGCCGCGCTCCAATCCCGCAACCTATACCAACGCCTTTACGGGGATCCGCGAACTCTTCGCCCAGGTGCCGGAGTCGCGCATCCGTGGCTACATGCCCGGGCGCTTCTCGTTCAACATCAAGGGCGGGCGCTGCGAGGCATGCAAGGGCGAGGGCATCGTCAGGATCGAGATGAACTTCTTGCCCGACGTGTACGTTCCATGCGAGGTATGCAAGGGCAGGCGCTACAATCGTGAAGCGCTGGAGATCCATTACAAGGGCAAGAGCATCGCCGATGTGCTGGATATGACCGTTGAGGAGGCGATGAGCTTCTTTGCCAACGTGCCCTCGGTTTACAACAAGATGAAGACGCTGTACGACGTGGGCCTGGGCTATATGCGTCTGGGGCAGCCTGCCACGACGCTCTCAGGGGGCGAGGCGCAGCGCGTCAAGCTGGCAACCGAGCTTTCGCGGCGTGCTACCGGCCGCACGCTCTACATTCTGGATGAGCCAACGACGGGCCTGCACTTCGCCGACGTGGAGCGCCTGCTCCTGGTGCTGCAACGCCTGGTCGATGCTGGCAATACCATTGTCGTGATCGAGCACAATCTTGATGTCATCAAGAGCGCGGACTGGATCATCGATCTGGGACCGGAGGGCGGCGACAACGGCGGCCGCGTCATTGCCGAGGGTACACCGGAAGAGGTCGCGGAGAACGAGCAGTCGTATACAGGCCACTTCTTGAAGCGTATGTTCAACGAGGAAGCCGGGCGCGCGAAGGCGCGGCAGACGAGCCAGATGATGGCTCGGTAAGGGCTGGATTTATCCGCCTGCCGTGCCCCTCGCCTCCCCGGTGCCCGGCGGGCGGTCCTTCGCCATCGATGCCAGCGTCAGCGTCAGCATCAGTGACAGGCGCGCCCTCACCGGAATCTCCGCCGGGGGTTCCCGCACCCGGATCGCCGGGCGTCATCGGCACCCCGCGCTGGCGCTGCCGGTAGTCGATCCAGATGATGAGGACGATCATCGCCACACCGACCAGGCCCAGGCCGATGAACTTTAAGATCTTCGTCATAGAGAGCGCCAGCACGCCGAAGACCAGCGTCAGGCTGTAGAACACATAGCAGATCTGCCTGGCGCTCAGGCCGGTGCCCCGCAGCCGGTAATGCAGGTGCGTGGTATCGTAATGCACCGGCGATTGCCCGCGCCTGATGCGGTTGATGGCGACAATCGCCAGGTCGAGAATCGGAATACCCAGCACCATCAGCGCCAGCGCCACCTTTGCCCCGCCCATAATCGAGAGCACGGCCAGGCCCAACCCTAGAAACATCGCCCCGCAATCTCCCATGATAATCTTCGCGGGATTCCAGTTGTGGGGTAGGAAGCCAAGTACGGCCCCCGTAAAAATAGCGGAGAGAATAGCGATGCTATCCTGTCCCAGTCGCCAGCTTATGAGCGTGATAAAGATTGCCGTGATCGCCACCACGCCCGTCGCCAGCCCATCGATGCCGTCGATCAGATTCACCGTGTTCATCATGCCAACCATCCAGAACCAGGTCAGCGCGATAGCGGGAATCGCAAGCAAACTAATCTCAGGCCGTGTGATAAAGAGCGTTATAATCGGCTTACGATACCAGGGCAGTCCAACATGGTGTCCTGGAATACCGAATGGATTGCTAAAGCCAAACAGGAAGACACCATGAAAAGTCATGTCCACAAACGGCCCCAGAATGATGATTACGGTGATGGTCTGGGCAATCAGTTTGGGCAGCGGCTTCAAGCCTTTGACATCATCATAGACATGCACCAGCACAATCAAGGCCGCTCCGGCAAGGAATAACCAGTAGCGAATAACTTCATCGTGCGGCACCGCAGGATTGTGCGCATAGAAAAGTAAAGAGCTGATAACAAAGGCCAGAAAGATGCCGATGCCTCCCAGGCGCGGGATCGCGTCCTTATGTATCCGCTTGCGCCCGGCTTCGACGCGCTCATACAGGCCGAACTTGCGACAAAAGGCGATTACCCCGAAGGTGAGCAGATAGGCAAGCAGAAACGCGCACACGCCCCCCAGCAACAACACGAGCAGATCACTGGAAGAATTTTGTATGATAGGGAAAAAGAGCAATTGATTATGCATAAGAAGCATTAGAATCATAGAGATGCCCCCCATGGCGGAGAATAACAGTCTGTCAGACGATAAAGCAATGCGTAGCCCCCAGCGATTGTTCCGATTATATGGCCTCTATAGTAGAAGACGCAAACAGACCCCAGAATTGGGCGACCACAAGGGTTGCCCCTGCCTCCATATGGTAGGAGCGGAGCCTGCCTGCGCCCACTCAATTGCCGCGTTCTGCTCATGCTTCTATGTATATCAACGAACGGGGAGGCCAATCGTTTAGACGAATATCTGCAAGAGCCGATCCTGTCCACTATAGTCTTTCATGCTCGTTATCGCAGCTTGAGGCCAGATGGCCTGGAACAGCGCTATAAGCGGCTCGCGCTGCTGGTAGCCAATTTCGAGCAGCAGCGCCGCACCCGGTCTGAGCTTGCCCGCGCGGCGCGTCTCCGCGGCGAAACGCCGCAGCAGATCCAGTCCCTGCGGTCCACTGAACAGCGCCACATGCGGCTCATAGGCGCGCACGTCGGCGGCTAGCACATCCATCTCTTCGAGGCCGACATAGGGCAGGTTGGCGGTAAGAATGTCAACAGGTTCGGGCAGGGGAGCGAGCAGGTCGCCCTGGAGCAGCCGCACGCGATCTTCGACGTGATGGCGCTGGCAGTTGAGCCGGGCGACGGCCAGCGCGCCGGCGGAGATATCGCTGGCGTAGAGGTAAGGGAGACGCGGCTCGGTTACGGCGAGAGCGATGGGAATGGCGCCGCTGCCGGTTCCGATGTCGGCAACCAGGGGCACCTGGCCGTCCGCCATACGCTGCCTGATGACGGCGAGCGCGGCATCGACGAGCAGTTCCGTCTCCGGGCGTGGGATGAGCACACGCTGATCGACGACGAAATCCAGGCCGTAAAATTCTTTGTGCCCGACGAGATAGGCCACCGGCTCGCCATGTGCGCGCCGCTCGATCAGTGCCAGGAAGCGCCGCTGCTCCTCCGGCGCAACCTCACGTTCAGGATGCGCGTAGAGCCAGGCGCGCTCGACACCGAGCACATGCGCCAGCAGGACCGAGGCATCCAGCCGCGCGCCCTGGATGCCCGCATCCCGCAGCGCTCGCGCACCCTGCTGCATGACATCCCTGATCGCCGTCATAGGGGCTGGCGTCCAGCAAATCCAGTATGGAGATGATGCCAGAAAGCGATACGCTCCTCGCCGAGCCGCCAGCACAGGTAGACTTCCTGACCATCGCGCAGGCTGAGAAAATCGATCAGTCCCATATCCGGGTCCTTCAGTTCGCAGCCGAAGCGCTGCAACTCTTCAACGGCGGCGCGCAGGGCCTGGACGTTACGCGCCATTTCCCGCTGCAAATTAGCGATGCGCTCATGCAGGTGATGACCATTGCCCATCGCGCGCACATGCAGCGCCGCGAGCTCCTCCTCAAGCTCGCGCATTTCCTTACGGCTCTCCTGGATCTTACGCAGGGTAATCGTAATAACCGGCAATAGCGCTTCGGCCTCCTCGCGCGTGAAATAATGGGCCATGCATTACCTCCCTCTGTACTACAGGTCCACTACGGGCTGGCCGGCGTCGGACCAGGCGTTGGCGTCGTGCCAGGCGTAGGAACGGCAGCCGGGCCTGGGCCTCCCAGATTGATACTGAGGTCATCGAAGGTCGTGAAATTGACAACCGTGCCTCCAGTATTCAAATAATTACCCTTGATTATATCACCGGGCTGCACAAGCGGCAGTTTGGGAGAGAGCGACAGGTTAGCCGTGAAAATTACCCTCTGCCCCTGCACTTGCAGGTAATAGATGGTATTGGTCCCCTCCTGCACCGCCGAGATGCGCAGCACTTTCCCCGTCACCGTCTGTGTTGTGCCTGTGGAGGGCGCGCTGGCCCCATTGCCCAACTGAGTCAGCCATTGCTGGTAATCTTGCAGCGCCTGGGCGAGCGACGGCTCAAATTGCACGTTGCCGCCGTTGAGATTCCTGGCATCGACGATACCTACATCCTGGAAGATGTCGCCGCTATTGGTGTTCTGCACATAAATGGCAACCCAGGTTGGCGTGTTGTAGATCTGGTAGAGCTGGACGCTGGCGACATTGTAGCCGCGAATGTTGGCGCGCGTCGATTGAAAGGTCTTCGTGACGTTATCGCCGATGCCGAGGCCCGCCAGGGGGTAGAAGTCGGCAAAGTTCTTATGGGTATCGAAGAGGAAGACGCCGGTGCTGGAATTGTCATTGGAGGACGCGGAGGTCATGGGAATGAGCCAGACGGGCTGATCGACGTTGTTGTAGAGCAGTTCCGGGGCGCTGGCCGGCGATTGCTGGCCGATGCCAGAGGGGTTGAACCACGGCGCGGCATGATACAGTCCCCACCATTGCAGGTATTGCGAGACCGTATCCGCCGGCATCACGCGGTCCACCCAGGCCGGCGTATTCTGGGGCTGGTAGGCGGTTATCGCGCCGGTATGCGCATCGACAATGAGCACCTGTTTGAGCGTATCGCCGACATAGCCGCGAATGGGCTGCATCAGCGAGATGGTCCAGTAGGGGTGAAAGTGGTCATCGAGTTCCAGCGTTGGGTCGAGCAAGCGTCCGTAGGTGTACCCGCTCAGATATACATGGCGCAAGAGATCCTGGTTGAGCAGCGCGCCGGGCAGGTAGGCGAGCGAGGAACCGGGGAGCGTCTGATCGGTGTACAACTGCGGTACGGCCTGCGGATTTTCGGCATCGACAACGACAAAGCCGGGCGTGTGCGGATTGGAGAGATTGACAAAGATGTTGTTGTAAGAGAGCGGTGCGACATAGTAGAGATGATGGTTGATCGATTGCAGCGTATAGCTGGCGGGATCGAGGCTATAGGCGGAGCCGAGGTTCTGTCCATTTGAGCCGAGTATTTGCTGGCCTTTGTAGGCGGCGACGCTTTTACTGACCAGCACGATATGGTTGGGATCGGTTGGCGGCAGCGCCGGCGAGGACTCTATTTTGACGTGGGGGATAGCGGCAAGCGCTTTGGCATTGACATCGAACCAGGTGGTGAAAATGGTGATCAGGATCGCGGCCAGAATGCCGAGCACGCCGACGATTACCAGTCCAAAGATGCCCGCCGCCACGGCTCCGCGCGAGTAGCTGACGCTCCTGCCGCCGCCTGCCGGGCTGCTCGTGCTGCGCGGGTAGCCACGCTGAGAGGCGACGGCGGCCTCCTCCAGCACGTTCATAGCGGGCCGGAAGAAGGCGAAGAGGTTGCCCAGGCTGCTAAGAAACAGGGGCCAGAGAACCCATTGCCAGCCGCCGAAAGGTCCCGTAAAGGCCGGTTCGCCAAAGTAGAGGATGAGGAACGAGAAGATATAGTTGAAGATAGCGTAGCGAATGAACCAGGGCACGAACTTGCGGCGGTCAAACTTTTCGCGCCGCCCAAAGGCGAGCCGGCCTATGGTGAGGATGGTCATGACGATGGCCGTGCCGATCAGGGCGAGTAGGAAAATAATCATAATAACACTCCTGCGTTTTCACGCCTTACCCCATGAAGGGTTGATTGAGTACACGCAAGGTAGCGAATGCTCGTGTTTTTATCTATTCTCAATTGTAGGCGATTATGAGCGCCAGCACAATGGGTTCCTGGAGTGTTCCTGATTGGCTGGCACCCGCGCTTGCTCGCGCCTGCGGCGCTCGCCAGAGATTTGATGTCGTGTAGAAGGTGCGCGAAGCGCACCTTCTACACGACATCAAATCTCCCCTGCGGAGGCGCTGAGAATCCAACAATTTTTAGGGAGTACGAGGCGTGGCGGAGCCGCGCGAACGCCCAGGAATATCTGGCCCGGTATGGCGTGTTTTCAAGGGTGTCTGGAAAGAACAATTGAGAGCAAGCTGAAGAGAGCAGAATAGAAAAGATAAAGGAGCAACATTTTCATGCAGTTGTCTGGCAAAAAAACCGCGACGGAGGTAGAGAAGCGCCCCGATGGCAGGGACCGGCTCCCACCCGGACAATACCTGACGAAGAAATGGCCCGTTTTGAGCTATGAACGCACGCCGAAGCAGTTGCCGCCCGATTGGCGCTTGAAGATTGCGGGCCTTGTGGAGCATCCCTTCGAGTTAACGTGGGAGGAGTTTCTGGCGCTGCCACGCACGGCGCTGACCGCCGACTTCCACTGCGTGACGACGTGGAGCCGCTACGATAATACGTGGGAGGGCGTGCATATTCGCGAGATTTTGCAACGTGCGAAGCCTCTGTCGAACGCGCATTTCGTCATGGCCCACTCGTGGACGGGCTACACGACGAATATGCCCCTGTCCGACCTTGACGATGACGATGTTATTATTGCCATCAAGCACGATGGGCAGGACCTCGCGCCTGAGCATGGCGGGCCCGTGCGCCTGATCGTGCCGAAGCTCTACGCTTACAAGAGCGCGAAATGGCTCGACGGCCTGGAGTTTATGGAGCAGGATCGCCCCGGCTTCTGGGAGCAGCGCGGCTACCACAATCGCGCCAACCCGTGGAACGAAGAGCGATACTGGTAACGCCTCCTGGCTGAGCATGATGCAAGGGCAACCGCGCGGTTGCCCTTGCCATTAGAGTGCATCTGGTTCCTGACACCATTGCAGGCTCGCACCTGCGACGGAGCGGCGTTACTCCCCTCACGAGAGGGTAAGGAGACTGAGAAACAGGCCATTCTTATAGATTATACAATTTGCCTGTCTGCATCATACCAATGAGCACGTTTAGAAGGCTGTAGAGCGAGTCGGCTGCACCATCGGCGCAGCGCTTACGGGCCTTGAGGCGCGTACTCGTTTTCGCCCCCGCCTGATTCTCCGTTTTACCGATCACCAGAGGATGCTGCTCATCGTCGCCCCAGGAAACGCCCGGTTGTGTGCGTATCGCCACCTCCGCAGCGTAGTCGCCGCAGGCAATAAGCGTGGCGGGTGTGAAGACGCGAAAGCGCCAGTCCCCCTCCTGCCCGGCCATTATCAAGAAGTCGTCCACCTGTTTGATGCTCTCGAAGGATCCGTCAAGTGTCAGACCAAACGCCTCCTGCATTGCTTCCATCAAAATGCTCATATTATAGGCAGAGATGCTGTTCTGATCGTCGTGTTGCCTGCGCGGATCACCGCGATCTACACGCTGCTCAAGCCGCTCCTGAAGCATACGATAGCGCGGATCAATGTCCCAACTCGCCGGGAAAACCAGCGTCCAACCATCCGTCTCACGGCTGAAACCTGCGGCTTCTAAAGCAGCTTCGTGGGCCGGACTCAGGGCATCCTCATGCCTGTGTATCACCTTCAAGAATACCTGCGCAGGTAAACCTTCATCATAGAGATCCTCGCTGGTTACACAGGTCCACCTGGCGTCACGAAGCGCCTCATCGAGGGCGCTGGCAAAAGCTTTCGGCTCATCCTGCGCCGGGTCGTAATAGACGCGCACCAGCCCTCTCCGCCTCCCCTCCTTCACAATGAGAGTGTGCCATGTAAAAGGCATAGGCTTCTCCTTATTTAGCGCGATGTGCATGTCTGGGTGCGCCTGCGGCGCATCCGGGGGAAGAGCCTGCGGGCTGCGTGCCTGGGGCACGCAGCCCGCAGGCTCTTCCCCCGGCGAACCGCTACGCGGTTCGCCGTCGGGAAAACTCACACACGGCGTTATTTAATTTATAGATACCACCCTGAGATTTGCAGAGATATCATTTTTTGTCAATCATCTAAAACAGAATGGCTAATTTTATTGTAAAGAAAATGGAAAAGGCCCGACCTGTATATGGATCGGGCCTTTCGCATCGTATGCTACTTCTCTAATGTGCTTTTAGTGTTGCGCTCGCCGTCGTAGCTGAGCAGGATACGCTTGTCGTCGTAGACGGTTTCGAGGTGGACGGGGCGGCCCCAGATCTGGTACACGTATTGCAGCGTCTTCTCCGCGTATACCAGATCAAGCTCCTGGCCCTCGAAGAGATGCCGCAGGTACAGCTCGCGGTTGCCGCGATAATCGCCATTCTCAACGACGATATAGGGGAAGCCCAGGTTAGTCATGCTGGCAACAATGCCATCGCGTACCTTCTGCCAGTTCTTCTCAACAATTACCCACTCGTCCCCCTCTTTCCTGTAGAGGTAGAGGTCGAGGTCCTTGATGAGATCTTCGGTCAGGTAGTTGCGCAGGAACGAGACATCATTATCCAGTTCGCGCACCTCGAAGATCTTCTGCCGGCCCATGCCTGGCCGGCGGCCAAGCCGCTCCTGCTCCTCCTTTGTAGGATTATCCCAGCGCCGCTCAATATCTTCAAAGACCTTGAAGCCGATATAGTAGGGGTTGAGCGAGGTGCGAGAGGGCGAGAGCACGCTCGAATGCAACTGCGCGAACTCGACGACCTCCGAATCGGTGAGGAAGCCCTGATCGCCCAGTTCACGCATGATGCGCGAGTGCCAGATGCTGTTGTGGTGCAGCATGCCGTTGGCAACGTAGCGGTGCGAACGATCCACGGTAATATCGTACACGTCGGCTACGCCACGCTCGATACTCACTACTTCGTCGGTTGGATCTTCTTTGACAAACCAGCGATGGCTCGCGAGGTACTGCTCCAGGAGTGTGCGTTTGCGTGCGAGGCCGAAGCCGATCTCCTGCGCGAAGAGACGCGCCGATGCGCCCTTGATGCGCACATTTGGCCCATAGCGACGACTGAGTATGCCGTAGTTCAGCAGGACGATCTGCAAGGTCTGCGCGATCTCATCGCTGAATGTGGACAGAATCACGCCGTCGCTGAGCGAGGCGCAGCCGTCGCAGTCGAAGTAAGCGCTCAAGAACGCGCTCACGACAGCTTTGGGCGAACGCAGGATGACATCCGGGATGCGCTTCTGCGGAGCCTTTGCGTGCAGGTCAATGCCCAGCGATTGCAAGAGGTCGAGCACGTTCGCCGCGTAGAAGACTACACGCCAGCGCCCACCCTTGCCATTGATCGTCTTATCGTCCCAGAATGGTGCTGCCTCAATGGCGAAAAGTTCGGTCACGAGCTGAGCATAGCGATCAGCCATCTCGCGATCACCGGAGGTAAAGCCGATGGCGTTCTTCGAGGGATGAATATTGCCATCCCCGACGAGATAGCCAAGAAACTCGGCGAATGCTTCGGTTACATGCGTGGGAGCAACGAGCGGGAAGCGCTTGCCGTAGACTGCTTTGCCGCCGTTGCCCATTGTATAGCCTGTACTCTTGATAGCCTGCTCGATCCGCTCCCTGGCATACGGCGTCTTGCCGCTCATTGAGCGATAGACGGTATGCACACCAACGCCCGCCGCCTGCGCTACGTCTTGTACCGTGGCCGTCACCAGCCTGGCCGGGGCTGCAATGGGCACTGGCTGTTCAGGCCAGATGTTATCGCCCACGCTCAAGGGAATGCGCTGCCCGACCTTCACATCTTCCAGCGCGATCCACTGCTCCGGCCCGATGCTGAGCTTGTGCTGTTCTGCACCTTCCAGCACAAGGCCGCGCCGTGTGTGCAGGCGAATCGTCGGTGCGCTACGCCTGATATGCCGGTCCGTGATCTTATCCAACGCGCCATGACCGCTACCTACCGCAATAGTCTCACCCTGAGCAAGCTTTTCGTGCAATGCATCATAACGCATTAAGCCACGTTCGGTGATTAGCAGGCTATTCCCTGTTAGACAAGCCCATCCTTCATTCATTACCTTTGTGCGCATTTGCGGTATAAAGTACAGCATCTCGGTGCGCACAATTTCGAGGATGTCGCGCTGCCACGGCTCAAGATGCGGAGCATGATGGATGAGGAAGAGCAGAATATCTTTTTCCGGCTTTTCGGGGAATTTCGGTGGTTTGCCTGGCTGCTTATCCCGCTCTTCCTCAGCGCGCTTCGCCTTCTTATCCAGGCCCCACAGGTCATCGTATTCGCTGCTGACCTCCCTGGTTTTCTCCTCCTTCTCCTCGTCCTTCTTCACCTCGTCACTACGCAGGAACATGTTATAGTCCACATGCTCCTGGATTGCCAGAGCTGCATCGAGGAAGCGCTCGACCTCGGCCTTGCCATGATCGAATTCATATTTGGCGATACGCTCGGCATGGATGCTCACCTTATCGATCATACGGCGCGAGGTGTGTTGAAAGTAGGCATTATTCTTGAAGAAATCGGTATGACCGAAGACGTGGGCCACGACAAAGGTGTTCTGGAGCAGATTGTTCATCTCCATCAGGAAGGCATAGCTGGGATTGGTGTTGACCACCATCTCATAGATCTTGCTCAACCCGAAGTCATACTGCATTTTCTGCCTGTAGTACGCCTTGCCATGAGTCCAGTGGCTGAAGCGGCCAGGGAGACTATAAGAAGCGAACTCGTACATGATCGACGCGGGCACCAGTTCAAAGTGAGTCGGGAAGGGATCAAGGCCGAACTTGCGGGCCTGCTCCCAGGCGAGATCTATGGCATCGCGCAAGCGTTCGATATCGCTAGTAGCGTCCGTTGTTGTCATGCAGGAAACTCCTGACTTACCTCCTCGCATTCAGATGAGCGCGCAGCGCTCCTTGCTATTCTGCTCGGCAATGGCACTGCCGTGCCTGCTGCTGCACAGTCAGCCGAGCGGAGCAGCTTGCGCCGCACTAGCCGCGTTTCTGAATGGATTAGCAACTCGGACCAGAGGGCTTCTGGTGCCCTCTGATCGCATCACGCGGGAAGAGGCTCGCGCTGTGCAAAGAATTTGCGCAGCGCTGGATAGACCTCCTTTTTATCCGAGATGGTCACAGCGATAAACTTCTTATCGGTGATCTTGTTGTAGGCCGACATGAGCGTGCTCGGCGAGCGATAATGGCCCTCGCGAATCTCGCCATAGCCGAAGATGTTGCATAGCTCCATCAGCTTGCCGACAAGCTGCACGCAGCGATCATTATCCCACGGCAGGTTATCACCGTCCGAGAAGTGGAAGGGATAGATGTTCCAGTCGTTGGGATTGTAGCGCTCCTTGATGATTTCCAGCGCGAGTTCATACGCGGAGGAGACCTGCGTGCCGCCGCTCTCTCCCTTGTGGAAGAACTCCTCCTCCGTGACCTCTTTGGCCTCGGTATGATGACTGATGAAGACGATCTGCACGTTATTGTATCTGGTGCGCAAGAACCTCACCATCCAGAAGTAGAAACTGCGCGCGATGTACTTCTCGAATTCACCCATTGAGCCGCTAACGTCCATCATGGCTATCACGACGGCGTTCGATTGATACTTAATTGTCGGCTCCCATACTTTAAAGCGCAAATCCTCAGATTTGATATCCTTAAATTTGGCCTCGCCTTTCGCGGCATTGCGTTTCATATTTTCCAGGATCGTGCGCTTCTTATCGAGATTGTTGAGCGGGCCTTTCTTACGCACGTCGGTGAAGCGCACGGCTTCGGTCTGCAACTCCTGCTGGCGCTTTTGCTCCAGATTGGGCAGGGCGAGATCCTCGAAGATCAGGGCGGAGAGTTCTTCCATCGTGATCTCGGCTTCGTAGTAGTCGTAGCCAGCATCTTTGCCCGCATCGCCCTTCCTGCCCTTGCCGGGGCGCGGCTCCTGCGCAATTACGTCACCGACCTTGCTTTTTCCGTTGCCCTGGCCTGCATGCTGCTGGCGCCCGGGATCGTAACGGAAACGATACTCGTCCAGCGAGCGAATCGGGACGCGGACCATCTTCTTGCCATCGGAGAGGATGATGCTCTCTTCGCTGACGATTTCGCCGAGGTTTTTCTTGATCGCCTCGCGGATCTTCTCTTTGTGGCGCTCCTGGTCGATCTGTCCTTTGCGGTGCAGGGACCAGTCATGCTGGGAGACAGACATTGCTTGTTCTCCTCTCTTCTATATGAACCCGCCGAGAGAGTGTTTAACGCCATGTGCACGTCTTTCCACATCGGAGCGAACCGCGCAGCGGTTCGCTCCGCCCGCAGACTCTACATCAAAAAGTGCGCCACAGGCACTCAAAAACGTGCATATTTATTATCGATTCAAAAGGCTGCCCGTGTAGCGGAGGATTTCGTTCGCGCATACATGACAGTAGCCATGCTCCGCCATCAGGCGGTCAACCACTTCATTGATCTTGCGCAACTGCTCTTTATCGGGCGTGCGTGTAGAGGTCGTAATCTTCACCACGTCGCGCAGATCGGCAAACAACTTCTTCTCAATGGCTTCCTTGAGCCGCTCGTGACTGGTGTAATCGAAGGTCTGGCCCTTGCGCGCCAGCGACGAGATGCGGATCAGGATCTCCTCACGGAAGGAGCGCTTGGCGTTCTCGGTGACGCCAATCTGTTCCTCTATCGAGCGCATCAGGTGCTCATCCGGGTCCACTTCCTCATCGGTAATGGGATCGCGCAGCCGCGTCTTGTTGCAATACGCCTCGACGTTATCGAGGTAGTTATTGAGCAGCGTGCGCGCCGACTCCTCATAGGAGTAGACGAAGGCGCGCTGTACCTCTTTCTTCGCGATCTCATCGTACTCTTTACGCGCTTCGCTGATGAAGTTCAGGTAGCGCTCGCGCTCCTCGCGGGTGATGCTGGTATGCTGATCCAGCCCGTCGCGGAGTGCGCGCAGAGCGTCAATAGGATTGATGCAGCTCACGTTCGGCTTGACGAGGGCGTTGGAGAGCCGGTTGATGATGTAGCGCGGTGAGATGCCATCCATGCCTTCGCGCTGCGCCTCTTCCTGCAACTCGCGCACATCCTTCTGCTTGAAGTCTTCCATATCCTCGCCATCATAGAGTTTGAGCTTCTTCATCAGGCTCATACCGGCCTTCTTGGATGGCTCCAGACGCGTCAGCACGGCGAAGATGCTGGCGACGCGCAGCGTATAAGGTGCGATATGGACATTCTTGAGTGCGCTCTGCTTGAGCAACTTCTCGTAGATCTTGACCTCATCGGAGACGCGCAGGTTGTAGGGCACCTTGACCAGAATGATACGGTCCTGCAATGCCTCCGACTTCTTATTGCCCACGAACGCCTGGTATTCGTGCTCGTTGGTATGGCTGACGACAACCTCGTCGGCATAGATCATGCTGAAGCGCCCGGTCTTGATGTTCTGCTCCTGGCTCAGTGTGAGCAGCACGTACAGGAACTTCTCATCAACCTTCAACATTTCCACGAATTCCATTATTCCCCTGTTGGACACGTTCAGCTCGCCATCAAAGCGATATGCTCGCGGATCACTTTCCACGCCTACTTCGCCGATTGTAGAGAGGTCGATACCGCCAACAAGTTCGCTGATATCCTGACTTTTGGGATCCGAAGGCGTGAAGGTTCCGATACCCACGCGATATTTCTCGCTAAAGGCTATGCGCTTGACCGGCACATCCTCAATGCGCCCCTGATACTGGTTATCGAGCATGTAGCGGCAGTGGGGGCAGAGGTCGCCCTCGATATAGAGACCGAATTCGCGCTCGACATCGGCGCGCAATTCTTGTGGAATCAGGTGGAGCGGTTCCTCGTGCATGGGACAATCTTTAATGGCGTAAACCGCCCCCTCCGGTGTACGCGTATAGGCTTCCAATCCCCGTTTGAGCAGGTAGACGATAGTAGATTTACCACCGCCGACTGGCCCCATCAAGAGCAGGATGCGCTTACGCACCTCCAGGCGCTGTGCGGCGGAATGGAAGTAGTCCACGATCTGCTGCAAGGGTTTCTCGATACCGAAAATTTCCTGGCTAAAGAATTTGTAACGCTGATCTCCGCTGCGGGTGGCTTCAACCCCTGCATCCATAAGCATATGATAAATGCGCTCATGCGAAAGTCGGGCCACCTCGGGCCGCTTTGAGGCAATCTCAAAGTATTGCGCGAAGGTGCCCTCCCACATGAGTTCTCGCTCACGATCTCGATATTCTTCCAACCGCTTCACCAGATCCATCGTTTCACCCTCTCTCTGTTGTATAACCCGGTGGTGTGTGGATAACCGCGTTTCATCGATGGGTGCCTCCTGAGGTCTCCTTGCACCACTCGTCTGATCGATACTACACCTGTCAGTCGGGAAAACGCACTTCCTGGCCGGATCAAATGGGAAAGAGTATATGTAGAGAAGCGTTTCTACAATACCCCTCCAATTATCCCCGAACAAGAAGTTGCATAAGACCAAAAGGGCCGGTTTCTTGCTCGACGATCAACGAGAGAGAACCAGCCCTTTCCTACGTTGCGGAAGATATTTCGATTGAGTTGTGCTTTTGTTTTCCTTACGGCCCTCATACAGAATACGCTGGAATGATGCTAAAAGATGCATCTTGCCTATGCTCCAGCAAGCTTTTAATCTGCGCCTTCTCATTCCATGCTCAGGGTAAGAAATGACAACCAGGCGATCCAAATGCACCCCTCCTCAAAGAAACACTGCCGGTAACGTCACTCCTCCTAATCCGATGGGCGTTGAAACCTGTTCCAGAAAATGCTAAAGCTTCGGAACTATAAGCTCATTATAGCATACTTTTTCTCGCTACACAATTCTTTGAGGATCAATGATCAGAGTCAGGGCAGCGTTATAGCCAACGCCGAGCAGCCGGGCAGCATTACCATTGCGCAGCGCCACTCCCACATACCCGGAGCTATCGCCATAGATGAAAGGCTGCGTTTCATCGCCGCTCTCGCTGCCGTCGGGGCCTTCTGAGAAGAAACGGCGTCTTTCCGCGATTGTGATCTGCCGCTCAGGAAACGTCAGCCGGACGCTCGGGCTGCTGAACAGGTCGGGCACCATGCTCAAGGGTATGCCGGTGATGAGGTTGCCGAAGTTATCAACGTGGACGATACGTGCCTCGATGCGCGCGCCCTCACGCCTGGCAAGCTCCAGATCGATGCGCCGCAACGTCGCCGGATCAACACGCGGCCCCAGTTCGGCCAGCGCCGTTCCCCGCGCGATGTGCGCGCCCACCGGAGTGAAGATATCGCGCCCGTGAAAGGTAGAACTGACCTGACGCAAATGGTAGTTGGGATTCGAGGCTACCACGACCTCGTGCACCGGCTGCTGCGCGAGCACGTAGCTAAACAGTCCATTATCGGGGCCGACAAAGTACCAGTCCCCGGCATGCACAGCGACGGCGCGCCGCGTACTGCCCACCCCGGGATCAACCACGCAGATATAGACCGTGCCCTTTGGGAAGTAGCGGTACGCAGTCGCCAGGATCCAGGCGGCGGAGGCCACATTTTGCGGCGCGATATCGTGGGTGATATCGACGATCTGAGCATCAGGGGTGATTCCCAGCGCCACCCCTTTCATGACGCCGACATCCCCATCCCCGGTACCAAAGTCGGTCATGAACGCAATGACAGGGCGAAAAGATTGACTCATCAGTTCTACTCCTTAATATTTGCTCGCGCCTCGCGCTCGCCAGAGGTTGAGATGGAGTGTGGCGAAGCCGCATAATAGAGGGATGGCGTGGCTTCTCCGCACGCACACCTGCAAGAGAGAGCGAAGGCGCCGAGAATCAGCCACCTGCTTAATGAGCGCAACTTGTTGTCCCCCTATTATACACATTGACCCGGTACTGTATGTCAATAGTCACGTTTCCTATGACAATGCTGACAAACTATGCTATACTACCGCCTATACTGAGGCTTATAGAGCTACTAACCAGCAAGGCGGCAGGAATGATATGGCCCCTGCAAACTCGATGAGAACGCGTGTATAACCGGAGTGATGCGGGTATGAACATCAGCACTGGCGGACCACATATACTTCTTTTTGAGCGTGACCAGCAACTGGCGGCGCTCCTTATCAGCGAGTTGCAGCTCGCCGGTTACGAAACGCATACGGCACGCACGGCAGTGGAGGTGTTCGATGCCATTGCCCGCCATCCTGTACGGCTCGTGCTCGTCAATCTTGCCCAGGCAGCAGCGGCACGGCGCGAATTCTGGGTGGCCCTGGATACCCAGCGGCGGGGGCGCGGCGTACAGGTGCTGACTTTCCACTGCACAAATATTGCCGGTTACGGCCCTCGCGATCCCGACGAACGGCCACATACCGCCATCGCTGATGTAGATGTCGACGGCATGCACGGAATCATGAATCTGGTAGATGCTGTGCGCACGCGTGTGCCGGGCGCGGGATCAACGATGAGCAGCACCATGACGCGCGTTCCCAGGGCAGGCTTCTCCGATCCACCGCCACCATCGGCGGTATCCCCGGTCATGACATCGGGCTACGCCCCACCACCATCGTCCATGACAAACATGCTCTCCGGTGATACGACCCCACGCGCCCCGGCTTTTGCCGAGAACAATGTCAGTCAGACACCGGCACAGCCCCACGTAGCGCCTGCCCCGCCCCAATCCGCGCCCCCCGGCGGTCAGCATACCTTTACAGAGAAGATCCGGGCCGTGCTTTATCCGAACCAGCGCTCCTGGACTCCGCAAAGCGGCAGCGCGGCCTCATCCACGCCGGAGAGTAGAGTATCCTATGAGCAACCGCCGAATACGCAGAGCGCCGTCGTGCCGCCGGCCCCCACGCCCCCTTCTACCGGCGCTACTAACATGCTCCAGCGCCTCGCCGGGGGCCAGTCGGAGATAGATGGGCAGAGAGAGCCGGGGCTGGCGCAGTTATCGCGCATGCTCCAGCAGAGCCAGCCGGCGGTTACAGAGACGCATAACCATAATATGGGGGCCATGCCGATTAACAACGTCCAGAACGTTCAGCCGGCCTGGCCGGCAAACCAGGCGCCCGGCATGATAAACTACGCTCCTCCGCCAGCCGCGCGGCCTCCACAGAACAGCGAGACCATCGGCACGCAGCCGCTGCGTGCATCCCCGATACAGGATATACCTATCGAGCGGCCCGGCACCACGGGCGAGGGATCAAGGCGGCCCGATGTACTATCGCGCGCGAACTACGGGCAAGCTCCCTTGCAAGCTTCCCCGGCGCTTCCCGCCGCGCAGCCTCCACCCAGGACGACGGTCCCGCCGAGGGAGCCGGCGCCACAGGAGAATGGACAGCAGGCGGCGGCAGACCCTGCGAGCGGAGAGAGGGAAAGAGATAGAAGCCGCGAGGACCAGGCGTACCAGGCTCCTCCGCAGCAGTCCCCGGCAAGGGAGGCAGATGTGGACGATAGTACAGCACCAAATAACGCGCTGCTGCTCGATATCATGCAGAGCCTGCCGCCCACGCAGTCTCTCCCCCCGCCTGTGCAGCAAAACCAGGCTCAGGCGCTCAATGGCAGGGCAACTCGTTCCCTCGGGAGCGTTCTTGTCGAAGGACATCTTGTTCCACAGAATCGTCTGGAAGTAGCGCAAAACGTTCAGCGTATGTTACGTGGCGTGGACTTAAATTATCAATTAGGTGAAATCTTGCTTATGTTTAAACTGCTTACTCCCGATCAACTCCTGGCGGCGACGCTGGTGAGCGAGGGTTTAATTACGACGGCCCAGGTCAGCGCCCTCGGGCGGATCCGGCAAGAGCTGCACTCGATTGGCCTGGAATATGATCTGGAAAATTTATTGATTCTCTTCAGGATCCTGTCTCCCGAGCAGTTGCGCGAAGTGCGTGCAAACTGGCAGGGATGAATACTTTAATAAACGCGCTGTGCCTGTTCTCCTGACAGCGAACAGGCACAGCGCGTTTATTATTTCTTTAATTGGCGTTGCCGGGGGCCTTCCAGAGCCAGCGCAGAGCATTCAGGCGCGATGGCAGCGCGGGCATGTGGCTGCCACGCCGTGCCGTATCTTTATCAAGCTCTTCAAGCAGATCGAGAAAGCGATTGACGCTCTGCGCGACACCCTCAACCATAAGGTAGCCAGAGGGTTTTACCGCGTCACCCACAAGATAGAGGCCCCGCAGCGGCGTCTCCGGTGTGACATCCTCGCCCTGCGCTATGCGGTTGACCGGCCACTCTCCGCGATAGGTTCCCATCGTCAGCACACGGCAATGCTTATCGAAATCCTCGCCAAAGAGTGTCCGCAGGTCGGCCAGCGCGAGCGCTCGCTCCTCCTCAATAGCGTCGCTCTGAATTACCTGATGGCTGATGAGCAGATGTTTGCCAGGCGGCGCCAGCCCTGGATCACTATTGGTGGGCTGCACTATTCCCGCGATACGCTTTGTATCCAGACAATACATGATCCCTTTGTGCGGAATGAGTGAAACGTCGCTGAGCACATGCACTTTTAGCCCCACCGCCTCTTGCGGCGCCGGACCGGTTCCAGCCTCGTCGCCAGCCATCACGGGATCCCCCACTATCTTCCCCGTATTTCGCTTGAGCGCCTCTGCCTGCGTCACGCGATGGCTGTGCAGCAGGGCATTGGTCGCGCGCGGACCGATATCGCTCACAACGAGGGGGGCGCTGATGACCGACTCTTCGCCGCCTGTGCGGTTGCGAACGCACACGCCGGTCACACGCTCGCCATCCGAGAGGATCTGGCGCACCTCGCAGCCGAGACGGATCTCGCCACCGTGCTCGAGGATATGGCGCTCCAACTGGCGGGTGAGCGCACCGCAGCCGCCCGCCACGATAGCGGGCGCGCCGTACCGCAGCATATTCCTGGTGGTGCGCACAACTTCTTCCGTGCTGACCTGACTCAATTCGAGACTGAGAGCAAAGCGCGAGATACGCTCGAAGAACGCCACCAGTTGCGGATTGCGCTCGACGTTGATATGACGCGCCAGCCACGCGTCGAAGGGCAGGGCGCGTTCGCTTGCCGGCAGCGGGCGCAGGAACATCAGGTAGCCAACGCGCGTGAACCAGAAGAACTGGCGCAGCCCCAGGAATTTGAAGACGCCCAGCAGCCCGCGCGCTCGATACTGCTTGCCATGCACATGAAATGAACCGAAGACATCGGCATCAAAGAAGCGATGCGGCACCTGCAAATAGCGCAGCATGCGCGCCAGGACGCCGCTGCTGCCGAAAGGAACCATATGCACGGCCCCGGTGCTCACCTGGACGCCCTGAAAGGTTTTCGCCGTGAAGCGCCCTCCGCAGTGGGGCAGTCGTTCCACAAGAGTGACACGCAGGCCGCGCCGTAGTAATTGCGCGGTGGCGAGCAGGCCGCCCAGGCCGGCGCCGATCACCACTGCGTCGCGGCAGTCGGAGGTAGGAGATGTATATGTTCGTTCGTGCATCGTATGTCAGGTAAGACAAGAGCATGTGAGCGCGAGGGCGGCGCGCCGCCCTCGCGCTCACATGCTCTTCTTATTTCTCCTCGCCGATCATGCTGCGCAGCAGGCTGTTGCACTCGGCCATCGTATTGAGAACGTTCTGGTGGATCTGGAAGACCTTGTTAAGATCGCGCGCGCGGCGTGTGAGCTTGGATGCATACTCAATATCGCGCGGATTGTTGGTCACATCCTCGATCAGTTGCAACAACTCCGCCCAGGCCAGCGACTCGCGGCTGCGCGCCACATCGGCGATGGTATTATCCATGCGCTCGGAGACGCGGCGGATCCCGGTTCGCAACTGATTCGCCGTCTGGCCGATCTCGGCTTCGTGGTTGCGCATAGCATCCTGGGTAGCATTAAGCTGCTCCTGGAGCGCCGTCACCTGACCATCGAGCGTAGAGAGCGCTGCTATCAGCGCCCCGATATCGGGCAGCGTCGGCAGAGGCAGGCTGGTGAGGCGGTTGAAGGTCACATTTGTTTCGCCAGGGGCCGGCGAGGCGGGGATTGCGGCCCGGTCTTCGGCGACTGGCTCCTCCGCTGGCGCCGCGTTCTCGGGCAGAGGTGAGGGCGGTGGAGGCGGCGCGACGGGAACGCTCGGCGCCGGCACAGGCGTGCTGGGAACCTCCGGCGCGCTGGCAGGCGGAGGTACAACATCTTCGGCGTTATCTATCGAGTGCGTGCCGTATTCATCATTGGTTGCTATCGTCGCCAGGTCATCGTCGCGCGTGCTGGAGGTCGCTTCGGCTCCGGCAGCCTCAAGGGGCACAGCGATGGTCGGTAGATCTTCCACATGCGCCGCCTGTCCATTGGGCGCGCGGAAGATCAACTCATGTTCGCCGATTCCGATGCGGTCCCCATCCTGTAGCATTCTTGGCACCATCTCATCGATCTGCTGACCATTAACAAACGTACCGTTGGCGCTGCGCTCGTCACGTAAGGTGTAGTGACCGTTCTCATAACGCACCGTAGCATGCCGGCGCGAAGTGAGCTTATCTTTCGAGAGTAATATATCGCTGCTTGGCGCCCGGCCAATCGTCATCTCGGGCTTATCCAGCGTATATTCCTGCAAGACTTCGCCGTTTTCGGAACGAAGCACGAAGTGCGCGGGGTGCTCGATCCCATTCATCGATGGTTGCGCTGTAGGAGCAACGGGCGGCTCCGGCCCTGACGCGGCAATCGTTCGCCCGTCGTCATCGGGCCAGCCACTCGCAGGCATCCCCCTCCCCTGCCCGAGAGCTTCCGCCCAATCCTCCGGTGCGGCGAGCGTGGCCTCGCCCATACCCGGCTGTGCCTGCTGTGATGATTGCGAGGGAGTAGAAAGCAGGCGATTGCCGCAGTTCAAGCAGAAATTATCCCCTGGCCGTGTTTCAGCGCCGCAATAGGGACACTTATCCATGATTAACGTTCCTCCCATTCGTAGCACGCTTGGACTTTTATATTACGTGCAAGCGCAAAATTCCTGTCCATTATATCAGAAGTGCAGGTTGAGAGTCGAGAGCACCCGCACTTCCCTTCCGGCTCAACTCGCGGCAGGTACCCAATCAACATCGGGCCGCAACGAGTGAAAAAGTTGCTCTAACGCAGCCGTTTTTCCACGCGCGGAGAAGACGATGCTCGTCTGCTTGAGTGCCCCGCTGCACAGTTGTAGCGACTCCGCTGCGCTGCCATGCGCCGGCGTTGGCGTTCCTTTGACGCCACCTCCACCGGCGCTCATGGTTGACGCAGGACTGCACTGGAAGCGCGGATTTTGCGAACGCAGCGGAGCCTCTGACAGACTCAGCGCGCTGTGATCCGGCAAGAGATAACCTATTGTAAAGCTGCTGCCAAAGATCGGATCGTGCAGCGTGCCCGATGCACTCACCAGGCATGTGCCCTGTGGCAGCGCCGCCGGCAGGTAGACCGTAAAACCCAGAGCCGGCTTGACCTGAGACCAGTTGGTGATGGTCTCAGGCTGCGGCGTACTGGCGGGCATAGCGGACGCCACCGCCGCCGGAGTCGCAGTACCCGTTGTCGATGGCCGGGCCGTGCCTGTAGCTGCTGCCGCGCCTTCATCGCGAAAAACTATCAGAGGCTTGCCGCACCAGTGCAGCCTGGCTAGCGCCGTCGCAGGCGTTGACTGCCCGGTGGGCGCCGTATTTCCCCCCGGGTTCAGTCCTGTACACGCCGCCAATACCACACCCATTATCATCAGGAAGCTACAGAGCCACAGCCAGTTGTAATTTCTTGAGAAGGCCCAAAAACAGCGTTTTACCTGTAGCATAGAACGATTACTCATAGCGTAAGAAACATAATGCAATAGAGACATGGATGCTCCTTCATCAGCGCCATCACCTATCCACCAAAGATATGAACGCGCCGCGCGCGAGAATCGCAACATCGCTTTCTGGCAAGTATACTCCAAAAAGAATGAGAAACCTATGACCTTGCTCTCTTTTGGTACCAAAAGAGGGGCCTTTACAGCGTTTTAATTTAATGCTACCATTACATCTCGCCAGTAAGAGTGTGTCTGCTTTTCGACACAATCGCTTGCTCGCGCCTGCGACGCGAGCCGGATCTATGTTGTTGTATGGGAAAGGCGCTGTGTGCCTTTCCCATACAACAACATAGATCCCTGGCGCGGCAGAGCCGCGCGAATACCCGGCGCGCGGGGGCAAGGACGCATGCGAATCAGATGCCCTCTAATACAATAATAACAGGGGACCGCTTTTTGCCGAGGCGAAATATCTGCAAAAGTAGGTGAGCGTCCGTGAACGCAAAGCAAATATGGCAAACGGCACTGGAACGACTGCAAACAAAAGTCTCCCCTGCCGTCTTCACAACATGGTTTCAGGGCACCTCGGCGCTTTCTTTTCAAGATGGCGTCTTCGTAGTGCGCACTCCTTCACCATTTGCGAGAGCGCAACTGGAAGGCCGTTTTCTTGAGCTGATCCGCTCGGTCCTCTCAGATATCATCAGCAGTCCCATCGAGGTACAGGTTGTGGTGACTAAAGAGTCCGCTGATGAGCAGGGAAAGACGGCGCAGGACGATCTATCCCCGGAACAGCAGCGCGATCATCGTCTTGCGCGTGGGCGCCCGCCGGCTGCGCAACGCAGGAGGCGCATCGCCGATATCGCCGCGGCGGCAATGAATACACTGGCCTCCGTCTCTGCACATGTCGAGGCACGCCACGAAACGGAAAGCACGCCCCCGGCGACGGGTAGATCGGACGCGGGCAACGGCGCCGCGCGTGCGGCGGCTCAGGAAGATGGCGAGGTTGTACCTGAGACCGCTGGAGTATATCCAGGTGGGGGAGCGCTCAATCCGCGCTATACCTTTGGCGCTTTCATCGTAGGCAAATCGAATCAGTTAGCGCATGCCGCTTCGTTCGCGGTATCAGAAAATCCAGGGCATATTTATAATCCCCTCTTCCTTTATGGAGGCGTAGGGCTGGGGAAGACGCATCTTTTGCATGCCATCGGCCACGTCGGCGAATCGTCAGGATTGACCGTACTCTACGTCACGTCCGAGAAGTTTACCAACGAGATCATTAACGCGATTCGCTTTCAAAAGACCGAAGAGTTCAGGACGAAATATCGCCAGATTGATATCCTGCTCGTCGATGACATCCAGTTCATCGCCGGGAAAGAATCAACCGAAGAGGAGTTTTTCCATACCTTCAATTCGCTGCACAACGCGAACAAGCAGATCGTCGTCACCAGTGACCGGCCCCCAAAGGCCATCCACAGCCTGCAAGATCGCCTGCGCTCGCGCTTCGAGTGGGGGCTGCTGGCCGATATTCAGCCGCCGGAGTACGAGCACCGCCTGGCGATCCTGCGCTCCAAAGCCGAATCGCTGCATTTCGCCATTCCCAGTTCGGTGATCGAATATATCGCGCGCCCCGAGTGCAGCAGCGTGCGCGAACTCGAAGGGGCGCTCAATCGCGTGATCGCCTATGCGACGCTGCACGATGCGCCGCTCACAGTCGGGTTAGCGGCGCAGGCACTTGAGCACATTTATAATGATAAGCGCCTGCCATCGACGCTGACGGTTTCAGAGGTGCTGGAGGGCGTCTGTCGCTACTATAACGTCGAGGCTGCGCTCATCAAAGGCAAGCAGCGTGACCGCGAGATCGTCTGGCCGCGCCAGGTCGCCATGTACCTGATGCGTGAGGAGACGAACGCATCGCTGCTCCAGATCGGCACAGAGCTGGGCGGGCGCGACCATACGACGATCATGCACGGCTGGGAGAAAGTGCAGACTGAGATCGCCAACAATGACCGCGTGCGCCAGGAGATCGCCGCCGTACTCGAATCGCTCCAGCGTCGAGAAGTATGAGCAGGAGGCAGCGAGGCTGCGCGAGAGGGCGAGGACGTTGGGAAGCAGACACACGCTGAAATTGTTATCATTTATGGGACAAAAAACAGAATTTTCCGCTCCATAGGACTTATCCACAAAAATGCACGATAAAAGTATACTGACATTAGAATACCCAAAAATTCTGGCGAAGGTCGCCCAGGAGGCCGCATTCTCCGCGAGCAAAGAACTGGTGATGGCACTGGAACCGACCTCGGACCTGGAAGAGGTAAGGCGGCGCCTGGCCTGCACCACCGAGGCAGCGCGCCTGATCGACCAGCACGCCGATGTGGGGGTGCGCGGCGCCCACGATATCCGTCCCCTGCTGGCCCGCGCCGCCCGCGACGGTATCCTGAGTCCGGGCGAGCTGGTAGACGTGCTGGCAACCGTGCGCAGCGCGATCTATGTGGCGCGCGTGCTGGAGAGGCTCGATGCGGAGAGCTTCCCACTGCTGCGCGCGCTGGGAGCCGATATTCCCCTGCGCCCGCGCATCGCGCAGCGTATCGAGGAGACGGTGAACGAAGAGGGCGAAGTGCTGGATACGGCCAGCCCCACGCTGCGCAAATTGCGCTTCGACATTCGCGGCGCTAATCAGCGCTTACAGGAGCGGCTGCGCACCCTCGTCAATGAATTTGGCTCCGCGCTCCAGGAGCCGATCATCACCATACGCAATGACCGCTATGTGGTTCCGGTCAGGGCGGAGAGCCGCGGGCAGGTGCGCGGCATCGTCCACGATCAATCCGCCAGCGGGGCCACGGTCTTTGTTGAGCCGCTGGTGGTAGTTGAGTTGAACAACCGTGTGCGCCAGTTGCAGGTGGAGGAGCGCCAGGAGGTCGAGCGTATCCTGCGCGTGCTCTCGCATGAGATCGGCCAGGAGGCCGAGGCGCTCAAGGTCGCGGTAGAACTGCTGGCCGAGTTCGATCTTTACCTGGCGAAAGCGCGCTATGGCCGCATGACCAACGCCCACGAGCCGCGCCTGAACGACCAGGGGCGCATCGACCTGCGCAACGCACGGCACCCACTGCTCACCGGCAACGTCGTCCCGATCAACTTCCATCTTGGGCACGACTTCTTCATGGTCGTCATCACCGGTCCCAATACCGGCGGCAAGACCGTCGCGCTGAAAACCGTGGGTCTGCTGACGCTCATGGCTCAGGCTGGCCTGCACATCCCTGCCGACGAGGAATCGGAAGTCAGCGTCTTCAAAGACGTATTCGCCGATATTGGTGATGAGCAGAGTATCGAACAGAGCCTGAGCACCTTTTCGTCTCATCTGAGCCGCATCATCGAGATCCTGCGCCGCATCGATGCCAGCGCGCACGAGGGCGCGCCCGATATCCACGGCAGAATGGCCGCTACGCTGGTGAACCAGCCGGAGCGACCCGCGCCTGTGCTGGTATTACTCGACGAACTGGGCGCTGGTACGGATCCCAGTGAAGGCTCAGCGCTGGCGCGTGCGATCCTCACCTACCTGCTGGAGCGCCGCGTAACTACCGTCGCCACCACGCACTATTCGGAACTCAAAGCCTTCGCCCATGAGCAGGCGGGCGTGGTCAACGCCTCCGTCGAGTTCGACATCGAGACGCTCTCGCCGACCTACAGGCTCAGCATCGGCCTGCCGGGCCGCAGCAACGCTCTGGCTATCGCGAATCGTCTGGGACTCGATCAGCGTATCATCGAGCGGGCACGCGAGTTCCTGGGGACAGCGGGCGTGCGCATGGAGAACCTGCTCGAAGACCTGCAATCCGAGCGCAAAGCAGCCCGGGACGAGCGCTTCCATCTGAGCATGGAGCGGGCCGAGGCCGAGTACCAGCGCCAGCAACTTGAGGAGGAGCGCCACCGCCTGGAGGAGCAGCGCGTCAAGATCCTTAACGACGCGCGCGCGCAGGCGCGTCGCGAACTGGACGAGGTGCTGTCCACGCTGGCAAAGGTGAAGACCGAAGTGAGCCGTGGGCACATGACGCGCGAACAGCTTGACAGGGCGCGCCAGCGTGCCAGGAGCCTTGAAGAGAAGGTCACGCCACTGGCGGAGCCGCAGCGTCCCCGCAAGAAGCCCGCCCCCGAACAGGAGCGGCTGGAGGGACCGTTGCAGATCGGCGATACTGTGCGCGTGCTCAGTTTCGGGCAGAACGCCGAACTGCTCGGCCTTTCGCCCGATCACAGTGAAGCCGAGGTGCAGATGGGCGCGCTGCGCATCCGCGTGCCCGTCGACAACATCGAGCGACTGAGCAAGCGCCGTGCAGCATCCGAGGAGCGCATGCCGGGCATCGTGCTGCCGCGCTACGAGGACCGGCCAGAGGTCTCCAACCAGCTCGACATGCGCGGCTGGCGCGTCGAGGAGGCGCTTGAGGAACTTGAGAGCTACCTGAACAATGCCTCCATGTCGGGCATGTCCTCTGTCCGCATTGTGCATGGCAAGGGCACGGGTGCGCTGCGCGCCGCCGTGCGCCAGCAGCTTGCCCATCACCCGCTGGTGAAATCGTATGCGTCCGCTCCCCCGCAGGAGGGCGGCGACGGCGTAACCATCGTCAAACTGAGCGCATAAACATTTTATAGCTAACCCTATGTGCATGTTTTTGTGCGCCTGCGGCGCACCCTTCGCTGAAGAGCC
>Ga0070739_10001659_pt1 | contig 32412 bp, 56 predicted proteins | sample Coa_R1_7_FD_66445 | JGI IMG/M metagenome (GOLD analysis project Ga0070739, IMG submission 66445) | Surface soil microbial communities from Centralia Pennsylvania, which are recovering from an underground coalmine fire - Coalmine... | ecosystem: Environmental > Terrestrial > Soil > Unclassified ...
AAACAATTACTTTCCCGGCAACAGTGCGGGCTGCTCGATGATCTCCGCGTCTTCGATTTCGTCTTCCCGGACAGCGTGTCCGGCCTGAACGCCCTCGACGAGAGCGCCCAGCGTCGCGCGGATCTCGTCCGGCGACGGAAGCGTGAGTTTGTGCTCGTGGTGGTGGGACGACCCGATCCCGCGAGCACGGTCGATCTTGTCGGTCAGAACGCCGTACGCGGTGACGATCTGGGCAAGTGTGCCCTTATCCTCCCGCAGACGATCCTCGATCTTGCGAAGTGCAAGGTCGCGAACGCGTTCCGCCTCGGAAATCATGTCGGTCGCCACCTGCTCGATCTCGTCGAGCTGAGGCGGACCTTCCGATTCCCACTTCTTCTTCCAGCGGCGTACGGTGTTCTCCGGGACACCCGTGTCGCGCGCGGTGCGCTTCACGTTCCCTTCGTTCGTCGTGAGCACGACGTACACCGACGCGATCTCCGCATCGGTGTACGCCTTAGCCACTCTGTGCCGCCGCCTTCTGGCGCATCTGCGCCATCCGCATCGCCGCCTGCTTACGCGCAGCATCGAGCTTCATCTGATGAAGCTCCTCGGCGTGCCGCAGGGACTGCGCGTGCTTGTCATGGCCGCGAGCCATCTCGTGATGCGCAGCAACCACCTTCGACTGGGCGAGCGCGGTCTGATGCTGCGCCTGCGCCATCGTCTCAGTGTGCTCGTCCTGCGCATGCGCGATCTCCTGCATGCTCGTGACAGGCTGGAGCGGGTGATTACCCGACCCTTCACCAGTGCCGTGATCTCCCTGACCAAGGAAGTCACGGACATCCGTATCGAGCGGCAGCTCGGCCATCGTCTGAGGCGTCGCCTGGAAGATGCCGTGGTTGCGCAGGATCTCCGCACCGACCGTCGGACCGACCGTGCCGCGCAGCGAGAGCGTAGTCTTGACCGGGTCGCTGACGTTCGGCATCGAGATCACCGTCTGCCACAGTGCGTTGTAGTGCTCAAGGAAGCGCGCCTGCACGTCCGGCGGGTAGTTCTCGAACTCGGTCGTGAGCATGTGATTGCGCATGACCTCAAGCGACTTCTGCCAGTTCTCGAACTGCACGGGAGAGAGCGCCGCTTGCTGAAGGTACTTCTGCACCTCTTGCGCGCTTTGGAACCCGAAGCCTGTCTCAGGGTTGATGCCCTGCTCGACCATGGCCGCAGCCTCCTGGAGCGCCGGGATGTTCAGCGGCTCGCCCTTGATGAGCTTGTCGATCTTGCGGTACGCGAAGTCCTCGTCCGCCGCGAGCTTCATCTGGATCGACTTCAACCCGGCTAGCGGCAAGTACGGGATCGCGTCCTGGATCGATATGGCGTTCATCTCGACCAGCTCCTTGATCTGCTGCACCTGGCCCTGCCGCGTGCGCGGAAGACCGGATCCGGCCTCAGGCTCGAACCCGAAGCCGCCCGCGAGATCAGCGTTGATGAACTTGTGCACCTGCACCGAGCCGTTCGGTCCGCGGATCTTGAGCAGCCGCGGCTCGATGTAGTACTTCTGCGCGAGCATCGCCATGATCTTCCCGGCCCGAGCGAGCGCGATCTCCATGCGCTTGATCTCGGGTGAGAGCTGGTCCGCGACCGCCTCCTGCACCAGCTCGACGAGATCGCCGGAGTCAGTGCGGGCGGGAAGTTGCGAACGCTCCGTCGGGATCAGGTTGAACAGCCGGTCGAGCCGGGCCTGGATGTCCGCGACGTACTCGAACGCGTACGCGGGGATCGCAGGCATCGGCCGCCACTGCGGTACCTGATTCTGGATCGGGGCGTACTCAACGACAAGACCAGGCTCGTCGGTGAGCTGCTGCGAGAGTGACCCTATCGGCGCAAGCATCTGCGGACGCATGGTCAGGTTCATATGCTCCGCGATGCGGCTGATCTTGACGTTCAGCTCCTTCTGGAGCGGGCGCGCCAAAGTCATGCGCGACAGGTCGTAGACCTGATTCAGTCCCTGGATCCCCGGGAACTTCACGAGCGGTAGCTCGTTGAACGGAAAGTCCCAGTCCTTCTGTTCGAGGATCTTGTTCGGCTCCTCGATGAAGTAGACGACGCGCCCCCGCGGCAGTGCAGGCTGTGGCCGGAAGAATCCGACGTACACCTCACGCGCGGTGAGCGAGCGGGAATCCCGCTGGCGCGTCCACTGAAGCTGCGGCCGAAGCGCGACCGAGGTCGTGTCCGGCGCGACGTCCACGCCCCAGCGCGCCTTGATCTCGTCGACGTCCATCGGAAAGCGCGCGATGACGTACTTCGCGTCCTCGAACGTCGTCGCGACCGGGTCGATCCAGACCTGCTCGCCGGAGAGCGCCTGGATCTTGATGTCGCCGAGGTACATGACCTTCTCGAACTTCGAGAGGATCGCGTTCGGATCGGTGCCGGACTGCTGGGCGACCTGGAAAATCTGGTCGCGGTAGATGTCCGACAGCTCATCGTCGAGCACCGGCTGACCTGTCTCCGGGTTCAACATCACGCGGAACTCCTTGCCCGCGTACGGATCCCAGGTGATAAGCCAGTAGCCCTGACTGATCTGCGCGTGGGTGAGCGCCTCCTGCAACTTCGCGTTGAGATGCATCTCGTCCCACCAGTACTCGTAGAGCCGCTCAGCCAGCTCCGCGGCCTTGACGTCGCGGTCGCCCGAAGACTCCGGGACCGCGCGGATCGTCGGCCGCGTCTTGGTCATCTGCGCAACGAGCTGATTGGTGCCGGGCGTTACCTGATTCGCAGTGAGCCGCACCTTGTAGCGGGGCTTCTCGCCGTCCTCAACACCAAACGACTCGACACGCCCGGCCGCGCCGTTCCAATAGACCCACTGGTAGTTGTTGTAGAACGCGCGGTTGTGCATCCACTCGCGGTTGAAATCCATCCGCAGGTGGTCAAGCTCCTTCTGCTTCTGAACGAGCCTGTTCGCGTCCCGCACGATGTCGCGCAGCGCAAGACTGCGAACAGGGGTCGTGCTCGACCCCTCAATGGCCTCGGCCACGCGTCACCCCCTTCGGGTGCTAGGACTGTTCGACTGAGATCGGTACGCCCGCAGCCGCGCGCAACTGGCGCAGCGCCTGGCTGTACTCGGTGGCGTCGATGAAGCCGCCATCTTTGAGGGCCGCGAGGTCCTCTTCCTCTTCGGAGATGTAGAACGGGCTGCGTGTCGGGTCGGGCATGAAGTCCGGTTCGGGCATCGACTTGATCGAAACCGCGGGCGGGCTGACTATGCCGGAACCGAAGTGCTTTGCACGCAGGAACTCGACCTCGTCGGCGAGTGCCTTGATTACGCGCAACGTCTCCTTGTGGCGCAGCTCGTACAAGTCGCGCTGCACCTCGATCAGTTCACGCAGCGCATCCTCGCGCGTCCTGCGCCGGACGATCTTGAAGATATTGACCTCCTAGAACTCGGTCCCCAGATCGGGATCCCACGGACGATTGGAGCGTTTGGTCTTCAGCTCCTTGATCTGCTTGAGCGCCTCACTCTCGACATCGCTGCCGTCGACGTGATCCTCGATAGCGGCGGCGTACGGCTTGCGCGGGAGCAGCACACCGGCAGCTCCGAGTGCAATCTCTACCGCGTCGAGCAGGTCATCATCCTGGTTCTTCTTCTCAGGATCGAAGTTGACCCACTGGTCGATGAACTCCGGCATGTTGCGCCGGATACGCACGCGCCCAGTCTTGAAAATCGGGGACATTCCGAGGATGCGCTCGTTCTTCTTCGAGCCTGGCGGTGTCCACACGGGCACGACAGGAGGTAGTCCTTCGAGCCGGTACGCCATTTGTGCGAGCGCGCGCTGGTAGGCGTTCGACTCAATGCCGATGATCTCCGGCCGCCACTGCTGGTGCCACTCACGAATCTTGTCGAGCTGATCCGGGAACTCAATGCGCCCGACCCAGTAATCGAGCAGGAATGCCTGCGAGTTGTCCTCCGTGAGCCCGATAACCGCCATCGCGAAGTGGTCTGCGTTATCTGACAGCGAGATCGCCGGGTCAATACCAAGGAAGATGCGGAGCTTGTACTGCCCCGTCTCAGCGTTGAGATAGGGCTTGATCGTGACCTCGCCGGACTGAATGTCGGGGTTGCCCTGCGTCCAGTAGTGCAGCCAGTCGCCTTGCAGCGCGATGCCGGTGAACGCCTCGAAGCTCGCCAGGAACTCCTGACGGAACATGATCGGGTGGTACCGGCGACGGTAATACTCCCACGAGCGCTTCGGGAAGAACGGGTTGTCGATGCTCGTGTACTCGACGCGGAATTGCGCCGGGTCACTCAGGGCATCGCCCTGGAAGAACTCCTTCCAGAACCAGTTCTTACCGTGCGGCGTCGTGGTCGTGATGACCAGCCCGAGCTTGTCGGCGAGGGCAGGAGCCGTGACAAGCCACGCCTCATCGTCCTCGATGAAGGCGGCCTCGTCGATCCAGAGGATGTCAAGGCCCGCGCCGCGGAGCGACTGCGGGTTGTCGGCCGTCTTGAACTGCACAACCGTGCCGGACTCAGTGAATTCGATCCGGCGCTCGGTCTTGTTGTACTGGTAGTCGCGGCCCTTGATGAGGCCCGCCTGCGCAATCACTTCGAGCAGCGTCGCGAGACTCGGGAACCCGGACGGATAGTCCTTTGCAAGGATCCAGATCCAGAGCGGGCGCTCGCTGTCGACACCGTGCGCGTCGCGGTGAAACTCGCGCGGGTGCAGTGCGTAGAAGAGCACCTCCCACGCGGCCGAAAGCGTCTTGCCACCGCGGCGTCCTGCTACTAGGTGGCGGAACTGCGCGAGGTTGCTGTCGTTGCCGAGTGCGCCGTGAAAGAGCGCCTGCCAGACGTGCGGACGGTAGCCCTTCTGAGCGAACCACCAGAACTTGACAGGAAGCCGCTCAACCAGCTTCGGGTACTCGTGCTTTGCGAGATCCTCCGAACGGTGCGGCCCCCCGGCCAGCACCGAGCGGAAGTTCAAAGCGTTACCTCCTCAGGAGTTTGCGCAGGGCGAAGCGGAGCTGGTCATGCCAGCTCGGGAAGCGCGCGTGTGCGACGGCCCAGCCGGGCCTAGACGTTGACACCGAACTTGCGCCGGATGGCTGCACGCACGTCAGCACAGGTCTGCTCGCCATCCTGGCGGCAGTCCGAAAGGGCGGCCTCTGCGTGTCCGCGGTCCGGGATCGGATAGCTGCCCGGACCGGGCGCTTTCTCCGGGTAGACGTAGTCCTCTGGACCAAGCGCGCGGCGCTGCGACATGTCAAGGCGAGCCACTACCGCTTCTTCCCGCCGAAGTTGCGCGCGAAGTTCGCCTTCTTCTTCATCGCGGGGCTAGCCTTCGAGCCCGGCGCGAGTTCCTTGCGGGCGAACGCCTGCGTGCTCATCCCGGCCTTCTTCGCGGCAGCCTTGAACGTGCCGCGCTTCGATGCCTTGATCTTGATCGGCTTCTTCCGAGTTGCCATCTACATCACCTTCTTCGAGCGAGAGCGCGAACGCCTCGGCTTCGGAACGAGCGATGCGTTCGGATTGCGAAGTGCGATGGAAGACTTCGACTTGCGTACGCGCGCGGCCTTCGGCTTCGCGACGCGCACCTTCGCCGCCTTGACCTTCGGCATCTTCACCTTCGTCGAGCCCATCGTTCCCTTCGTGCCGCGAATCGGCTTCGGGGGTCCGGGCATCAGGGAAATGCCAGGCAGGCCACCTTCTGACGGCATGCCGATGTAGCCGGGCATTACTCCTCCTCGGGGCGCGACTCATGGCACACCGGGCAGTTGACCCAGTAGTACCGGTTGCGCGCGCCGCAGTTCGGACACGACCAGTCGGCGCGGTTCTGAACATACACCATCCGCCAACCGGCGTGCGTGCCGTTCTTGACGTTGACGTGCATTAGTGAGCCGCGACGCGGAAGATGTCGCAGTGATAGGTGACGTTTGTATTCGCCGACGTCACGAGGCGAAAGCGCCGATACCGTCGCGCGATAGGGTTCGAGAGGAACGCAATTTGCGCGCCGACGGCCGTAGCTGAGCGCGTCGACTGCGAGATCGTGTCAGACGCATCCGTGATGTACCCGACGTCGTACCAGTTGGCCTGTGCATCCGCCACCGTGGTCGGATCATCGGGAGACGCCTGGACCTTCCAGGTGACGGTGGGCGTACTGCCGACCGCCTCCACAACGAACTGAAAGACGACGGCCTCGTACCCCGCCCCAACATGCACGCCCGCGTGCGTGTTGTTGCCAGTCGAACCCGCAGCCGCGAGTTCAGCCTGATCGTACAAGGAACCTCCTTAGAAGTAAGCGCCGCCGTGAACGTGCGGCAGGAAAGTCGCCAGAGCAGCTAGTACTCCGGGCGCGGTTGCAACCGTCGAGCCGACCGCATTTGCGGCGGTGACATCGACAGACAACGTGTGCCCCATGTCCCCCGCGGCAACGGTGTATGACGGAAGCACAGCGCCAGTGATCGCAGCGCCATCGCGCTTCCACTGGTACCGGTACTTCACCGGAGCGTTACTCCAGCCGCCTGGTGACGCCTGAAGTATCTGCCCAGTAGAGGGTGAGCCACTGATGCTCGGGAGTGAGGTGCTCGCAGGAGCACTTAGTGCGCCGCCGCCAAAATCATCGACAGTCGGAGCAGCCTGCGTCTGACCGGCGATCTCAATCTCAAACTGGAGCGCTGAGCGGTACGTATTTTCGACGACCCTGAACTCTTCCGTCCAAGCGCCTCCGCTCGGCTTGTACCAGCAGATGACCTGTGTCCCGACGATCTGCAGGCAGATTTGGTCACCGGTCGTGAGGTTTCTCGCGGTGTTGTTAGCGAGCGCCGATCCAGCCCCGGCGGCGTATTTCGTGATCGCTACAGCCGGGTTGCTCCAGCCGCCGTTCGAGAACATGAGGTCATAGCCGTTCTTGTTGACCGGATCCCAGATGAAAACGTCAGCTTCGCCTTCAGTGTCCGCGTCAGAAACGGTGATCCATGCCTCGCAGTTGCCCGTGTAGACGCCCGAGTGGTAGCTTCCCGCACGCGAGAACGTACCTGCCCCTGACTTGCGGACTATTGCTGTGCCTGTTGCCTTCAACGCTTCGCCACCAAGTGCGGTCTGCGTCCACCCGCCTGTGCCACCGGAGAGCAACGTTCCCGCCGTGTATCCGTTGAAGTTGTCGATGACCGCTGTCTGCGTTCCTGGCAGCACCGAGAACCACTCGGGATCCATCGCCCACATGCTGCGCGTGTTTACGCTGTCGTAGCCAGTCGCGATCAGGTAGCTGTTCGTGATGTGCAGCCGAGGCGCATCACTCGTCGTCGAGTCACCCAGCGGGTTGCTGATGCTTGAGAACGTGTTGCCGCCATCGGTCGAGTAGATGAAGCTATGCCCTGTGCTGCCAGTCGGGGTAGCGCGGCAGAGGATGCCGACGAAGTTCCCCTGGATGGCTACATCGGGGTGGTCGAGGCTGAAACCGCCGTTAGCGATTCGCTTGATTGGCGTTCCCCACGTAGCACCGTTATCAGTCGATGTGAGCGTGTAGACATCAGCGATCTGTGGCGAGCTATTCCACGGCTTGTTCGCAACGATCCACCACACGCCGTTCTCACCGACGATGCGCGGACGACCGTAGTCCTTGGTCGACGTGATCTTCGTCGGTGCGGCGCTCCAAGTCTGTCCGTGATCGCTTGACTTGGCGATCCAGATGTCCCCAGGCTTGTTCTGATTCAGCCCGTCGTCGTAGTACGAACAGATGACGGTGCCATCCGCGAACCCGGCGACATTCGGCTCGTACGCGCCAACAACCGTGCCGGTGTAGACCTTGGCTGCGGCTGCCCACGTCACGGCACCCGTCGTGTACGTACCGGTGCGCCGCCAGAGGCCGTCAGTCGTGAAGGTCGAGTTCGACTCGTACGTCCAATGCACTGAGATGCTGCCGTTGTACGCCCAGACGCCTACGCGGTAGAAGCTGTCGAGTCCAGTGTGCGCAGTGCCGTCGTCGAGCGTGTCGCTCGTCCAGGTTGCGCCGAGATCGTCGCTGTGCGCGATCAGCAGAACGCCCTTGTTCGAGACGTCGTCGATGTTGTGCCCGTAGGCGACGAACAGACGCCCATTCGTGCCGACCGTGGGGTCGTATGCGACCGGCTCGTTCAGCATCACGTCACCGCTCGAAAGCGTCGAGGCAATCGTCACGGCCGCCGCGAACGTGTTACCACCGTCAACCGACTTCTGGATCTTGACGTTGCCCGCGCCGTCGTAATAGACAACGAAGACGGTGTCCGTACCGGGAAGCGCGAAGAAGTGAACCTCGGTCGATCCGAAGTTCGTGTTCTTCTGAGCAGACCATGCCACCGAGCGTCCACCTCCCTTCTTGAAGACCAAAGCCCCCGGTTACATGCCGAAGCAGAGGTAGTTCCGGGGGCTCACGTTGGGAACAGAAGGTGCCGCCATCGGGACGTTCAACGCTCAGGCAGACCGGGCGTCGTCCAGAGCACAGACCGCGAAGGCACGGGTGCCCCCGGCCAACCGTCACACGCTCAACGAGCCTCTACGCCCCAGCGCGGTCAGACATCACATCCGCCAGAGCTGAGCCCAGCAGCCGCGCGCAGACACGCACGTACGCGTAACGCACGAGTGCGTCAGCGGCCACCTTCACGAACCCAGCCCCACCTTTGATCAGACCCGACCGCACGACATGACGTCGTCCGACCCTAGCGCCCAGCCTAGAACGCCTCACGGCCCCCCGGCGGCACCAAGTCCCCCGCGCCGGAATCGAACCGGCCACGCCTCGTCGCAGGGTGTTCCACTTTGCGAGGGGATGACGGCCCCGCCCACCGTCCGCCGAAAGCGGGGCCATCTCTAAATCCCCCGAAATGGGCGTGGTCTACAACCTGGCCCGATTACTCGCGCCGATGGGAGTGCTCGGCTCGGGCTTGCGGCCCGGCCTCGCGCGGACCTATCATCGGCCTATGCACTGGTTGATCGGGGTCAGCAGCTTCGTCGCGGTCGTCTGGGGTGTCATCTGGCTCTACGGCATCCTCACCGGCAAGGGCGGCTAGCGGCCCGAGGCTCGGGGCACCATCCGGCCTGGTGCGGGACACGGGTGGTGCCCCTCAATGGTGCTGGGGTGCAGGGGGTACAGGCCCGCTCACGCGGGCCACTTTGTGCGGGGGCAGGTCCCCTTCGGGACTTGCCCGTACTGACAACGTAGAAGGCCCTCAGGGGACCTGCCTCTCCTCTTCTATAAGTACTAGGTACTTATATCGCGTTATAAAGTCCAGTTTGTACAGGCCCGACCTCTAGGAGGGCTAGATACCGGCTTGTACCTAAGGAAGCCGGGGCGATGTTGGGCACCTTGGCCCGATGACTCGCATTGCAAACGCGCGATGGGACTCCGAAAGGGGCCTTGCCATGCGCGGTTGGTGTTCAAGCGCGACCGGTCGAGCTGTGCACGAATCGCGTGCGAAGTGCCTGCTTGCAAGGGATCGCTTGTGCAGGAAGTGTGATCCATCGCAATGCAATGCATGGCAGTGGTAAGGGACTGAGCGCGCTCGCTTCAGGCACCGGAACCAGTGGCGATGCATGACAAGGAACACCCACCCGAGCCCTGCCGTACCGCTCGCGCTCCCTCCAGTCAGGTACTCCCGATCCCGGGCACGAGCTGGGGTGAACCTATCGGCGCGGACAAACTCTCAACCTGAACTTGAGGTGACTTGAGCCGATCCACTTGACACCGCTGTACAGCGTCTGTACTGTGCGGGATGCAAGGGAGATACAGCCCTTGTCCGGCGGCCATCTAGGCCACGGTTCCCGCCAGAGAGGAGATCTCATGACGCGCGCACAACGGCGAACTCGTGCCCGCAGGATTGCGGCGAAGAAACCGCTCGGCCAGTACTTCGATCCCTTCGCGGCGGGTATCGCACTGGCGACGAATCCGAACCGTGGCAAGCGTAACGCCCCGAGGCTCGACCATTCGGAGCGCGAGCTAGCTCGGATCCTGGAGGCTCGCCGCGAGGATGTTGAGGTACGCGTGACCGAACATCGCGTCCGCGACTCAATCGGACGGCGCATCCCATCGCAACGCCAGCGCATCTCCTGGGAGTACACCGCGCGCCGAAGTGACTACGACGGCCGTAGCTAGCTCCCATCGCCGGCACTGACTTTCGAGGCCCGCTCCGGCGGGCCTCACTCGTTCCCCATCTCCCGCCAGGAGGACTGACCCGTGGTATCCCTCGCGCCCGATCACGGGCTTGAGCCGTACTACCGGCGCGAACTACTCGCGCGCTATGCGGCGACTGACCGCGCGACGCGTCGCCGTGGCCGCCAGTGGTACCCGCGCGCCGCGGAGATCATGGCCGACCTTGCGGCCGATACCGGCTACTCGGTCGACCAGTGCGTTGCGGTGCTGGCGATCACTTCGCCCGGCATTCAGCTACGGACAAACCTCGACCATACCGCGCGCATCATGCGGGCCGAGTCAGACTCCGGCGGCCGGTTCCCGAACGTCAACCGGCCGAAGATCTCCGCAGTGCTTGCCGATGCGGAGTACGCGTCCGAGTACGTTCGCGGCCCGAAGGTCGGCCCGTTCTTCAAGGCGATCCTCGGCGACGTGGACGCGCTGGTACTCGACCGGTGGGCGTTCTTCGCCGCTACCGGCACGGGTGACCGCGAGGAGATCCAGGGCATGCGACCTAAGGCGCGCGAAGCGGTCGTGAGCGCGTACCGCAAGGCCGCACGTTCCGTACGAATCAGGGTGCGTGACTTCCAGGCGACGGTCTGGATTCACGCTCGCGAGACAACCCCGCTGATCCGGAATGGTCGTCCGGTCACCGTGCGACTCGCGGATATCACCGCCTGAACCGCCGCACTGCGGCGCATGAGGTAGGTCGACAGTCCTCTAAGGGCGCGGATCGGCTGGGGACTAGACGTCCGCCGCGCTACCTACCTCGCAACGTCACTACCCCCGCCAGGAGAACCGATGACCCGCTACACCCTGCACGTTCCGGAGGTGCGCAACGACGGCGCGCCGGTTGAACCTGAGGTCTTCGCCGAAGTCGAGCGCGAGATCCTCGACCGTGCCGAGGGATTCACCCTCACGCACGGGATCGGCGCATGGCGCGGCGATGGCACAACGTACCGCGAGCCCGTGCGCATGTACCACGTCGACGGCGAGGACGTCGACCTGCACGACGTCGCGCTGTACGTAGCGCGGATCCTCGACCAGGAGGCCGTCTACCTGACGGCGCAGGAGATCCTCACCACCCTCGTAACCCCCGAGCGCGTCCCAGCATAGGGCGCGCGCGACTCCCGCCAGGAGGAATCATGGAGTACGCGCAGCACTTCGCGCAGCTATGCGCGGAGCACAACGCTCGCGTTGGGGCTGGCATGAGCGACGACGCGTACGACGCACTGGAAGCGCTGGGCGAGGCCCGCGAACTGGAGGGCGAACCCGAGCCCTGGGACGACGAGTACTGGGAAGGAGTGCTGACCGATGCGTGACGTGGTCGACCGCATCATCGCGTACGAGGCTGGCGAGATGGACGAGGACGAGATGGTTGAGTTCTTCCAAGACCTCGTCGACCGCGGCCTCGTCTGGCAGCTCCAGGGTCATTACGGGCGCACCGCGTACGCACTGATCCGCGCGGGCCTCGTCGACGATCACGGACGCGGTCCCGAGCTGGGGCTGCAATCCGTTCAGTAGTTGCCGCACGGCCTGTCGACTTCGAGCGCGACTAGCCCGCTGGACGAGGCACGCACGCGCACTATCAGCGATCCGTACCCAACCGGATCGACGTGTAGCGACGAAAGCGCAGCGGTTGAGGGGCTAACGGCCGGTGCCTCCACGTTACGAGGCCCGAAGACCCTGACGGGCCTTCGGTGTGCGCACGCGTACCTGGCGGCGTAGTGCGCACATCGAAGTCCCGCCAGAGGAGATAAACACTACATGAAGAACCTACGCGCCCTTGGGCTGCTTGTCGTCGGACTCGCAGTAGCCCTGTCCCTGATCTACGCGGTCGACGCCCTGCTCTACGGCGGAGTATGGGGCATCGGGGGCACGCTCGTCGCGCTGTCTGCGCTGCTGATCGTGCTCCTCGCGGAGGAGTCATCATGAGCGCCTGCACACACTGCCAGCACGAATGCGACCTGCTCGTGATCGGCGCAGGCCCGGCAGGGCTCGCCGCGGCGGTCAACTCCGCGAGCGAAGGGCTGCGCACGATCATCCTGGAACGCTCAGGCGCGGTCGGCGGCCAGGCGTCCTCAAGCTCGCGGATCGAGAACTACCTCGGTTTCCCCGCGGGCCTGACGGGCGCACAGCTTGCGCAGGCGGCGCACGACCAGGCCGTCAAGTTCGGCGCTGACATCCACGCGGACGCACAGGTCATCGACCTGCGCAGCGACGGAGACGTCAAGCAGGTCATGTGCGAGAACGGGTCGGTCTACCGCTGCACGACGGCGCTGATCGCGTCAGGCGTTACGTACCGGCAGCTTGACGTTCCCGGCATCGCGCACCTGATCGGCCGAGGCGTCAGCTACGGCGTGTCCCCTGACCAGGCCGAGGAGTACCGCGGGAAGCGCGTCTTCATCGTCGGCGGCGCGAACAGTGCGGGCCAGGCCGCAGTGCACCTGGCGCAGCATGGCGCGGCCGTCGAGATCCTGACCCGCTCGCCGCTCGAAAAGAGCATGAGCGCGTACCTCGTGCACCGCTGCAACGAGCACGAGAACATCATCGTCCGCGAAGGAGCGCGCGTCGCTGCGGTGCGCGGGAATCACGAGCACGAGCTGGCGCACGTCACCGTCGCGGATCCCGACACCGTCACGACCGAGGATGCGGCGGGCCTGTTCATCTTCATCGGCGCTGAGCCGAGAACGGACTGGGCTCCCGCGCTCGCGAAGGACGCGCGAGGGTTCGTACTCACCGGCCCGGACATTCCGGGCGACAGCCTGAACCTGTACCGGCGGCCCCCGGCGTACCTCGAAACGAGCCTGCCGGGCGTGTTCGCAGCGGGCGACGTTCGGGCGAATTCGGTCAAGCGCGTGTCCGCCGCAGCGGGCGAGGGCGCGATGGCCGTCAACTTCATCCACCGCTACATCGAGGGCTTCTCCCGCCAGAAGGAGGCAGTCGCATCATGATCGAGCCGATCAACTACGTGCTCAAGCAGCGCTCCGAAGAGGACGCGCGATGGCGCAGTGCGCACTCGTGGCTCAAGGGCTACTCGGACGCAGTGCTCGACCGTCCCGAGAACCCGAACGGCACGCGTGTCCCGACGCCTGATCCGGCCGCGTACCGCCGCGGTTATGCCGCAGGCGCACTCGGCGTGAGCCCTGCCGTCGCTGAAGTCGAGTCGACTGACGCGCCCTGATGCCCGGCGTAGCTCAGATCTGGCTCACCGATGATGAGCTGAGGGTGATCGAAGCTGCGTTCCCGTGCCTTGTAGCTCACGCGAAGATCAGGCTGCCGGGTGCGGAGAGTCTCATGTCGAAAGTGCGCGCCGCCCGTGAGGGCATCGCGTGTCCCGCCAGAGAGGAGAACGAAGCATGATCAAGACGGACGGCAAGCCGACCATCGCGTGGGCTGAGCCGCACGCGTGCGAAACGTGTCGGCCGAAGCCGGTTGATCCCCCGCAGCTCAAGACGGTCGACGAGCTGATCGACGAGGTGCTGGGGAAGCGATGACGCACGGACTGGTGGTCGTCGGCGGCGGGCTGATCGTGCTCGCCGCCTTGATCCCGAGTGCGCTGCTCGTGCAGCGCGCGACGGAGTACCGAGCATGGCTCGGCCTGCTCACCTTCTTCGCGACGATGGCGAGCGTGATCGTCCTCGCGTGGGGCTACAGCGTGGCGGCGAAGTGATGCCGACTGCGACCCGTAAGCGCCGCGCGCGCGTCGTGAAGGATCCGAAGCTGCGCGAGAGCAGCACCACTTTCCACGTCTTCGACGGGGACGGGAATGAGCGCACACCGGCTCAGCCCGTCCAGGCTCTCGCGCTCGTGCGGGCGCAGAAGCTCGCGCAGGATGACGTCGTGGACACGTTCTACGTCGAGCGGCACACTCTGTTCGGCCCACCCGTCGAACTGTTCCGTGTGCTGCGCGAGGAGGACGGGTCAGTCAGCACGTACACGATCAACCCGGAGGACTGATGGCTGAAACCGAATCGCTGATGGGTTGCGGCATCGCGGCTCTCGGAGGGGGCGCTTGTGCCCACTGAATATCAGGTGCAACAGGCGACGAATCGCCGGATGCGGCTGCTCGCGCTCATCGACCAGGAGCTTGAGAACGCGACCAAGCGGTTCGACCGTTTCAACTCGCCGCATGAGGGCTGGGCCGTCATCCGCGAGGAGCTAGACGAGCTATGGGAGCACGTTCGCGGCAACACTGGCCGCGACGAGGCGGCGATGATCGAGGCCGTCCAGATCGCCACGATGGCGCTCCGCTACGTCTACGACCTCGGGAAGGACGCGCCGCTGCCTCACGAGGAGAACGCGCTCCGCGACTACCTCGAACGGTTCAAGCGGGTGAGTTCGTGACAGCCCCACACGGCACTCGAAGCGCGCTTCTGATCCCTTCGGGCGGGTAACCCGGAGGGCTCCAAGACCCCACTCGTTCGCGAGCGGGTAGCAAGACCAGCAAGGCCAGCCACAACTCAGGCTGGGGAGGGAGATCGGCGCAGGGGTGCGCCGATCAGCCTGACGGACGTGTACCGGGCGAGCAGAGGGCTACTGCAACACCGGCACCACCTGTCAGGGCCGCGCAAGGGCGGCGAGTACATGTGTCGAAGCGGAACGGGGATCGAGCCCGTCGACCGCTGCATGGCGTTAGGCCATGCCGGAGGGCAGAAGTAGGCAGTCCGACCGGCGCGCGTCACCATGCGCGCGCGTAAGTCGACCGGACGCCTACTGGTGCCCTCTGTCGCTCACTGCGACTCCTGCCCCTGCGCGGCTCGGACTTACCCACCCGAACCGTGCAGGGGCTTTTTTCGTTCCTGCACATCATGTCATCCCGCCAGAGAGGAGTCGCACACACAATGACGTACCAGCAGCACATCGAGCAGCTCGCGAGGCAGCTCGGAGCGCACATCAAGTACGAGGAGAACGAGTACGGAGGCGCGCTCACGGGCAGCTCGAACACACAGACAGGCGTCCTGACGCTGTCCCCCTGGACGGAGAAGTTCGACGCGATGCAGTACTGGATCGCCCTGCACGAACTTGGCCACCTCGCGCACAACCACATCGGCTCGGCGCTCCTCGCGTTCACCGGACGGAAGGAGCAGATCACACGCCAGGAGGCGGAAGCGTGGACATGGGCGCTCGACCATTCCGCCTTCCCGCTCAGATCGGACGGACGGGTGGCCATGGCGTACAGCATGACGTCATACGCACAGACGGCTGGGTGGCCCGACGACGACGTGAACGTGCAGCGAGTTGCCGCCGCAGCAGGGCGGGACATCGACTGGCAGCTCGCGTACGACGCGGCCCGCATCGAGCCGCCGGGGCGGCCCTCGCAGCGTCAGGTCACGGCGCTCTGGCACCGCGCGTACGACGAGGCTCAGCAGGCCGCAGAGGGGTTGAAGCGGGCCGCCTAGAGACGGACCCGTTTCTCTCCACGACGCTCTGGCCTAGCCTGCACCGGCTTGAGCTTGTACTCCTTCACGAGCCGAGCGACCTCCTCGTCGGTGAGGTCGCCCCGCATGTCGACGCGCTCGTCGTCGTAGAACATCACGCGCACACGAGCGCCTGTCTGGGGCGCGATCTGCTCCCCGGACTTGTCACTCCACAGGACGGTTCCACGAGCCATAGCAGTACCTCCAGTTGGGACTGTACAGCTCCGAGAATAGCACACATCCACCGAAAGGAGTAGGCCGTATGGCCCATCAGTACACGCCGCCGGACAAGGGCGACCTCCTGCTGCTGGCAGGGGCGCTGGCCCGCGTCGCACACAGCGGCCAGGTCAGGAGCGGCGGCGAGCCGTACATCGCGCACGCCTCCCGTGTGAGCGCGTCCGCGTTCGAGAGCGACGCGAGGGGCAACTACACGGGCGCGATCCTCGGGTACCTGCACGACGTCGTCGAGGACACGGTCGTCACCCTGCGCGGGCTGCGCGAGCTGTTCCCGCAGGAGATCGTCGACGGGGTCGCACTTCTGACCCGCGGTGAGGACGAGCTGTACACGCACTTCATTCATCGCCTGATCCGGTTCGGGTCGGACGACGTCCTGACGGTCAAGCTCGCGGACCTCGCAGACAACCTGCGCGACCTGGATCAGTCGAGCTTCTCCCTGGAGAAGCGGGCAGTACTCCGGGAACGCTGGACGGTCACGCTGGAGAAGATCCTCGCGGAGCAGGATCGGCGGGGCACGGACATCTTGCCTCACGCGGCCTAGTGCCGCACTGCGGCGGTTGGGTAGCCGTCGCGAAACCCTGCAAATTCCCGCCAGAAAGGACATCTGTGCAACAGAGGGCACGCGGCAAACGCCGCACTGGGTACCTGTATTCCGACTCCACTCCCCGCATCCCGAAGCCGAAGCTCGACCCCGGCCATGTCACCCCGTCGAAGGACCCCGGCACGGTCAAGGCTCAGCTCCTCGGCAAGCTCGGCCCGCGCGGCTACCAGCGCCTGATCGGCGAGCTGCGCGAAATCAGTGAGAAAGCTGCCTGACGGTTCGCCGTCAGAGCGCCCCGACCGTCCGCTACGCAGCCGCTGCGACGGGGCGCGGTATGGCTCCCATCTCGCCCGCACTAGACGCCTGGACCCGCTGTAGTCGGAGAGGCTGACGTGTTGGCGCGGGAGTCCGCGGCTGCATCCTTCTCAAACGCTCTAAAGGAGGCCATGCTGAAGGACAGCGCCCGCATCGCTGCGCAGAAGATGCCGAATCAGGCGAAGATGACTGTGCAGAGGGTGCGGGCCAAAACCGGCTGGGACGAGAAGGTTCTCCACGTCCCCGCCGACATCGCGGTGATGGTCGTGTCAATCACGTCCGTCTCCGGACTGGGCGTGCTTGCCGCCCTCACGCTCGTCGCCCTCATCCTGCTCGCGGCGGTGGTGTTCCAGTGATCCGCCGCCGTGATGCACCGCGAGGCGACGACCTCGACCTGTGGTGGGAGGTCGGCACGATCCACACCGGGCACGTCGGTGCGAACCAGCAGACGCCGGTACTCGACCGCACGGACGAGGACGACCTGCGCGACGAGCTGCGTGACCGCGACTCGCGCCGGATCCGTCCCGGCTTCTACGCAGGGCTCGACTACGCCATCCCACGCGAGGACGAAGAGGAGGTGGTCGACGATGGCGAAGCAGCCGGAAGGTCCGATCTCCCAGACATCTTCGACCCAGCGCTCGCTGACTGAGCGTGTCGAGGAACTGGAGCGCCGTACGGACGCACTCGCTACGGCGCTCCTCACAGTGACCCAGTTGGTACTCGACCCGCCAGAGGAGGCCTGATTGGCTGTCTTCGTATGTCTGCTGCTCGCCGTTATCGCTCTCGCAGCGCTCGCTGCCGCGGTAGGGGCGTGAACCTCAGTCAGGAAGAGCTGGAGCGGATCATCGAGTGGGGTCGTCGGGTGTTCGTGCGGACGTCTGAGCCGTGGAGCATCGTCGACGACGACCTGTTCGAGAAGCTCCAGCGCGCGCTGAGATCAGTACAGACGCGCTAACAGGGCCAGTCTGTACACGAGCCTAGGGCTCATCAGTACCCCTAGTACTACTAGCTAAGGAGAGCCCGGCCTTGATCGGGCAGCGCCGCTTGGCCCTCGCGGGCCGCGGCGCAGGGCCCTCAAGTCATCGAGCCGGGGCATGTCCGGGGTCGATCTTCCGGCCGCGCCCCGGCTCGTGACACAAATCGACCATCTCACGCCCGTATTTATGGAAAGGAGATTACGCTGACCGATCACTCGGTCGAGGATCTGTACCGCGACATTCGCGCAGACCTCGTCCGCCCCGGCGCACAGACCGCGGAAGACGCGCTCCACGACGCCTTTGTAGAGCTACTCGAAGGACGCATCGGACCGGAAGACCTTCGCCGCCGCACCCGGCGGCACACTGACCAGCGCTTTCAGCGCGTCCGTCGGGAGCGCAAGCGGGTTGACCGTCTCATGACGGACTCCCGCCTGCGCAGCGATGACCCGCCCACCGGATCAGACGTCTGGACTAACGGTCCTGGCGCTGGCGAGGTTGGTGGCTTCCCGTGGAACCCGCTCGGGGAGCGGACTTGGTCGTAGAGCCCTACCTGGGGCTCGCCGACGAGCTGTACGACTCGCTCCTGAAGCTGAACGGTGAGGAGCGGGACGCCTGGATCCTGACAGAGCTGCGCGGCCTGACTGTGCGCGAGGCTGCCGACGTTCTCGGGACGTCGTTCAAGACCATCCACCGTCGCGCCGAGGCCGCGCGCAACTACATGCAGAAGGAGCTTGCAGCCTGACACAACTTCTGCCGTTCGACATCACGGAGATCCTCCAGACGGAGCTGGAGCGGGAACGTCGACCGAACGACTTCCTGCTCCACGCTTCGTCGCACCTTGAAGGCTCGCTGCGTCATGCACAGCTCGACGTAGCCGGAGCCCCGAAGGTTCGCGAGGACTTCGTACGCGGGATGCCCCTCTGGATTGGCTCTCTTCTACATGAAGACATCCACCGCATCCTGCGCAAGACCGGCGTGCCGTACATGGCCGAGGTCAACATGACCCCGTGGCTCCCCGCAGGCTGGGGCGGCACCGCCGACGCGTTCTTCTGGAACCCCGATCTGAAGGCGTTCGTGCTCGCGGACTTCAAGACGTCCAAAGGCGAGTCGATGCGCTACCTGATCCGAGACGGTGCGAAGGTCGAACACATCAAGCAGGCGAGTGCGTACTGGCATGCCGCCCGCAAGATGGGCCTGCCGCTCGTGAAGAAGATCGGCGTGTACTACCTGCCAAAGAACGACACGCGGTCGAAGGACGACCTGATCGAGCCGCTGCTCATCGACTTCGAGCCCCTCCCCGTGCGGGAACTGGCGAAGGAGATGAAGTACCGGCACGGCCGCGTGTCCGAGTACATCGACTCGCTGCCGCCGCGGCTTCAGTCGGGTGCACCGACGCAGCAGACGTACGACATGCTGCTGCCGATGTACCTGACGGATGCGCTCGAACCGGTGCAGGAGCGTCAGCAGAAGGTGTACTGGGATCGGAACACCGACGTCTGGGAGCTGAAGCTCGTTCCGCACTGGTCAACGATGTTCTGCCCGTTCCCGCGGGAGCTGTGTGACTGCGGTTCGCAGGGTACGACGAAGATCGGCTTCTACGACATCGACGGCACGTACTACGCCAGGACCGGCTACGAGGACATCGAGCCGCTGGTATCGCCGTCGTAAAGCGTCGGCTGCGGCTGGTGTGCGCTGTGCTCTGCCGACAGCACAGATCGAGGCGCACACCCCGGCAACCCGAGCCGGGCGCGAATCGGTACGGAAGGGGGAGTCACTCGTCAGCTCCGGCGCAGTGCCGCTCGCCGGGCTAACACGGTCAAGAGCGGATAGACGTCCCTGCTTAGGTGAAAAAGCTGACCAAGTCCCGGCTTCCGCGGGCACAACTTGTCTACCTCTGGCCCCGCCACAAGCGGGGCCTTTTCTCGTTCTAGGAGGTTTCTCTGGCATTCACCGCGGCGCAGCTTGACCGCCTGACACAGCCGATTGATCCGAAGCGGGTCAAGTCGCGCTCGCAGAGCGGGCAGAGCTTGTCCTACATCGAAGCGCACGACGCGATCCGGACCGCGAACGAGGTGTTCGGTATCGGCGGGTGGGGCTACGAGGTTGTAGAGCTGACGCACCTCGGCACCGAGCCTGCAAAGAGTCGCTCGTCCGGCAAGGAGGGGTTCCGTGTCGGGTACCGCGCTGTCGTGCGCGTGACGGTTTACGGTACGCAGCCTAATCTGAACCAGACGCCTGCGAGCCCGAGTCGTCCGCCGGTCACGTACAGCGACGTCGGGTTCGGCGACAGCGTCGACTACTCCGGCTCGACCATCAGTGTGCACGAGCTGGCGATGAAGGAGGCCGTCAGCGACGGCGTCAAACGCGCGCTGAAGAACCTCGGCGACCAGTTCGGGCTCGGCCTGTACGACGCTGAGCGTCGCGCTGATGTCGAGCGCCGCCGCGGTCTGAACACGGAGGCCGGTATCAAGCGCGAGGTCTGGAAGATCGCGCGCGAGCGCACCGGTAAGGACAAGCCGACTGCGGCCGAGGTGGCGAAGACGTTCGGACGTAAGGCTGGCGAGCTGGCGGACGTGACCGTGCTGCGTGAGATCCTGGAGCAGGAGGGCGCGCTCTAAGGTGCTGCACGCGCTCGCCCACTTCTTCCTGCACTACACGGGGTCGGACAACGTGTCCGGCCCCTGGTACGGGTTCTTCTCCGGGTTCGGTTCCGATCTCGGTGAGGTCACCCTGCTCGCAGGTCTGATCACTATCGCGCGTCACCGCAATTGTCACGTGAAGGGCTGCTGGCGACTCGGGCACGCGGACCCGGAGCACGGACACCCGGCCTGTCGACGACATCACTCTCGATCCCACCTCGTGGGCGGAAAGGTGCAGTCATCAACAACAAGCTGATCCAGCGCTTCGCGGCGCTCTACGCAGGACTGACGTTGATCGTCGGCCTCGCGGGCTTCGCGGCGTACAAGGCGTACACGATCCCGTCCGTTCCGCAGCCTAAGACGGTCGTGCACAAGCAAGACCTCGGCAACTCGAACGTCGTCGAGATCGCAGAGCAGACTGTCGAAAGTCAGGCGACTCAGGCGGGCGTGGTCGTTCGCAAGATGACCGCGGCCGACGTACATACGACGCCGACGGGTGCAACGGTCGATCTCGTCGTGGACGCAGTCGACCCGATCTCAGGGCAGGCGCAGCGGCTCAAGCTCCGCGTGACCCTGACGAAGGGCCTGTACTCCGTCTCGAATGTCGTCCGCACCGGGTAGTGCCGCGGCTCAAGGAGTTCCGCTGGGACTCGTGGGCCGAGCACACCTTCCGCGCAATTCGTGAGGACGATCCGGACATCATCGCGGTTGATACGGAGACGCGCGGGCTCGGGTTCTACGACGAGCCCTTCGCCGCCACCCTCACGTGGCGGCGGCCTGACGGATCACTGAAGTCAGGCTACATCGACCTAGAGAGCGGCGACCTCGCGTGGCGAATCACGGAGCTTCGTACCGTGCTGATGCGTACTCCGGCCTGGGTGTTCCACAACGCGAAGTTCGACCTGCAAAAGCTGAAGCTCATCGGTGCGATCAACGATCCGATGATCGAGCGCGTCGACCTACACGACACGCAGACGCAGTACATGCTGCTCGACGAGAACCGCACTAAGGGCTTGAAGGACTTGGCTGTGCGCGTGCTCGGCTACGACGACACCATCGAGGTGGAGATCAAGTCGGGCAAGAACAAGGGCCAGTTCAAGAGCGTCCCGAAAGAGCAGCACAAGCTCAACGCGGTCCGTCGCAAGCTCGGCCTGAAGAAGGACGACGGCTACCACCTTCTGCCGCGCGAGGTCCTGATCCCGTACGCGCTACGGGACACGGAGTTCACGCTGCAACTGCACGAGCGGCTGTACCCGCGCCTGCGCGCGAAGAGCGACCCGAAGCTGCTCCAGCTCTACAACGACTCCATGCGGCTCAAGCGCGTGCTCCTGCGCATGGAGGGAGACGGGTTCGCGCTCGACGTCCCGTACACGGAGGCAAAGGCGTCCGAGTACGGCGTGCGCGTGATGGAAAAGTGGGATCGCGTTGTTCAACTCGTCGGCGACGCGGACTTCAACCCGCGCTCAACCGATCAGGTCAAGGCCGCCTTTGCGCGACGTGGGGTCCACCTTCAGGACACACAGGCGAAGACGCTGAAGGAGCTTGACGACGACCTCGCTCGGGCGCTCCTGGAGTACCGGGACGATTTCAAGATCCACACGACGTACCTGATCGGCCTGTTGCGCGAACAGCGGAACGGCCGCATCCATCCGAACTTCAACGACGACGGTGCGCGGACTGGGCGCATGTCGTCCTCATCCGCAAAGGAGTGACACTGGAAGACACCGAGAAGGTCGTCCTGGCAGTACAGGAGGACGATCACGGGCACATGACCCTGATCATCCACGGCGAGCCGGAGATCATCTCCGAGCTGGCCGAGGCGGTCGTTGTGCTGATCGCGACCATGGCGGACATCGTCGATGCTGAGAGCTACGTTACGGATGATCCGGTCGGCGCGATTCGCGAACTGGACGGCGACACCGAGGATCCCGCGGCGGCGGCGTAGTGCAGTTCGTCGAGACTCTGATCACCGACGACCAGGCCCTGAAGATCCGTCTCGCGCTCGACCTGATCCTCCAGGATCCGGACCGGTATGTCATGACCGACGAGGAGCGTGACGAGTACCAGCGCCTGGCCGTCTTCTACGGCGTGGTGGCCACTGACCCGTCCCGCTTCGCCCCGACAGGGAAGAATGCGCAGACGGTCAAGAGCATCGTTCGTCGTGTGAAGGGTCCGGCGCAGCCGCAGTCGCGTCGTAATCGGCGCAAGATGCGCCAGGAGCGGCGCAGGGCACATCAGAAGCTGATGCGCTCCCAGCGCCGTGAGTTCGCTGAGCAGTACAACGCGGCGATGCAGACGTTGCGTTCGGAGGCCGAGGAGGCCGGGCGCGCAGCGGCTGAGGTTGAAGAGCGGTTCGCGGCAGAGCCGAAGGTGATGGTTCTCGCCGCCGACGGAACACCGGTCATGCGGGGTATTCCTGCGTCGATGGTTGTACCGGAGCCGGAGAGCCTCGACGAAGCACCGAAGATCATCCTGCCCGGCACTGCTGAAGCGCTCGGGCTGGTGGAGTCGTGAACGAAAGGACACCATGTTGAACAGCGAAACAAAGACTCGTGATTCCATTGCCGCTTCGACGCGCGACGAGGCGCTGAAAGACGCGTACATAGCCGAGAGCAACCTTCTTGAGGAGTACAAGTTGTTGCGCAAGTCATGGGAGCGCAACCCGGAGATGACGGCGCTGGCGTCGGGCGTGAAGGCACTCCGGAAGTGCATCGCCGTGTTGGAGGCCCAGTCCGATGCCTGATGCCGCGCCGACGGACGAGTTCGAGTCGCCCACGGTGATCGCGGGCTACGACTACGCGCCACCCGAGGAGCCGTATGTGGGTTACCCGGTGAAGCTGACGAAAGTCGAGGCACGGCGGCTTCAGAAGGCGCTGACGATGCACGTTGATTACCCCGACCTCGAACCTGAGTACCAGGAGTTGTACGACAAGCTGGAGGCCGTGCTTTGACTGCCGCTACCAGGCGTCCGTTTGAGCACACCGCTGACGATGTTCTCTCTCGGCTTCAACGAGCAGAGGAGTGGTACGGCTTCTCGGGCATCTCGGATGATGTCGCGGAGATCCTGCGGCTGGTCGAGGACTTCGGTGAGGCGAGCCTGATCCGTCTGGTGCGAAAGGTGGCCTATGGCGACTGAACGCTCGGTTGCCGCAAACGTAGCCGGGGTCGATGCAGGGATCGAAGCCCCCGGCCAGCGCCCCCCGTACCCTGCTAACGGGGCTACTGCCGCTCAGGTGCTCGCGCTCGCCCGGAGGCTCGGCGAGTCGTCAGAGCCGGTACTCGTGTCCGCATCGCCAGCATCGGGCGATGGCAATGAGCTTCCGCTCGCCGAAGATGTCGAGCCACGCGCTGACGTAGCTGAGGGTCTTCCGCCCGCAGGCGGGGCAGGGGGTTCCGCGCAAGGTCTTCATGCTCTTAGTAAGTACCGGGGCGTAACACCTTCTGCCGCTCCAGAGCGCGAGGCTCCGTGCGGCTGCAAGTGGTACCCGGACGGCACAACCTACAAGTGCCTCAGCCACCCCGATATTCACAACGGCTGTGAAGAACCGGGAAACAGTGAATCTGCCGCTCGCGGTGAGGAGCCGGTCGCCAGGGTGACGGCCGAACAGCTTGCGGCGCACAAGGCCGAGAAGGACGCTGCGTACGCTCGCTCTGCCGCTCGCGCTCGCCGGAATGACGATCTTGTGCAACCGCAAATCGCGGACGCAGATGTATGTCATAACGCCTCTGCCGCTCCGATACCTGTCCAGGAGTTAGCGCGTTGGGAGCGCGAGACGGGCGAACATCGTGACAATTACCCGCTTGATCCTGACGAGTACTGGTCATTGCTCCGTGCTTCCCGAATACGCGAAGCCACGTCCAAGGTTCGGGCTAAGGCAGTCATCGACTTTGTGAAGGACGTGCGCGGAGCCTGAACTTCCAGAACATCCCGCGAGACGACAAGACGGTCAAGCGGGCGATCCTTCCGAAGCGCGGCTCGTTCAGCTTCTTCGACTACAGCCAGATCGAGCCCCGCCTCACAGCGTACTTCGCAGCCAAGATTGGTTACCCGGAGTTCGCTGAGCAGATTCGAAGTGGCGTGGATGCATACACCGCTGTTGCACGACTTGCGACGGCGAAGGACGACATCACGCCCGAAGAGCGACAGGTCTGGAAGCGCGTCTTCCTGGCGATTCTGTACGGCGCAGGTGTAAAGCGCGTGCGAGAGGTCTGGATCGAGGAGACAGGAGAGGTTATCTCCGACGCCCAGTCGAGGAAGATCGTCGACGCGTTCAAGCGCAACTGGCCCGCGGTCAAGGCATTGCAGGAGCGTGTCATCGCGCAGCACCACGAGCGCGGGTACATCATCGGGCTCGGTGGCCGGCACCTTCACATGGAGGAGTTCGGCGAGCACAAGCTCCTGAACAAACTGATCCAGAACAGTGCTGCGGACTGGATGAAGCTCGCACTGCTTCGCGTCGACGAGTGGCTCCTGTCACGGCCTGACGTTCTGTCGCGAATGGTGAGCGTGATCCACGACGAGATCATCTTCGACGGGCCGGAGCGCGAGATCCCGATCCTGCACGAGTCGATTCCGCCGCTGATGGCGGACATCTTCCCTGCGGTGACGGAGGTCGTCCCGGTCACGGTCGATCACGAGGTGTCGGTCACGAACTGGGCCGAGAAGATCGAGTACGAGGAGTGGCTTGACCGAACCCATCAGGCTGCGGCCTGATCTTGCAGTAGAGGACGCCTGGTACGAGGAGCTGGAGGACGGCTACTGGATCGCATTCGTGAAGGTGCGTCGTCGCGGCCAGCGATACCCCGACGTCCTGATGTTCGCTCTCTCGCCGGGCTACAGCCCGCGCGAGGACGGCGGTGAAGAAGCCGCCGAAGAGATCCGGCAGTACTTCGAGAGGGAGCACAACTGACAAACGAAGAGTATGCGGAGGCGCGTGACGAGTTCGCGCGCGCCCTGCTGAAGCTGGAAGAGATTCAGGGCTACTTCCTGGAGGGCGTCGACTTTCGTGACATCGAACCGCCGATCACAGACTGGGACATCGAATCTTCGCTGGACGCGGCGGGATACTGGCTCGACGGCAAGGAGCACCAGCGGTTGCAGGATGCGATGAAGCTGCTGGAGTCTCTGGTCGGTCGGGCACATCTTCGCGCGGCTCGGAAGGACCTGCGTTGAGCGAAGAGTTCACGGTGAAGGACAGCGGCGCACGCGAGTCCTTTGACAGCGGCATGGTGCGCGACACTGAGGAAGGGAAGATCGACTACTCCCTCGTGCTCGACGGGCCGATGTTCAAGCGCTGGGCCGATCACCTGACGAAGGGCGCGAAGAAGTACGCGCCGCGCAACTGGATGAAAGCGTCCGGCCAGGAGGAGTACGACCGGTTCAAGCGCAGCTTCCTGCGCCACGCCGTCGCGTACCTCGAAGGCGAGCGCGACGAGGACCACGCCGCCGCGATGATCTTCAACATCAACGGTATGGAGTACGTGCGCGAGCAGGTGGCGCAGGAGGTGCGCTATCTCGACTCCTAGGGTCGAGGGCGATACGCCGGTACACACCGTCGTCGTCGACTGGGATGGTACGGCGGTTCCGAGCATGTGGCCGGATCGTCCGACCGAGTTCATGCCCGGCTTCGTGAAGAACATGAAGCGGCTGCACCGCGAGGGCGTGCGCCTGATCATCGCGTCCGCACGCATCTCTCCGTGGGATCCGTGGACGGGGCAGCGGCGGGACCCGGCGTATGTGTTCGCGGAGGTGCAGGCGATGCGTGACCTGCTCGACCGGCACGGGCTCGGCTTCATCGACATCTGGACGAAGGACGGAAAGCCGGGCGCGTCGGTGTATGTCGACGACAAGGCCGAGCGCTACGGCGGGAGGCCGGGAAGCTGGGACAAAGTGACGGACAAGATCCTGCTCCGGCTCGGCAAGGAGGACGCTGTGTTCCCTGCAATGGAGGCTGCATGAAGCGATCTGATCAGTACGGCGCGTACACGGCGAACGAGGTGCTGCGCGACATCGACGAGCGACTAGATCGGCTAGAGCGCGCTGTGCTTCTGCTGACGGACGCGCCTGGCAGTCCTCACGCGTCGGCGCAGGCTGCGCGCGACGCACTCTTGGAGGACTAAACCATCGCACTGAGCCCCGAGGCCGTCGCCTGGTTCGGCGCGCGGCGGGGCATTGACCGCGCCACGCTCGAAGCGTTCGGCGTCGACAGCGACGGTCATCGCACGGTGACCTTCACGTACCCCGGCGGGGCGAAGAAGTTCCGCAAGGGGTTCGAGAAGGACGAGGAGGGCGGCAGGCGGTTCTGGTGGGATCCGCCGACAATGGCGGGACAGGTTCCGTTCCTGCCGCCGAACTTCGAGCCCGTCGAGCGCATGATCCTGGTTGAGGGCGAGACGGACACGATGGCGCTCTGGCAGGCCATCCCGGACGATCTGCGGGACAAGGTGCAGGTCGTCGGCCTGTCCGGTACCGGCTCGTGGCGCAAGGCCGTCGCGGAGAAGGGCGGGATCGAGAAGCTGTTCGGCCCGGCGAAGCGCGTCTTCGTCGTGTTCGACCGGGACGACCCGTACCAGAACCCCGACGGCGCAGCGAGCGTCGAGCGGGCCTGGCAGGAGATCCGCAGTGATCTCGGCCGCAAGGCTCGGCGTGTCGTGCTCCCGCAGGGGATCAATGACGTGTCCGAGTTCTTTCAGCGGTACGACTGGGCCGCGTTCCAGGTCCTGCTCAAGCGGGCCAGCGAACCGGTGCGGCACTACCCGCGGCTCGACCTGTCTCGGCCGGTGCCGGATACGGACTGGCTCGTGGAGGACATGCTCGTGTCCGGCGAAGCGACAGCGTTCGTCGGCGACGGCGGTGTAGGTAAGTCGTTCCTCACGATGGCACTCGCACTCGCGGTGTCGGGTGAAGCACCGAGCTTCCTCGGCCTGCCCCTGAAGAAGCACGGCAAGGTCCTGTACGTCGACGAGGAAAACAGCGCGGCCCTCGTGCTCCAGCGCCTGAACGCGCTCGGCATGAGCGACCGGCACCGCGAGAACCTGGAGTACATCTGGTACGCGGGCGTCGACCTACTGAACGAGCCGGAGAAGCTGCACGAGGAAGCGCTCGACATGGAGCCGGTGCTGGTTGTGATCGACTCCATGAGCCGCGTCGCCATCGGCGCTGAGGAGAACAGCAACACCGACATGACCCGTCTGCTTCGGCAGGGCGTCGTGCCGATTGCACGCGACACGGGTGCAGCGGTGGTGCTGGTGCACCACACGTCGAAGGACGGCGCAACGCGTGGCGCTTCCGCGATTCGCAATGCAGCGGATCAGGAGATCAAGGTCGTGCCCGCGCAGTCCGACGGTCGCCCGACCGGCAACCTGAACATCTTCCCGTCGAAGCCCCGCCGCCGCACGAAGGTCATCCAGGCCCGCATTGACGGCGACATGGAGGAAGACGGGTACGTGCGGGTCGAGCCCGCACAGGAAGCAGCACCTTTCTGAAAGACCTCGCAAAGCTGCTCTGGCTGTACGCAGCCCTGGCAGCCGCCATCCTGATCCCACTAGTCCTTGCACGTCACTAGTGGCGACGAACTACACGCGTGGCCGAGCCTTCGAATACCGGGCTCGTAACGCGCTACTGAAGCGCGGCGCGGTTTACGTCATGCGCGCTGCGCAGAGCAAGGGGAAGGTCGACCTGCTCGCACTGTGGCCCGAATCATGGTTCGCTCACGGCGACGGGGGATTCGTTGTGACCCCCGCTCCGGTGTGGCTCGTGCAGTGCAAGACCGGCAGCGCGCGCATGTCCCCCGCTGATAGGGACGCGCTACGCGAGCTGGCGGAGCAGACCGGCGCAGTGCCGGTGCTCGCTGAACCCGGCAAGAACGGTCGCGGCGTCATCTTCACGAACCTTCGCAACCTAAAGGAGATACCCAATAGCTGACAAGCAGTTCCGCACGATCCACGGCGTGATTCAGTTCCCGCCGAAGGACGGCGAGGCCGGTGGCAAGCCGGTGCGCAACATCACCGTGCAGCAGACGGGTTTCGGTCCGTACGCCGTGCGCGTGAGCGCGACCGTTTGGCCGTCGCATGCGCACATCCCGCTCAACCAGGGTGATGTCGTGACCTTCGAGGGTCCGTATACGAAGAACACGACGCACGCGGAGGACGGCACCGAGCGCACGTACCACAACATCTCGGTGACCCGGCTGCGCAACCACGGCCCCATCGACGGCGGCAAGAAGGACGAGACGGTGAACACGTCGTCCGAACCGGTCAACGACGACGACATCCCGTTCTAGAGGCGTAGCACTGCCCGAGGACATGAACGACAAGGTCCGCGCCTATGCGGACCTTGTCGAGTCCATCGCGGTTGAACTCTCAAGGTCCCGACGCGCCGCCTCAGTCGGCGCGGAATACGACGATCTAATGCAGGAGGGGCTGATCGCAGTGTGGATCGCTCTGGAATCTGGGGTCGAGACAGTAGGGCCGCAGCACATTCGGTTTCGGATGCTCAATTACATGCGCTGGCTCGGACGCCACGGAAACGAGGACTACGAGCAGATGCTTCCCTTCGACGATGAGCTTGATACACAGCGACGCTCTGGACTGTCGAAGCGGGAAGCGGCGGGACGTACGAACCTCGGTAAGGACAGCGAGGACGGCTCGCTGCGCACGGAGTATCTGCGCGGCGCATGAGGCCGAACTATCGCCCGCAAGAGGTTCGGGCGATGGTGGAGGAGTACGTAGCGCTTCGGGCCAAAGCAGACACGAGCCCCGGAGGCATGCGTGCTCTGCTCCAGCTCGCCGACCTCGACTATGTGCTAGCCCGTCTCCCTGAGAAGCAGTGGGCCGTCGTACTTGTGCACGGACTCCTCGGACTGAATCAGGAGAAGGCCGCGGCGCTACTGCACATCAGCCAGCAGGCGGTGTCGAAGCGATATCGCCAGGCACTTGAGGACATCACGTATTACATCAATGGAGGCCAGTGAACGCTCGCAAGTACCCCTCGTCCGTGTACCGCGCGCTCCGGCGTGACGGACTCTCGAATCGAGAGATCGCGCGGACGCTGGGCGTGAACGAGTCCTCGGTGCGGCGCGCGTTGAAGAACGCCCCGCGCGAGCAACGGCAGTACCTGATCACCGTCGAAGAAGTTGACTAAGTACCAGCGCTACGAGCGCACCGAGAAGGGTCGTGCGCGCAAGGCGCGCTACTGGGACAGTCCGAAGGGGCGCGAAACCCGACGTCGCGACCATCTCCGAAAAGAGACAGTGCGTCGCGAGGCGCGCATCAACGAGATCAAGGAGTTGCTGACATAGCTAGGTACACCCTGAAAACCGAGGCAGATCTCGGCTGGGACGATGTGCGGCGGACCGTGACGTACATCGCAAATCTCCGTGCGGCGCAGGCTAAGGCGCGCGCGCTGAACCGGATCCTGCCGGACTTGCAGGAGGAGTACGAGGCGGCGCTGAGCGATGGCACGATCCTGGCGCTCGGGCCGGGGCACATCGAGAAGGTCGAGGCAATTCTCGCGGAGGAGCTGGGTGACGCATTCGCGTAGCGGGCTGCTCGTGCCCGCACAGGATCTGCACATCTTGGACTTTGACATCGAGAATCGGCCGCTGAGCTACCTGGGTGGCGACTTCACCACCGGGGAGATCACAGCCATCGCGGCGAGCTTCGTTGGCGAGGAGGACATCTACGTCTGGCTGCTTGGTGAGGACGATCCCGCCGACATGCTCGAAGAGTTCCGGGTGCTGTATGACAGCGCGGACATGGTCACCGGGCACTACATCCGGAAGCATGACCTGCCAGTGTTGGTCGGCGCGCTGCGCGAGTACAAGCTGCCTGCGCTTGGTCCGAAGCTGGCGCAGGATACGAAGCTCGATCTCAAGCAGGCTAAGCATCAGTCCCAGTCGCAGGAGTCGCTTGCAGCCATGCTCGACATCGACGCGCCGAAGGTACATATGACGCAGGATGACTGGCGCGAAGCGAACCGGCTGACCCGGGCGGGTCTGGCGAAGACGTACGAGCGCGTGACCGGCGACATCGTCCAGCACAAGCAGCTCCGCGAGAAGCTCGTCGAGCTGGGTCACCTCAATCCCCCTGTCCTGTGGAAGCCCTAACGAAGGAGAATGTGAGCACGAACGATCTGCGTGACCTGCGCGCGGAGCTGCTGGTCGAGCAGATCCGTGAGGCGCGGGCACAGGCTGAGCTTCGAGAGATCGAGCTGGCTATCGCGCAGGACCAGGAACGCGACCGCGCCGTCAAGGGCGGGCGTATCCGCGTCCTAAACGTCTTCGACGTCATCGCCCCGCCGATGTCCGATAAGTGGATCGACGCCCTGGAGCATTGGGGCATGCGCGATCCCGAGCAGCCGATCCGGATCAACATCAACAGCCCCGGCGGCAGCGTGACGGACGGGCTCGCAATCTACGACACGATCCAGCGCCTGCGCCGGAACGGTCACCACATCACCACGCGGGGCATGGGCCTTGTCGCTTCGATGGCGGGCGTCCTGCTCCAGGCGGGCGACGAGCGCGTACTCGACAAACGCGCGAAGCTGCTGATCCACGAGGGGTCGACGACGATCAAGCGCGACACGCAGCTCACCGCGGGTGACATGGAGGACGCGCAGTTCTTTAGTCAGCTCCTGCGCAAGGACATTCTGGACATCTTGGCCGAACGGTCGACGATGTCGAAGCGGGCTATCGAAAACAAGTGGAAGCGGCGCGACTGGGTACTGACGTCGGATGAGGCATTGAAGTACGGCTTCGTCGACCGCGTTGAGTGAGCCGTCCCTGAAGATCAGCAACGCCTATTGGGCGTTCTGGATCTTTGTTCTGTTCCTCGTCCCTGAGCTGCTCGCGTGGGCGGGCGTGATTCCGATGTACACGCTCTCGCACACATCCTGGCTCGACGAGAAGAAGTACTCCATGCTGAAGACCGCGCTGTTCGGCTTCCTCATGGGACTCGCAGTTCACATCAGGTTCGGCACGAAGCTCCTCCGCGCTGAGTTCGGCGGAATGGTGATCGCGCTGATGATGCACCTGATGTGGGGACTGCTCTAGACTGATGGGCGTTCTCTCTGGCGGGAGAACAAACTGGCCCCCGGCTCTTCGGAGTCGGGGGCCTTTTCGTCGTTCCTAGATCGGGTCGTCCGCGTACAGCTTGAGGATCGCGCGCTGGAGCTGCTCGTCCGCGATGTTCTGGTAGTACCGCGTGCGCACGACGCGAGGCGACCAGCCCATGATCTTGTCGATGGTGTCTGTAGCGACACCGTTTTTGTACAGGGAGCTGGCGACCGTGCGGCGGTAGTCGTGGCCGGCGTACCTCCCCTCGGTGATGTCGGCGAGTATGCGGTAGAACGTCTTGTTGCTCGTCGGGCGAATGACGGAGTAATTCCGGCCGGAGTGCAGGACAGGCACGCCCGCCTCCAGTTTCTGCTCGGCGAGCACCTCCCCGAGCGCGGGGTGGATTGGGACGTGCCGGAGCTTGCCACCCTTACCGACGATGGTGATCGTCCCCTCGGCGAGTTTGACGTTCTCGCCTACCAGCTCGGTTATCTCGTGGCGGCGGAAGCCGCCGTAGGCGAGCAGATGCCAGAGCGTCCACTCGCGGTCGGTGACAAGCCGGGCCTTCTGCTCACGCAGCTCGTCGTTCGGGATGATCCGCGGCTCCTTGTCCGGAATGCGCTCCAGCCGGACGTCGACGGTCGGGTCTGCGGGCACGAGTCCGCGGCGCTGCGCGTACCGGTAGGCCGCGCCGATCTGGGTGAGGTGTGTCCGCTTCGTGTTCGGCCCGCGGTCGAGCGTGGCGAAGTACTCCTCCATGATCACTGGGTCGACTTTCTCGGCCGGGATCCGGTGCGCCCTCAGGTACTGCTCGAACGGGCGGACGGAGTTCCTGTAGTTGATGATCGTCTGCGGCTGCCGGTTCAGCCGGTGCAGACGCTCCTCGTACTGGTTGAAGATGACGCTCATGTTCCCTCCTTGGCGGGAGACGGGTGCTGTACAGATGTAGTATAGTGTCTATACCCCGCTTAGTCAAGCGGTGTACAGCCCACACTCCATCGTAGAGCGGTGTCCTGACGACTCCGGCCGTCCGATCCGGGCGCGGCCGCAAAGAGCGGGATTCGCTTGAGCAGGGCGGCAGAACGCGCTAATGCTGGGC
>Ga0070739_10001662_pt1 | contig 32383 bp, 28 predicted proteins | sample Coa_R1_7_FD_66445 | JGI IMG/M metagenome (GOLD analysis project Ga0070739, IMG submission 66445) | Surface soil microbial communities from Centralia Pennsylvania, which are recovering from an underground coalmine fire - Coalmine... | ecosystem: Environmental > Terrestrial > Soil > Unclassified ...
GGTCGAACACGAGTTGCAGGCGCTGGCGGCCGATCCGGGCCGCGTACGCCGGCTCACTGGCTGGGCCTGGATCACCGACGCACTCACGCCATTTATGGTCACCTCATAGCGAATTGGTATGAGCCCCAGCAGACCGTTGGTGTCGGCAGCACGGCCGCCGCCCGCCAGTGCGCCAGGCTGCTGACTGGTGGTCCGACGTCGCCGAGACAGTCTAGCGAGTACTGAGTGCGCAGTACTGAGTGTGGCTATCGGCCATCAGCCGTCAGCCGTCAGCTAGGGCTGAAAGCCGATCGCTGACGGCTGATAGCGCTCAGCACTCAGTACTCAGTACTCGCTAGTAGCGCGGCGTGAATGGCGGCTTGGTGTCCACGGCCGGGGCGCGAGTGGGCGGCGCGGCCACGGCCGGGGCGCGGGTCGGCGGCTGGGGCGCGGCGGGAGCCGGCGCGGTGTAGGCCGGCGCTGCCGGCTGGCTGGACGTGTTGCGCGCCGGCGGGGCCGGCTGGCTGGGCGCGGGGTGGGAGGGCGCGGGAGCCGCGACCGGGGCGCGGGGCACGGCGGTCGGCGCGGGGCGATAGACTGGCGCGGGCGCCGGCACTGGCGTGGGCGGCGTGAGAGCGGCGACAGCCTTGGCCTGGCAGTCGGTCGCCGGCTGGCTGTCGGGGACAAGCCCGAGCGCCTGCTGGCACTTCTCGCGCGCGTCGGCGTAGCTGCCTGCCGCCAGCAGCGCCTGGCCCCAGCCCAGCCGGGCCGCGTACAGCGCCTGCTTCACGCCGCCGTCGACCGACCCGCGGTAGTCGGGCGCGACCGTGTAGACTTGCTCGAGCTTCTCTGTCGCCAGCGGCCAGTTCTCCGCGGCCAGGGCGTCCTGCCCGTCCTGGTAGGCCAGCGCCCAGGCGCGCTGCTGCTCGGCCTCGGCGTCGTTGGGCTTGGCCGCCAGTGCCTTGTCGAACTGGGCGATCGCCTCGGCCAGCGGCGCACCCTGCGCGACCTGCTCCTCGCCGAGCGCCAGGTAGGTCGTCGCCAGGACGTCGGCGAGCCCATCGTAGTCCGGATCCTTCTGGAACACCTGCTCGCAGGCGGCGAGCGCCTCCGACCAGGCGCTGGCCGCGACGGCGCTCTCGCAGGCCGGGAAGAGGTCCGCGGCGCTCGGCGTCGGCACGGCCGTCGGCGGCACGGCCGTCGGCACCAGCGTGATCGTCGGCGCAGCCGCGACGCTGCGCTCGGCGGTGATGGGCGCGGCCGCTGGCGCCGAGCGCTGCCACAAGACCGCGCCGATGATAGCGGTCGCCGCCAGGCCGCCGGCCACCGCCAGCTTCCAGCCGGGGCTGCGGCGGGCGGCGGGAGCTGCCAGCGCGATCTCCGCCGGGCGAGCCACGGCCTCCCCTACGGCTGGCTCAGCAGCGGGAACGAGCGGGCGAGTGTCCGAGACGGCGGCCGGGTCGGCCGCGGAAGGTGCAAGCAGAACGTCCGCGGCGGCGACTGGCGCAGCCGTGACCGGCGTTGCCGACAACGTATCGGAATCCGCGGCCGGCTCGGCGATGGGAACGCTGGCCAGAACGTCGGGGACCAGAGCCGGCGCCGCCGCGGCGGCCGCCGGGCCCGTGCCGTCCGTTGCGCTGGGCTCGGCGACGAGCTCCAGCCCACTCGGCGGGCCAACACTCGTGGCTTCGGCGGCCGAACCCGCGCCACTGCCCGCGCTCTCCGCTGCCGCAGGAGCGGCCGCTTCCGGCCGCGGCAGCGTGGAACGCGCTCGTCCGGCGGCGCGGGCCTGCGCCAGCAGCGTCCGCGCCTCCACCTGGCCCGGCAGGCGCCCGACGACAGTCTCGAGCAGCGCCGCCGCGGCCTCGGCCTGGCCCGCGGCGAGCGTTGCCCGTGCGCGCGCCAAGGTGGCATCCACCTCCGCGGCCTGACGCGCCTCGGCGAGCCGCGCGGCCGCGTCGCGGTAGCCCGGCGCCGCGCCCACGACGTGCTCGAGCGCCTGGACTGCGCCGGCCCAATCCTGGCGGGCCAGGGCGGCGACGCCCAGGTCGTACCAGCCGACCAGGCGCGCCTGTCGCTCGCGCGCGGACGCGACCCGCGCCCGCAGCGCGGCCGCATCGCGGTAGTCCGGCGCGCTGGACAGGAGCTGCTCCAGGCGAGCGGCCGCCTCGTCCCAGCGCTCAGCAGCCACGTCGGCCTGGGCCTTTCGGTACAGCACCTCGTGGTCCCGCTCACGCTGAGCCCGCTCGAGCCCGCGCCGGGCCGTCTCCAGGCCCGGGTTGTACTGCAGCGCGGCGTGGTAGTTCTCGACGGCCTCGGCGAACCGCTCCCTGGCCATCGCCTCGTCGGCCTGACGCAGGAGCTCCTCGGCACGGGCGCCCCGGTCCGCGGCGCGCTGGCGGCGCAACGCCTCGTGGGCCTGCGTAAGCAGGCGCACAGCCTCCGGATGGGCCGGGTCGATCTCCAGGAGCTGGCCACAGAGGCTGATCACTCGCTGCCAGTCGCCCTCGGCCAGGGCGCGGGCGGCGCTGTGGTAGAGCACGCTCGGGTCGGTGCCCGGAACGGTCTGCCACTCGCCACTCTCGCGCCGCACCTGCTGCCACGCCGTCTGGAGCGCGTCGTCCATAGCCTGAGCCGACGGGTAGCGGTCGTTCGGGTCTTTGGCCAGTGCCCGTCGTATCACCTCGTCCCAGACCGGCGAGAGGGACGGATTCATGGTGCTGGGCGGCGGCACTTCGTCGCGCACGTGCTGGAGGATGACGGCGAGCGGCGTCTGGCCCTCGAAGGGCAGGCGCCCGGTCAGCATCTCGTAGAGGATGATGCCCATCGCGTACAGGTCGGCACGGTGGTCGACCAGGCCGCCCTGGCTCTGCTCGGGCGACATGTACTCCGGCGTGCCAACCATGGTGCCCGAGCGAGTGACGCGGAGGCTGGGCTCGACGATCTTGGCGATGCCGAAGTCGGTCAGCAGCGGCCAGTCGCCCTGGCTCATCAGGATGTTGCTGGGCTTGATGTCGCGGTGGACGACGCGCTGGCCGTGCGCGTACTCCAGCGCGGCGAGGATGCGGCTGAACACCTGCAGGGCCCGCTCGAGCGCCACGGGCTTGGCCAGCCAGTCGCGCAGCGTGCCACCGCTGACCAGCGGCATGACGATGTAGGGAACGTCGCCCTCTTGCCCGAAGTCGTAGATGGGCAGGATGTTCGGGTGCTCGAGATGCGCGACGGTCTCGGCTTCCTGCTGGAAGCGGGCGCGGAAGCCCTCTTCGTGGACGAAGTACGGGGGCAGCACTTTGATTGCCACGTGGCGGCGCAGCGCCGGCTGGAGCGCCTTGTACACCACCGCCATCCCGCCGCGCCCGACGAACGCGACGATCTCATAGGGGCCGAGCCGCTGCCCCTCCAGCTCGCTGATCCGGGCGGCACGCGTGGGCGATTCCACCGTCTGCTCCCCAGGCGAGCCCCGCGCCGAGGTCGCCGTCCACCTGCACCGACACGCGCGGCGCGGCCTCTCGTCCACCGCCGCGATTGCTAGCGTAGCATACCACTGGCGTAGGGGAAGTGAAGCCGATTACTTTGTGGTGCCCCTCACGCCCGCCCCCGCTCCCCTTCTGGAAGCGGGGGACGGCACGTGCCTTGCGATTAGAAGATCGGGGCGCAATGAGGCGCCCGCCGAGCGCGCAAGCGCGAAAGGAGATCACGATCATGGCTGGCACGACGGACAAGGTGACGGGCAAGGCCCAGGAGATCAAGGGCAAGGTCACCGGCAACGAGATGGACGAGGCCAAGGGCAACATGAAGCAGGCCCGTGGCGATGTGAAGGACGCGGCCGAGGACACCATGGACAAGGCCGAGCACGCTGTCGACCGGGCCACTCACTAGAGGCGACAGACCGCAGATAAGAACGGGGCGGTTCCTCATGGAGCCGCCCCGTTCTTACTGTCCGTGGCCCAAACGACGACCCGACTCATCGGGCCGAAAAAGATAGCGGGGGCGACTCGCGCCGCCCCCGCCTATTTCCTGTGGACACGCCCCCGCCTACTCCTACGCTCGGCTGCCGAGCGAACGCGGCCCAATTTAGCCAGTTCAGTACGGCGGGAGTGTTTGCCGGCCCCCTCGCCCGTCAGCGAGGGGGCCTACCTGTCGACCTGCCATCTCCCCTGGAGGACATTCGGCTTGACCCGGTAGAACATGCCGTCTCCTCCCGCTGAGAGACTCTCGGGTGGCCTTGCGGCTCCCTACACCGGTACTATAGCACGCCTCGCGTAAGAGGTCAACCCCGTCGCGCGGCAGTTTTCTCCCCCTCCCGGTCGCGGCGCGGGCGATCCTTGTCCCGGGGCCGCGACAGCCTGCTATAACCTCGGCCGAGGCAACGGGCCGAGCGGAGGCGCAAGTGCGAGCGTATGGACTGGCCGCCCTGGCGGCGATACTCCTGGCCCTCGGCGGTAGCGCCAACCTGGCGCACGGCCGCCCCGCCGCCCAGCAGCTTCCGGACTCGCCGGGCCCGCGCTCGCTGACGATATCGCGGGGGCCAGCGGAGCCGCGCGTGGTGCACCTGAGCTTCGACGCCGGCGCCGACCGCGGCTACGCCGAGAGCATTCTCGACACGCTGGCCGCGGAAGGCATCTCCGCCAGCTTCGGCATGACCGGCCAGTGGGCACAGGCCAACCCCGACCTGATCGCCCGCATCGTCGCCGAGGGCCACCAGCTCATCAACCATACCTGGGACCACCGCTCGTTCACGGGGCTCTCCGACGGCCGCGGCGGCCTGAACGCGGCGCAGATCCAGTCCGAGCTGGACCGCACGGAGAACCTCCTGCTGGACCAGACCGGCAAGAGCACCAAGCCGTTCTTCCGCCCCCCCTACGGCGACTACAACGACGCCGCCCTCGCCGCCACCTACAGCGATGGCTACCTGTACAGCATGATGTGGACGGTGGACTCGGGCGGCTGGCGGCGGATCCCGGCCGGGCAGATCGTCGACCGCTGCCTGCGCCTGGCCGAGCCGGGCGCGATCATCCTGATGCACGTGGGCGTCGAGTCGCGCGACGGCCAGGCGCTGCCAGCGGTGATCGCTGGTCTACGCGAGCAGGGCTACGGCTTCGTCGGGCTCACCGAGCTGCTCGCGCGCTAGGCGGGGCGCGTCGTCGAAGGCGACCACGCGCGGCGGCTCGAAGCCGTTGAAGCTTGAGGCGTAGGACAGCGTGTAGGCGCCAGCGTTCAGGAAGTAGACGCGGTCGCCCACGCTCAGCTCGGGCAGCGGAACGTCCTGGGCAATCGTGTCCACGCTGTCGCAGGTCGGGCCGGCCAGCACGTACCGCCGCGGCGGGCCGGCGCGCTCGGTGCGAAGCTGGTAGCGGAAGCCCTGGATCGCCTCGAGCAAGGCGTTGAACACGCCCGCGTCGAGGTAGAGCCAGCGCTCCTGGCCGCGCTCGGCCTTGCCGATGACGCTCGCCACGAGCAACCCTGCCTCGCCGACCAGGGCGCGGCCGGGCTCGACGGTCAGCTCGACGCGGTCCGGCGGGAAGAGGTCGCGCAGCACGCGCGCCGCCTCGCGCCCGATCTCCTTCAGCGAGGGGACCGGACGAGTATGGCGCACGGGGAACCCCCCGCCCAGGCTGAGCATCTGCAGCTCGATGCCGTCGGCATCCAGCTCGCGCCAGATCTCGTGGCAGAGCAGCAGCGCGCTGGTCCAGCTCTCCTTGTCCAGGCATTGTGAGCCGACGTGGAAGGTCAGGCCGTAGGGACGGAGGCCGAAGGCGCGCGCCTCGCGCAGGAGCTGCAGCGCATCGGCGGCGCTAGCGCCGTACTTCTTCGCCAGCGGCCACTCGCTGCCCGAGTTGTCCACGGTCAGGCGCACGTAGACACGGCTGCCCGGGGCATGGTGGGCGAGCTTGACCAGCTCGGCGCGGGAGTCGACCGCGAAACGGTCGATGCCGGCGGCGTGGGCGGCCTGGACGAACGCGACCGGCTTGATCGGGTTGCTGGACATGATCCGCAGCGCGGGCACGCCCAGGTCGAGCACGGCCCGCAGCTCGACCGGCGACGAGACCTCGAAGCCCGCGCCCAGGGCAGCGAGCGTCCGCAGCACCTCGGGATGCGGGTTGGCTTTCACGGCGTAGTAGCAGTCGGCCTCGGGGAGCGCGGCACGCACGCGGGCGTAGGCGCGGCGGAGCGACGCCCGGTCCAGCAGCAGCACCGGCGTCTCGAGCGACCGGCTCAGCTCGACGATGCGGCGGGTGAAGCGCATGCGACGGGTACCACCTTTCCGTAAGCTATCGCGTGCTATAACGAGGCGCGAGCCTTGTCCCACTCAGGCGCCACGGTGCCGAGCGCCCGTGCGCCCAGGAGACACCGATGACGCTCTGGACCGGTTTCACCAACCGCCGCGGCGAGTACATCATCCGCGACGTGACCCGGGTCGTCCTCCGCGAGCAGACCGAGTACCAGTCGCTCGAGATCGTGGACACCATCAGCCACGGGCGAGCGCTGTACCTGGACAACAAGATCCAGTCGGCCGAGCTCGACGAGTTCCTCTACCACGAGGCGCTCGTCCACCCCGCGATGGTGCTCTGTGAGCCCCCGCGGTCGGTCTTCATCGCCGGCGGCGGCGAGGGCGCCACGCTGCGCGAGGTGCTCCGCTACCGCTCGCTCGAGCGCGCGGTGATGGTCGACATCGACGCGCGGGCGGTGGAAGCCTGCCGCGCCTACCTGCCGGCCTGGCACCAGGGCGCCTACGACGACCCGCGCGTGGAGCTGGTCCACGCCGACGCCCGCCAGGTGCTGGCCGACAGCCAGGAGCAGTTCGACGCGATCATCATCGACATCACCGACCCGCTAACCAACGGACCGTCGTACCGCCTGTTCACGCGCGAGTTCTACACGCTGGTCGCCGCTCGCTTGCGGCCCCGCGGCGCCCTGGCCGTTCAGGCCGAGAGCACGGATATCGGCGTCTGGGATGCCCACCTCGCTGTGGTCCACACCGTCCGCCAGGTGTTTCGCCACGTCGCGCCGTACCGCGTGCACGTGCCGTCGTTCGCCGAGAGCTGGGGGTTCCTGGTCGCCTCGCAGCACACGGCGGCCGACGCGCTGCTGCCGGCGGAGGTCGACGCGCGCCTGGCGGCCTGCGGCCTGAGCGACCTGCGCTTCTACGACGGGACCACCCACCAGGGGATGTTCGCCCTGCCGCGGCCGCTGCGCCAGGCCCAGGCGCGCTGGACGCGCACGATCACCGACGCGGCGCCGATCGTGCTGGAGGTCTAACTGGCACCCACCATTTCGTCGAGCAGGATGCCGCGCGTCATCTCCATCGTCTCGATGCGCTCCGGCGCGAAGCACTCGCGCAGGGCCGGGATCGCCGCGCTCGGGTCCTTGCGGGCGCCACAGGTGAAGATGTCCACGGCGGCGTAGCCGTACTCCGGCCAGGTGTGGATGTTGATGTGCGACTCCGCCACGACCGCCACCCCGGTGACGCCGATAGGCTCGAACGGGTACACCCGCAGGTCGAGCAGCGTGACATCGCAGGCCGTGACCATCTCGCGTAACGCTTGCTCGACGACCTCGGGCGAGTTCAAGTTCTTGCAACCCCAGAGCTCGAGCACCAGGTGTCGCCCTACGCTTTTCACCGGGACCACCTCCAGCCGCGAATCGCCGCCGGCGGGCGGCAGTCGACGCCGCGGAGCGACGCCAACCCGAGGATCACCTCCTGACACGCGAGGGAGTGCCTCGCGCTCGGTGGGCGCACGCTGCGCGCCCATACGTGCCGCGACGCCGCGCACGGAGCCGTCGGCGGCACGCGGCGGGGACCGCCGAGGGCGGAAAGCCCTCGCGGCCGAGACGCGAGATGCCCCCGGCACGGGGCAGCGCAGGGCCCAGGCCCTGCGCTAACCGGCGCGGGGGATCGGTAGCTTCCGTCCGTTCGCGGAGACGGAGCCAGTGAGGCGCGCGGAACCGCGCGGCCGCGATTGGGCGACACGACCGCCCGACAGTCAGGGATCGGCCAGACCACCGCCAGTCCTCCCCGGGCCCTGCGGGCCTTCGCTCGCAGGATGCAGGCCTCGGAGCGAATCCGCCAACGCCCTCGCCCAGGGGTACCAGGCGCGGTGCCAGGGACGGGTAGGGCTGTGCGTCATCGTTGCTCCCACGACAAAGCACCACCCCCAGGTGGCCCCACGCTTCGCTCGGTTCACGAGCTTGCGCGGCGCAGCGCCCCCGAAGTAGAGGGGGGAAGCTGCGGGGTGCGTAGCCAAGCCCAGAAAATGGTGCCGAGAGCGCCTCTATGGGCCGCTCGAGAAGCGGCTTCTGTCGGCAAATGGGCCACGCGCCTGGGCGCGACGCCCACAATCAGGAGTATATCACAAGGGGGCGCGCCAGCGAGGCACCGCGGCTGGCGGGAGCGCGCCCCGGCAGGGCCATCGCCGGCGGGCGCCAGCGGGCTGCCCGCTCTGTGGTCCTGGGCCACTAGTGTTCTGGGACATCTGATCGGAGTAGTGTGTGCCGATGCACACACTACTCCGATCATCAGTAACGGAGTACTAGCGCGAGTGCGGCAGAAGGGGCATAATAGGCGCGCCGAGCGGCCGGCGTGAGCGATGCGCTCGGCATCCTACCCGCCGCGAGGAGGCAACATGCGTCGCCTGCTGGCCCTCCTGCTCCTGGCTACCCTGGCGCCCGCGGCTTCCAGCGCCCGCGCTGACGAGCCCACCGGCACGACCGTGGTGGTGGACTGGCCGGGCAACGGCGCCGCCGTGACCTCGCCCGTGACCATCGTGGGCTGGGCCGCGAGCGGCGAGGGGGGCCGCGGCACCGGCGTCGACGCCGTGTCCGTCTACCTCGACGGGCCAGCCGACGTGGGCACCGCGCTCGGCCGCGCCGCCTACGGCCTGCTCCGACCGGACGTGGCGGTCGCGCGCGGCGAGGGCCGCTACGCGCCGTCAGGCTGGACGCTGCGCGCCAACGTGCCCACGGGCGCGCGCACCCTGTTCGTATACGCGCACCTGGCCGACCGCCCGAACGACGAGGGTTGGGTGGGCCCGTGGGAGGTCGCGGTCCAGATCGACGGCGGGGCGCCCGTGGGCGGCCCCACGCCGCGCGAAGGGCCGCCCACGGCAATCAGCTCGGGCGCCGCGATGCCCAGCGCCCGCGACGGCCAGCCGCTGGGCATCGCCGGCGGCGGAAGCTGTCTGGATCGCGAGCAGGGAACGGGCCGCTGCCTGACCTTCGGCGGCAGCAACTACCTGGCCTGTGCCGTACCCGATCCTGACAGCGGTCGCTGTCTGGTGCGGCCCAGCACGGGCAGCCCCGGCGCGGGCGGCCCCGCCGGCGCGGCGATCCGCGGGAGCTGGTCGCTGTACAGCGTCGGCAGCGGCCCCAGCAACAACAATAGCACGGTGGACAGCAGCCTGTCCGGCGCCACCAGCCAGCCGGGCGCGCAGCTCAGCGGCCCGATCGGCTACGGGCTCGGCTCGCTCCTGGGCCAGACAGGCCCGGCCGGCTCGGGCAGCCCCAGCGGTCCCCCGAGCGCCGGCACCGGCCCTAGCGCGCTGGCCGGCGGGGGCGCCGCGAGCCCGTCCGGCGGGGCGCTCAGCAGTACCGCCCCGCGCAGCCTGCTGCCCCGCGGCGGCAGCAGCGGCGGTGGTGGCGCGGGGCAGGGCGGGGCGACGGATAGCTCGCCGGCGGCCAACGCGAACAGCAGCGCCAACATCTCCGCGATCAGCCTGACCTCCGTGCAGGGCGGCGGCCAGGTGCAGCTCAACTGGAACCAGATCGGCAGCGGCGGAGCGGTCTACGAGGTGCGGCGCTGCCCGACCCTCACCACCCCGAGCATCGCCTGCACGGTCATCGCCATCGTGCAAGGCTCGGGCAGCTACCTGATCCTCCAGCCGGAGGGCGTCTACCTCGTCCGCTCGGTGGGTCCACTCGGCCAGGTGTTCGGCGAGTCGAACCGCCTCCAGCTCTGCTGTCGCGGCTAGGAAGTAGAAGAGAAAGGGGGGTGTGGGGCAGAGCTCCACACCCCCTTTTCTCGCAGGTCCGCGGCCAGTAGAAAAGCAAGGGGCGGTAGAGTTGCCCCTTCTCGCAGGTTCGCGGCTAGGCGAAGATCTTGTCGAGGTCTTCGTCCTTCACATCCCAGGCATGGCCCACGGACGGCAGCACCTCGCTCCGGAACCACTCGGGCAGGCGGTCGTGCGCGCTCGTGAAGCCGGCGGCGCGGTTGAAGGCCCGCTCGAGCTTGATCGTCTCGACCGCGAGGTCGCGGATCTCCTCCTCGGTGATCTGGAAGCCCATCAGGCCGCTGATCGCGCTGGCCAGCGCGTCCATGTTGTCGCGCGTCTGGGGCAGCGCGAAGATGCACACCCCCATGACGTCGTAGGCGGTGAAGTAGGTCTGCGCCTGCTGCGAGACCTGCACCGCCTCCTCGGCGTTCAGGTGGTCCTTGGTGAAGCGGACGGTGTGGCCGGCGGTGTGGTCGCCGCCCATCGGCGAGGTGGCGTAGGTCACGCCGAGCGCCTTCATCGCCCGCGGCTCGTAGGCCGGCAGCCCCTGGCCCTTGACGACGGGGATACGGCGCACGCCGAGCGTCTTGCCGGTGACCAGCGCGCCCGCGCCCAGCAGGCGGCCGAGGATCGTCCCCTTGCCGACTTCCTCGAGCAGGCGGATGGCGCCCTCGCCATCACCGAACGGGATCATCCCGCTCTCCATGACCACGCCGAGGGTGACGCCCATCTCGATCGTGTCGAGGCCGTAGTCATTGCAGCGGCGGTTGAGCTGGGCCACGACGTCGATGTCGCCGATGCCGAGGTTCGAGCCCATCATCCCGATCGTCTCGAACTCGACCGGCGAGACGATCTCCTTGCCGTCCTTGTCCGGGTAGACGTTCGAGCAGCGGATGATGCAGCCCGGCATGCAGGCGTGGGTCTGGAGGCCGGCGCCACCGCGCTCGACGATGTTCTGGACGAAGGTCTCGGCGCTGATGCCCTCGAAGCCTTCGAAGTGGCCGTTGCTGTAGTTGCGGGTCGGCAGGCCGCCGTTGCCCTGCATCACGCGGACCATGCCAGAGGTGCCGACCTCGCGGTACATCTTCGTGAATGGCGACTTGTCGACGATCGTCGTGTACTGGCGCTGGCCGGCGCGCCAGGCCTCGACGTTCACGGCCTTAGGCACGACGCCCTTTACGTCGTCGATCACGATCGCCTTGAGTCCCTTGCGCCCCATCACGGCGGCGAGGCCGCCGCGGGCGCTGACGCGGCTGAGGCGGCCCTCGGCGTCGCTGTGGGCAATCGCCGAGGCGCTCATGAAGTACTCGCCGGCGGGGCCGATGCTGGCCATGCCGGCCCGCTCGCCGTAGCGCTCGCGCAGGATGCCCGCCAGCTCCAAGTTGCCCTTGCCGCGCAGGTCTTCGGCCGGCTCGAGGCGAGCGCCCTCCCTGGTGATGTGGAGGATCCGCAGCTCGTTGGAGGGTGGGTCGCCCTCGACGATCAGGGCGCGGTAGCCGTGCAGCGCCATCTTCATCGACAGCGTGCCGCCGGCGTTGCTCTCCTTGATCGTACCGGTCAGCGGGCTCTTGCCGCCCACCGAGGTGCGCATGGCGCTGGTGAGCGAGGTGCCGGCGAAGTAGCCCGCGGTGAACACGAGCTTGTTGAAGGGCCCGAGCGGGTCGCAGGTGGCCGGCACCTCGTCGGCGACGATGCGCGAGGAGAGCGCCCGGCCGGCCAGCCGCTCATACCTGGCCGGTAGCGGCTCGCTGCTGATCTGTCCGGTCCCCACGTTGACGCGCAACACATTCTTCATGGCGCACCCTCCGCTCTCTCACGGCGCCCGGCACGCGCGGCGGGGATCGGCAGCGCACCCGACACCGGGACGCGCCAGCGGGCCGGGCCCGCGCGCGGGGGATTTGGTACCGTGGAGTGTAGCAGAGGCCGTGTGCTACGTACAGGCCGAAAGGAAAGGGGCCCACGAGCGCTTCCGTCTGCCCACCAGAAGCGTCCGTGCGACCCCTTCACTGTACCTAACGCCGGACGCGGGCGCCGTGTGACGGCCTGCGCGCCGATTTTTCCGGCGCGTCCGTGCGGCGCCCCGCCAGAGGCTACACTAGAGGTATGGGATACGCTGCGCCGCTACCGGACTTCAGTCGGCTCGCGCTGTCGGGCAGCTTTCAGCTCGCCGGCCGGTCCTGCACGCTGCAGGTATCGCCCGTGCAGCACTTCGCGGACTACGGGCCGCACTTCGACGTCATCCACCTGCAGGTGCTCCTCGATGGTCAGCCGCTGGCGCTCGCCGACCTGAACCCCCACCTGCCCGCGGCCCGCGGCTACCAGCTCTGGAGCGACCTCTGCACCGCGCTGCAGGAGGCGACTGTCGCCGCGTACGGCCTGGAAGCGGACCCCGACGGCGAGCCGAACCCACGGCTGGGCTGCTGGGGCCCGCGCCCCGACCTGGCGATCGGCACGGATTCGGACTGCCACACCGCGCTGGTGGTCGGCCTGGCAGTGGACACGCGCGCCGCGAGCCGGCGGCCGCCGGGCGGGGTGCTCGCCCAGCGGCTCGCGGCGGCTCTGCTGCGCTCGCTCCGCCAGTGGGAGGCGGCGGCGCTTCTCGATTAACCACCAGGGCGTCCCCGCATCTGCTAGAATGCGTGCGCGCTGGATGGACGCCCGACAGGCGGGCGCCGCGCGCATCCTGGCCGGGCCCGCCTGGCCACGCTGGAGAAGACCTTGCGACGGTTGCTTCCGCTCCTGCTGGCCGGCGCGCTGGCCGGCGTCACCAGCGCCCCTGCGGCGGCGCAGAATATGTGCTCACCGTCCACCGCCACCGCCAACCGCTACGCCGGCTATCCCAGCAGCGCGCCCTACAGCAACTCCAGCACGCGTATCACGTCCAACTGTACCGGCCCGAACGTCGATCCGGGGATCACGCCCGATCCGTACGCCGGCATGGCCTTCCCGGTGCCCGGCTACGTCTACGGTAGCCCGAGCGGCGCGCCGGTGATTGGGGGCTACACCGCGCTGGGAGCGCCCGGCGGCGCCAGCTCGACTGGCCCTGCCGCGATGCCGGGCAGCTACCCGGCCGCCGCCCCGCCGACGTCCACGGACCCCAGCGCCTATGCCTCGAGCAGCCCCGGCAGCGCGCAGCCGAGCGCCTATGCATCCGCCGGCGCCGGCACCGCCCAGCCGAGCGCGGTCGATCCGTCGACACTCAACGGCGCTGGCAGCGCGGCGTCGAGCCCGGGCGGTTACCCGCCCAGCAGCGTCGGCGGGTACGGGCCGGCTGCGGGCTACCCTGGCTATAGCGGCCCGGACGCGGTCGCTGCCCCGGGCTATCCGGTCGCCGGGCCCTACGGTATAGCTGGCTATGGCTATCCAGGGCCCTACGCGACCGGCTATGGCTATCCGGCGGCGCCCTATGGGGTCCTGCCCGGCGGCTTCCCTGGCTATCCGTATCCGGGCTACTTCGGGCGCTGAGAGCGTCGGTTAGTACTTATCGGAGTTAGCAGCTTCGGCCCGGCGCCGCCGACGCTAGGGCGAGCGCAGGGCGAAGGGAGAGCCCATGCTCTGTGGTAGCTGTGGCGAAGAGCTCGTTCCGACGCGGGCCGAGAACGTCTACCAGTGCCCGCGCTGCGGGCTGGTCTGGCAGCACGAGCCGCAAGCTGGCCAGTGGGTGAAGGCGGGGCAGAGCGTGGGCACCGACCGCCCGCTCGACGAGCTGTTCGACGAGGAGTAGGCTGGGCGGCTGGTCCCGCCGCCGCTGGCACACCCTGCCGTCGGCCCGGCGCGCGCGTCGTTCGGCGGGGTGGTCGGGCGGGCCGCTCCGGATCGCGGCCAGCCGGCTCGGGCGGCTGGCCTGTTCGAGTCTGCTCGCGCTGCTACTGTGCGCCGGCCGGTCAGCGCCAGCGGGCGCCCAGGGCGAGGACGCGGCCGGGGTCCGCGCGGCCGTCGAGCGCGCGAACTCACCCGAGGTGTGGGGCGCAGCGCTGCGGAGCGGCGATCCGGCGCCCCTGGCCACGATTTGGGCCGGGGAGCCGCTAGCCTACTTCAGCGACGAGGTCCGCGCCTATCACGCCCGCGGCCTGCGCCTCCTCTCGTCGCTCGTGGCGCTCGAGTTCATCCGCGTCGAGCTGCTGCCCGCCGACCGGGCCGTGGCCGAGACGCACGAGCACTGGGCCGACACCCTGTGTACGCTCGACGGCGACCTGCGCGGGACGCGCGCCGCCGCGCTGCGCGACACCTACGAGCTGGCCTGGCGAGCGGGCGCCTGGTGGGTGGTCGGCGTGGACATCGCCGTCGAGGAGGGTAGCCTGGACTGGGGCTCGCCCGAGGACACCGCGGCGGCGGACGAAGCCTGCGCGGCGGCCGCGGACTAGCACTTCGTCAGACCTGAATTGCCGAGTATCGGCAACCGCCAACACTCGGCAATTCAGCCTTGAGGGTCCGCTGGAATTACGTGGCGGGCGCCACGGCCACTCGCGGCCGGGCGGGGCCGCGGATCGCCAGCACCATCGCCGTCGCCGCAAAGCAGGCGAGCGCGCTGGAGACGAACGCCACCTCGTAGCCGCCGGTCCGCTCGTAGAGCACGCCGCCGAGCAGCGAGCCGGTCGCGGCGCCCATCTGGTGGGCGAGGAAGATCCAGCCAAACAGGAAGGCCACCGAGCGCCGCCCGAACAGGTCGGCCGTGAGGGCCGTCGTGGGCGGCACCGTGGCGACGTAGCTGAGGCCGAAGATCACGGCGAAGACGTGCAGCGACCAGGCGTCGCGTACAGTGAGCAGCCAGAGCGTGGCCAGGCCGCGCAGGAAGTAGGTCAGCGCCAGCGGGTGGCGGCGTCCGTAGCGGTCCGAGGCGTAGCCGGCGGCGATGGCCCCGAGCGTGTTAACCGCCCCCATCAGTCCCAGGGCGCTGGCGGCGGCGAGGTCGCCCACGCCGTGCTCGATAGCGTACGGTACCATGTGAGTACCGATCAGGCCGTTGCTCGAGTAGCCGCAAATGAAGTAGCTTCCGGCGAGGAGCCAGAACGGCGCGCTGCGCAACGCCGCCGCCAGGCTGGTGCCGCGCTCGGGACCGCTGGCGGCGGCCGTCGCCGCGGCGGCGGGACTACCGCTGCCGAAGGGGCGCAGCCGCAGGTCGGCGGGCTCGTCGCGGACGAACAGCCAGACCAGCGGCGCGGCGACGACACAGACGATGGCGGCGAGGCCGACGTAGCCAACCCGCCAGCCGAAGCTGACGATCAGCCACATCGCAAACGGGATCAGCAGCGTCTGGCCGGCCGAGATGCCCGACGTGGCGATGCCGATGACCAGGGCGCGGCGGGTCGCGAACCAGTTGGCGGCGATCGCCGAGACGGCGACGGTAGACGGGCCGCCGGCGGCGAGCGAGAGGATCACTCCGTAGGTCAGGTACAGTTGCCAGAGTTCTTGAACGAATGCCGTGGCCAGGGCCGCCAGGCCGAGCAGCAGCAGGCTGACGGCCATGACGCGTCGGACGCCGTAGGTGTCGACCAGGCGGCCGATGACGGGCTGCGCCGCGCCGTAGAGCAGCAAGCTCAGGGCGGCCACGCCGGAGAGCGCCGCCCGGTCCCAGCCGAAGTCGGCCTCGAGCGGCTTGAGGAACACCCCGAAGGAGCCCCGCAGGCCCGACCCGGCGAAGATCGCGACGAAGCTGACGGCGAGGATCACCCAGGCGTAGTGGATGCCGCCCAGCCCGCCCCAGAGGCGCTTCATCTGCCCTCGCGCGCTCGCTCTGCGAGGGATGATACCGCCCGCACGCCGCCGCGCACCAGGCGCCGCCGGCGGCCGCGCTGGCTGGAGCGCGGCGTCACGGCAGTGGTATCTCTCTGGATCGGTCTGGTGGTGGGGCTGCTGGCGCACAAGCTGGCTGGCGAGGAGCCGCTGGCCTCCGATCCCGAGTACGCTGGCCACGTCTTCGCCGAAGCGGTGATCGTGCTGCTGGCTGCGCTCATCGCCTACTGGCTGATCGACGACATCCGCGGCGCGCGCGACCAGCCCAAAGGTCCGGGGTTCTAGGGGTGTCCCCTAGCCTTCCCTACTCGTCCCGCCCGCCGAGGAATCCCAGGATCTGCAGCAGCGACAAGAACAGGTTGAACACGTCGAGGTAGATGGCGATGGCGAACATGATCGCGTCGCCCATGCCGCCCTTGGCGTTCCGCAGGCGCTGCATGTCGTACATCACGAAGCCGGAGAAGATTACCGCCGTCGCCGCGGAGACGACCAGGTAGAGCATCGGCGCGCGCAGGAAGATGTTGAGCAGCGCCGCGATGATCACCCCGAACAGGGCCATCGTCAGGAAGCTGCCCATGCCCGAGAGGTCGCGCTTCGTGGTCCAGGCGTAGGCGCTGAGGCCGAGCACCAGCGCCGCGGTCGTGCCGGCGGCGTTGATCACGACGCTGCCCATGCCGCGAGCGACGTAGCTGTCGACGACCAGCCCGAGCAGCAGCCCCTCGGCGACGCTGAACACGTAGAACAGGATCAGGTTGATCGGGGCCTTGTCCTTGACGAACCACAGCGCGATCATGCTGCCGAAGGACCCGACGAGCGAGAGGAAGAACGCGCCGGGCAGATACCGCGACAGGAGCGCCCCTCCCATCGTGAACAGGAGGGAGAAGCCCAGCAGTCCGAACACCTGGCCGGCGAGGGTGGCTTGCTGCGCTCGTATGTTAGCGCCCGCGTACTCGTTGTACATCTTGCGGATTGCCCCTCTACCGAGAGCTGTTTCCCCGACGGTCGGCGTGGTCGGGGTCCACGTGGCCTAATCATAGCATAGGCTCAGGATAGTAACTTCAATGTTTTCTGCGGGGATCACGTAGGAGGCAGGGTCCGAACATCCGGCCAGCGCGGGCCACCGTTAGCACGCGCGATCGGTTACACTGGCGACTGCCGCGCGCCGAAATCCTTGCCGGAGGCCGCGTGGCCTGATCTGATCTGGATACCCCAGGAATCGCGGAGGGATAGCGGATGGGACGCGTACGACTCCAACAGAGCGGGGGACCGCCGGGCCGCGCGCGGCTGGCGGCGCTAGCCGGCGCAGTGGCGCTGCTCAGCCTGCTCGCGGCCTGCGCGCCGGCCAGTACGCCCACCGGCGGCGCGGCCAGCCAGCCAGCGGCCTCGACGGGCGGGCAGACGGCCGGTGGCGCCGGCCAGGCGGCGCCCGCGCCGCAGGGCAACGGCCAGACCTACACGATGAAGTTCGGCTTCGCCACCCTCAACGACGTGCAGCATGAGTTCGCGAACCGCCTGAAGGAGCGGGTCGAGGCGCAGTCGAACGGCCGCCTGAAGATCGAGGTCTATCCGGCGTCGCAGCTCGGCAACAACCAGCGGATGATCGAGGGCGTGCAGCTCGGCACGCAGGAAGCGACGATCCAGCCGCCAGAGTTCGTCTTCGGTGTCGACCCGCGCTACGTCGTGCTGTCGCTGCCGTACCTGTTCGACTCCGTGGACGAGGCGAACAAGGTGCTGGGCACGCCGGTCGTCGACCAGCTCATCAACGTCGGCGAGAGCAAGGGGCTCAAGGGCCTGAGCGTCATCCAGTACGGCTTCGCCGGCATCCTCGGGCACAACCAGGTCCGCACGCCCGACGACCTGCGCGGCAAAAAGATCCGCGTGCTCGGCTCGCAGATCGAGTTGGACACCCTCAGCTCCTGGGGGGCGACGGGCGTGCCGATGGCGCTGAGCGAGGTGGGCCCCGGGCTGCAGCAGAAGACGGTCGACGGCGTGATCCAGGCGCCCCAGACCTACCTGGCCTTCAAGTACCACGAGATCGCCAAGTACTACTCGGCCACGCAGCACTACGTGATCACGAGCATCTTCCTGGTGAACAAGGGCTGGTACGATCGCCTGCCGCCCGATCTCCAGAAGCTGCTCTCCGACCAGGCCAAGGGTCTGCAGAACGAGATGTCGCAGTTCTCGGACGACAAGAACGCCGAGTCGCTGAAGATCACCCGCGAGACGCCCGGCGACGAGGTGATCGAGCTGACGCCGCAGCAGCTCAGCGCTTTCAAGGCGACGGCGCCCGGCGTCTGGGACAAGTACCTGCAGTCCACGCCCGACGCCCGCCCGCTCCTGGAGGGCCTCCAGAACGAGGTGAAGAAGGTCCGCGCTCAGTAGCCCTTGCCTACACCATGTCCACGGTCAGCGTCGGGCGCAAGCCGTACTTGAGGGCGTTCTGGGTGTGGTGGGCGACAATGCTCTCCCACATCGCATCGGCGCTGAAGTCCGAGCCGGGGATCGTCTCGATCGGCCGCGAGGTGTGGACGAAGTTGACGATCAGCGGCGCGAACTCGTCCTGCCAGGCCTGCAGGATCTCGATGTTGGCCGGGTCGTCGGCCAGCATGGCCTTGAGCACCGCTACGCCCAGCGCCATGTGCCGCGGCTCGTCGGTCAGGCGCGTGCGGTGGTTGATCGCGCTCAGGTAGTCGTGGTGCGCCTCGGCGAAGCGGGCCATGGCCTGGAAGCCGACGACGGCGTTCGCGCTCTCGAGCACGAACCCGCCCTTGAAGGCGATCTCGAAGGCGTCCTCGAGGCCGAGCAGGTGGTCGAACACCACGCGGGCCTCGCACTGCTCCCAGAGCGCCGGCAGCTTGTCCTCGGTCAGGCCGGCGCGGAAGAGCATGTCGCGGTCCATCTCCGAGTGCTGCAGCTCGTCGGTCTGCTGGCAGACACAGCAGGCGATGAAGTCCCAGTAGTCGGTCATGGGCACATTGTGCGCGGCGACGCCCATGTACTGGGCGGCGGCGACCTCGCCGTGGTAGAGGGCGATCCAGCGCCGGGTCATGCCCTCGATGTAGCCGGGGGTGACCGTGCGTAGGTTGCGCTGGTCGTCGGTGAGCTGTGCGAGCTGCTCGTAGTAGCGGGTCTTCTCCTGCTGGTGCAGGCGGAAGTGCTTCTCGAAGGTGAGGCCGCCGGGCGCCACGAAGTGCTTCGGATTGTTCAGGAGCACACGCTGTCGGATCGCCATGCCGCCTCCTCGTCGTCGCGAACAGTCGCCCGGAGCCGGGTCCGCTGTGGCGGACCCGGCTCCGAGGCTAAGTAATCAGCTCCTAGCGGACGCCGGTCGTCGCGAGCTCTTCCCAGTACTGGCGGACGTCGAGCGGGTTCCACCAGAGGTCGAGGCCGAGGTCGCGGGCGATGATCTGCGCCGCATTGTACCCCGGCGCGCCGGTGATGTTGCCGCCCGGGTGGCAGGAGGAGCCCGTCAGGTAGAGCCCCTCGATGGGGGTCCGGTACTGCGACCAGCCAGGGAAGGGACGGTTCTCGAGCGCCTGGTCGCCGGAGTACTCGCCGATCATCCAGTCGCCCTGGTACATGTTGCGGTCGTGGCGCTCGATGTCGAGCGGCGTCGTCGAGTTCTTCGACAGGATGTTGTCCTCGGTCAGGTTCGGCGCGTACTCCCGCCACTGGGCGAGCTGCCGCTCGAACCACTCGTCGCGGACGCGGTCCCAATTCTCCGGGTTGCCCATGAGGTTGTACGGCGCGAGCTGCCACATGAACGCGGTGTGCTTGCCCGGCGGCGCCTGGGTCGGATCGTGGAAGGACGGCGTTGCCCCGTTCATGAACGGCTTGCGCGGCAACTGGCCGGTCCGGCAGTCCTCGAACAGGGCTTGCAGCTCGGCGTAGGACTCCAGCCCGACGATGTGCATGAAGGAGCCGACGACCTCGGGGTGCTCCGCCTCGGTAATGTACTTCGGCCGCTCGTTCAGGGCGAGGTTGGTGGCGAAGATCGGGGTCGTCTTCGAGAAGCGGAAATTCGCCGCCAGGTCGGCGAACGCCGGGTCGAGGCTCTCGCGGCCGACTAGCTTGATGAAGGTCTCGACCGGGTTGACGTTCGAGGCGACGAACTTGCGGGCGCGGATCACGTTGCCGTCCTCGAGGACGACGCCAACGGCGCGGCCGTCCTGGACCAGGATCTTCTCTACGCCGACGGCCTCGATGTAGTCGACCTGGTTGTGCGAGAGCATGTGGCTGAGGTTGTCGCCCAGCGCGTGCGACGTCCCGCGGCAGAGCTGGGGGTTGACCCCCCAGGCGATCATCGCCGGGATCAGGTAGCCGGTTTTCGGCGCGTCCAGCTCGTAGCCGCGCATGACGCCGAGGAAGCCGATGAACGCCTGCACCTTCGGGTGCTCGAAGTGGCTGAGGATGAACTCCTCGGGCGTGGTGTCGAAGTAGCGCAGGTACTCGCGCCCCGCTTCCGTCTTCTCGAACAGCGGCCGCTTCTCCTCGATCGGCAGCGGCGGCGCGTAGGTCTCGGGGAAGACGATGTCCGCGACCACCGGCTGCCAGCGGCGCCAGACATCCTTGAAGGTCCGGGCGTCTTTCTCGGAGAAGGCCGCGATCGTCGCCACGGTCCGCTCGACGTCGGCGAACCAGCCGAGGTAGCTCCTATCGAGGAAGTGCTGGACGACCCCCGGATCTGGCTTGTAGTAGTGGATGCCGAAGCGCTCCAGCTCGAGGTCGCGGTACCAGGGCAGCATCGAGACACCGCGGTGGAAAACGGAGTGGATGTTGTGCCAGAAGCCGGGGTAGTTGATGTCCTCGTGCGAGTCGAGGCCGCCGCCGACCTCCATGTTCTTCTCGACCACGGCGATCTTCAGGCCGGACTTGCCGAGGTAGCCGGCGGCGATCATCCCGTTGTGGCCGGCGCCGATGACGACTCCGTCGTACTCTTCGAACCGTAGCGGCATTGGTCTCTCCTCAGCGGCTGGCCGCCGCGGCCGGCGCTTTGATCTCGAGCTTCAGGTCTTCTTTCATGATCTGCCAGGCGTTGCGGCCGGACCCCGAGGTCACCGCGTCGGCCGGATGGGTGGCCACGCCGACCTGGTAGAGGCCGGCGATCGGCGTGCGGTACTGGGCCAGCTCAGGGAACGGCCGGTTGGCGCCCATCTGGCTAGGGACCTTCCGGGCCACGTAGACCGAGCCGTAGCGCAGGTTCTGCCACTTGCCAGAGAGGTACCAGGGGTCCAGGGCGCAGCGGTCGACGACGTTGTCCTCGGTCAGGTTCGTCGCGTACTTCCGCCACTCGGCGATGATCTTGGTCAAGAAGTCGTTCTTCAGCCGGACCCAGTCTTCGGGGTGCTGGCCCTTCAGCCGGTACGGCACCGGCATGAACAGCGTGGCGTTGTGCTTGCCGGTCGGCGACTGGAGCGGGTCGAGCGCGGTCGGGCAGGAGATGTGGAAGCAGTAGTGGGTTGGGAACTCGCCGGCCCGGATCTCCTGCCACATCGCCGCCAGGTCGTCCGGCCGCTGCGGACCGATGTTGACGTTCAGCGCCTGGGCGATCGCGGGGTCGTCCACCTCGTGGAGCCCGTAGCGGACCCGCGACTTGAGGAGCAAGTGCACCTGGAACCAGGAGGACTCGTCGTACTCGATCGCCTCGACCTTCTCGACGAACTCCTTCGGCAGCTTGTCCGCGCCAACCATCTCGACGAACGTCGTGTAGGGGTCGACGTTCGAGACGACGGCCAGCCGCGCCCGCCACTCCCGACCGTCGCGGAGGCGCACGCCGACCGCGCGGCCCTTCTCGACGAGGATCTTCTCGACGTGGTGCATGGCGCGGATCTGCCCGCCGTTGTGCACGTAGGCGCGCTGGAGCACCTGGGCGATCTCGTGGATCCCGCCGCGGGTCAGCTTGGGCCGCTCGTCGCCGGCGATCAGCTTGAGGACTTCGACGCCGGCGCCCTCGTAGTCGATCGCGACGCCGCGCGGGATGGCCATCTGCGAGAGGACGAGCGTCTTGACGGCGTCGTTCTCGAACAGCTCGTCGACGACCTGCCGTGGCGTCAGCGCCGCCAGTCGCTGGAAGTCTGCCCCCGCCGGGTCCGCGTCGAGCACCTGCCGCAGCTTGCCGTTCTGGCCCGGCGGCTGGAGGTAGGACGGGATCAGGTAGCGGGCGATGAGGTCATGGTAGCGGTCGTGCGTCGCCCGCCAAGTCTGGGCGTCGCGGGCGGAGTGCTTCGCCACCGAGGCCACCGTGGCGTCGAGGTCCTGGTGGTGGGAGACGGAGCGACCCTCGGGCAGCAGCAGCGAGCTGATGACCGGCGGCTCGATGAACGTCGCGTGGTGCTCGCCCGTCCAGCCGAGCTCCTCCCAGACCGGGTTGCGCTCGACGTTGTCGACGAAGTACCAGAGCGTGTTGTTCCAGTAGCCCGGGCGCAGCAGCTCCTCGGACGTCAGCCGCCCGCCGTTCTCGAGCCGGCTCTCGCAGACGACCGTCTCCAGCCCGGCCAGGCCGAGGTAGGCGCCGAGCGCGAAGTTGTTCTGTCCGGCGCCAACGAGGATCACGTCCCATTCCTGGTCGACCACTGAGTCTCCTCCGGCTGAACGATTAGCGGGCCTGCTTCTACCCTACCGCTTCCGCGCGGGGCCGTCCAGTCGGCGGCCTGAGTATTTGCCGGCCCGTCGTCGCGTCTGCTACCTTGGCTCAGGCATGCCCCTGGACGAGGAGGTCGACCAGCCATGACCGGACTACTCAAGCTCTACGCCCGCGCGGCGCTCGCTCTCGCGGCGGCGCTGCTCCTCGCGGCCAGCGCGGCCGCCCAGCAGCAGCCCGAGGTCCACGCCAGAGACACGGCCTACACCCCGCCCACGCTCACCGTGCCCGTGGGCACGACGGTCCGCTTCGTCAACGACGACGCCGACATCCATACCGTTACGGCAAAGGACGGGTCGTTCGACTCCGGCCTGCTGTTCCAGAATGATACCTGGCAGTACGTGTTCAACACCCCTGGCACCTACGAATACTATTGCCTGCCGCACAACTGGATGGTCGGCACGATCACGGTCGAGTAGCCGGGGCGGCTCGCTCCGGTCCCCGGTCGCGCGCCCACACCGCGGAGGAGGCCGCCATGCGGATAGACGTGCACGGCCACTACTTCTCGCCCGCCTACCTCGAGGTCTTCGAGCGCGCCTACGCCAACCCGGCCGACGACCGCGAGCTGGGCGTGAAGAAGATCCTGGACAACAAGATCCGGCCGACGCGCACGATGTACGAGATCGACCTGCGGCTCGAGGCGATGGACCGCGCCGGCGTCGACCTGCAGGTGCTGTCGGTCTCGATCCCGTTCACGTACCACCGCGATCGCGCTACGGCGGTGGCGATGGCCCAGGCGGTGAACGACGGCACCGCCGAAGCCTGCCGCAAGTACCCGGAGCGCTTCAAGGGCTTCGCCAGCCTGCCGCTACCGCACGTGGACGCGGCGCTCGACGAGCTGGCGCGGGCGATCGACCAGCAGGGCCTGCACGGCATCGTGCTGGGCGGCAACGTGCTGCGGGAGCCGCTGGACAAGGCCGAGTTCGCGCCGGTGTTCGACGAGATCAACCGCCGCAACCTGGCGCTGTTCATCCACCCCAACGTGCCCTGCGGGATCGAGTGTATGCAGGAGTACGACCTGGCCGCCGCTGTAGGCTACCTGCTCGATAGCTGCCTGGCGGCGCTGCGGCTGGTGTACAGCGGCACCTGCGAGCGCTGCCCGAACCTGCAGCCGATCCTCTGCCACGCCGGCGGCTACCTGCCCTACCAGTGGGACCGCCTGGACATGTCGTACCACACCCGCCCCGAGGCGCGGCAGCGCATCACGAAGCCGCCGACCGAGTACCTGAAGCGCTTCTTCTACGACAACGCCGACTTCCACCTGCCGGCGCTGCGCTGCGCCCTGGAGACCGTCGGCGCCGACCGCTTCATGCTCGGCAGTGACTACCCGTTCGCGGTGGGCGACATCGAGCGGATGGTGACGATCATGGAGGCGCTCGACCTGACGCCCGAGCAGCGCGAGCGGATCGAGAGCGGCAACGCCCTGAGCGTGCTGCGGTAGGCTCGCCCCCCTCACCCCCTAGTCCCCTCTCCCACCAGGGCAGAGGGAGGCCTGGCGTTGCTCGGTCAAATCTGTTAGAACATATGTGCTACTGGCTCGCCGAGAGACGTAGAGGAGTAGAGTGGTGGAAGAGCAGCGGAGGGACGAGCGCGCCATCGTAGTAGCCGACCGCGAGCACGGCCGCGGAGTCGCGGCGCCCGAGGCGCCGCACGAGGTAAGCATCATTCGCCCGGTCGCCACGCCAGAAGAGGTGCTGGCCGCCTGGCAGCAGTTCCAGGAGCTCAAGCGCAGCCTGCTGACCCTGGACGACTACCAGGAGATCCAGGGGCGGGCGCGGATCAAGAAGTCGGGCTGGCGTAAGATCGCCGCCGCCTTCGGCATCTCCGACCAGATCCTGCGCGAGGAGCGCCGCGAGCATGGTACCCCCGGCCAGCCGGGCTATTACTTCGTCTGGGAGATCACCAGCCGCGCCATCGCGCCGAACGGCCGCTACGCCGACGCCGTCGGCTCCTGCGCGTCGAACGAGCGCCGCTTCGCCCACACCGACCACGACGTGCGCGCGGTGGCGCATACCAGGTCCAAGAACCGCGCGGTGGCGGACCTGGTCGGCGGCGGCGAGGTATCGGCCGAGGAGATCGAGGGGGAGATCGCCGAGGCCGCCCGGCAGGCGCCCTACTACGGCCAGGCGGCCGCGCCGGCGCGTCCGGCGCCGCCCGCGCGCCCCGCCGCCCCGGCCGCCTGGCGGGACGCCGACGCCGTCGCGGCCACGGCGCGCCAGGCCACGGCCGACGAGCCGGCGACCGAGCAGCAGCTCCGCGCGATCCGCAACCACCTGCGCCGCACCGATACCGACGAGGCGACCGCCTGCCGGCGCGCGGGCGTCGGGGCCCTCGAGGAGCTGACCCGTGGCGCCGCCTCCGATCTGCTCAAGACTCTCCAGCGCCAGCCGAACGTGGCCTGACGATCCGTCGGATGCGAGAGCAGCGCGGATAGCCTGCGACGCGGGAGCGCGGCGAAGGGACGGCGGCGAGCGAGCCCGACCGCCAGGTGGCGGTCGGGCTCGCTCGCGCTCCAGATCGGACCTTACTGCCGCGCGCCGGCCAGCGGCGCCGGCGTGGCGGCCGGGCGCGACGTGCTAGGGCCGCGCGGCAGCAGCGGCAGCAGCGACAGGCCTAGCCCGACGCCGCAGACGGCGGCCATGGCCAGGCTGACCTGCTGGAAGCCGACCAGGAAGCCCGTCGCCGAGCCGACGCCGCTCAGCGCATCGGCCACCGCCGCGCCCATCATCGTGCTGGCGATCGCCACGCCGAAGCTATGGCCGAGCTGCCGCGTCGTCTCGAGCAGTCCCGAGGCCAGCCCGCGCCGGCTGCCGGGCATCAGCCCGATGGCGAGGGTGTTGTTGGCCGTCATGTACAGGCCGGTGCCCACGCCCATCACCAGCGCCGCGGCCATGATCACGCCGTAGCCTAGCGGCGCGAGCAGGCCCCAGCCGAGCAGGCCGAGCCCGATCAGGGCCATGCCCAGCGGCACGAGCCAGGTGGCGCGGTAGCGATCGTAGAGGTAGCCGCTGAGGTAGGCGAGGAAGACCCAGGTGAGCTGGAGCACGGTGAGCAGCGCGCCGGTGTAGGCCTTGGGCAGATGCAGCGCCCGCTCGAGCAGGAACGGCATGGTGAAGATGGACGCCATCATCGTCATGTGCATGATGGTGTTGCAGACGGCCAGGGCGTTGAAGTCGCGGTTGCGCAGGTCGGCGAAGCGGATCAGCGGCTGCGCCACGCGCCGCTCGGCGAAGATGAAGGCGCCGAGCAAGAGCAGGGCGAGGGCCTGCATCGTCGTGTGGTAGAAGGCGCCTTCCTGGAAGCTGCGCTCGCCGCCGTGCAGGTGGTTCAGCGACAGCGAGCCGACCACCAGCGTCAGGAACAGCAGCACCGCGCCGACGACGTCCGGCCGCGCCACCGGGACGTGGCCGCCGGGGAGCCGGGCCTCGTCCAGCTTGCGGGCGCTCCACAGGCCGAGCAGCCCGATCGGCCAGAGCACCCAGAACAGCCACTGCCAGCTCAAGGCATCCAGGAACAGGGTGCTGTACAGCAGGCCCACCACCCCGCCCAGCGCGGCCGCGATCTGCACGACGCCGACGGCGCGGCCGCGCTCGCCGCCCGGGAAGGCGTTGGCGATGATCGCCAGGCTGTTGCCGCTCATCAGCGCGGCGCCGAAGCCCTGCAGGCCGCGCAGGACGATCAGCAGGAGCGCGTCGGGGGCGACGCCGCCGAGGCCGCCGGCGATGCTGTAGATGGCGATGCCGACCATGTAGGTGCGGCGGTGGCCATACAGGTCGCCCAGGCGGCCGCCGACGAGCAGGAAGCCGGTGAGGGTGAGCAGGTACGCGCCGGACACCCAGCTAATGAGGGCGAAGTCGGCCTGGAAGGCGTCGGCGAGGGTGGGGAGGATCGCTGAGATGGGCATCGAGGCGAGCTGCACGGCGAACTGCCCGATCACCACCGTCAGCAGCGCGGCCCTCCGCAGCTCCGCCGCCGGCCCGCCCGCCTGCACCCCGAGCATGGAGCGACTCCCTCGTGTATGGTCCCCTCAGAACGGGCGCCGCGCTAGTGGTCTGTCCAGGCCGAGTTGGGTATGTTGGCGGTTGCCAACACACCCAACTCGGCCCGTGACGAAGTACTAGGGGTTCTGGATGGGAGTGCCATTGCCGCCGTAGCAGACGGCGCCGGGCTCGGGCGTCTGCGGCCCATTGGCGTAGCGGCGGACGAACTCCGACAGGCGCGGGTCGCTGGCGTTGTCGAGCTTGAGCTGCAGGCCCCAGGCCGAGGCCACGATCGGACTGGGCAGCGGCGGGTCGCCGCTCCAAGGGCTCACCAGCACGTAGCTCTGCCCCTTGGCCAGGTTGCGGAGGAGCTGCACCTGGTCCGCGGGAAGGTCCTGCTGGTAGGTGATCCAGACCGCGCCGTGCTCCAGCGAGTGAACGGCCATCTCATTGGGCACCGGCGAATCGTAGACGCCGCAGTTCTCCCAGATGGCGTTGTGAGCGCCGCCCACCGGCGGGACCTGTGCGTAGGTCTGCGGACCGGTAACGTGCTCGCGGCTGAGGTTGCCGAAGCGGTCCAGGCCGGGGATCGGCTGCGTCGTGGGCGACAGGTTGACGTAGAGCACCGCAGCGATGATCCCGAGGACTACGATCGCCGCGACGATCATCCAGGGCAGCCAGCGGCGGCGCCAGTTCGCGGCCTTCTGCTGGCGGCGGATCTCCTCGCGCTTCGCCAGCCGCTCGGCCCGCGCTTCGGCGCGCGTCCGGGTGGCGCGCGGCGCGATGCTCGCGCGCCCGTTACTGGATTCGGGACTATCGGTTCCGGTGCGACCTTCCCTAGCCACCACTGCCCTCCGCCAAGTGGATCGTCGCAGGGGATGTGCGCTGGGTCGGTGGTTGCGAACCCCTCGCCCATCATGCCTGGCAGACTACTAATAAAAGGGTCCGGCTTCTCAGTTGTGTCCAGAGTGTAGCCGATCCGGGGTCCCGCGCGCCGCCGGCCCTCGCCGCTGGCCGGCGCCGCGCTAGTCGGCCACCGCGGGCCGCTGGAGCGGCCGGCCGGCCCGCCCCTCGAGGAGGGTGAGCAGCCCCGAATGGTCGAGGCGGCCGTCGCCGCGCGCGACGAGCGCTTCGTACAGGTCGCGGACGGTCGTCGCGCCGGGCAGCGGCACGCCGGCCGCCTCGCCGAGGGCCACGACGATGTTCAGGTCCTTGAGCTGCATGCTCGCCATGAAGCCCGGCTGAAAGGCGTGGTCCAACATGCGCTGGCCGTGCAGGTCGAGGACGCGGCTGCTGGCGAAGCCGCCGAGCAGCGCCTCGCGTACCCGGGCGGGGTCCACACCGGCGGCGCTGGCGAGGAGGAGCGCCTCCGCCACGGCGTCGATGGTCACGCCGACGACGAGCTGGTTGCAGGCCTTGGCCACCTGCCCCGCGCCGGCGGCGCCGATGTGGACGATGCTGCGGCCCAGGCGCTCCAGCGGCGGCCGGGCGCGCTCTAGGGTCGCGGCCGGCCCACCGACCATGATCGATAGCGTGGCGTCCCGCGCGCCGACCTCGCCGCCGCTCACCGGGGCGTCGAGCGCCTCGACGCCGCGCTCGGCGAGGTGGGCGGCGATCCGCCGCGCCGTCAGCGGCGAGATCGTGCTCATGTCGACGTGCACCGCCCCCCGCCGCAGCCCGGCCGCCAGGCCGTCCGGGCCGAGCACGACCGCCTCGACGGCGGCGTCGTTGGCCAGCATCGTGATCGCCAGGTCGCAGCCGGCGCCGGTCGCGGCCGGCGTCGGGGCGGACTCGGCGCCCGCGGCCACCAGCTCCGCCACCGGGGCCGGCGAGCGGTTGTAGACGACCAGCGGGTACCCGGCGCGCAGCAGGTTGTGGGCCATCGGGCGGCCCATGATGCCCAGCCCGAGGAATCCGACGCGAGGCAGATCAGGCATGCGCTCCCTCCCGGCCGTGCAGACGGCGGCTGGCGCGCGGAGTCGACTCCGGGCCGCCGCGCCTGACCGGGATGGTAGTGCGCGCCGCGGGGGCGGGCAACCGCGGAAGTGGGTCTTGGGACGCGCGCGACCCTGCGGTACAGTATCGCAGAGCAGCGGCCGCCTAGGGGCCGGCCGTGGGAGAGGTCGATGGAGACACGCCCGCCGATCTACCTCGACTACAATGCGACCACGCCGATCGATCCGGCCGTCCTCGCCGCCATGCAGCCCTACCTGGCCACGCACTTCGGCAACGCCTCGAGCGGCCACCCCTACGGTCGCGCGGCCCACGCCGCGGTGGACGCCGCGCGCGGCCAGGTCGCGGCGCTGCTGGGCTGCGCGGCAGACGAGATCGTGTTCACGGGCGGCGGCACCGAGAGCGACAACCAGGCGATCATCGGAGTGGCCCTCGCCCACCGTGACCGGGGCGACCACCTCGTCACGACCGAGATCGAGCACCCGGCGGTCCTGGAGAGCTGCCGCTACCTGGAGCAGCGCCTGGGCTTCCGCGTGACGCGCGTGCCCGTGACCGGCGACGGTCGGGTCGAGCCGGCCGCGGTCGAGGCGGCGCTCACGCCGCGGACGGTGCTGGTGAGCGTCATGCATGCGCAGAACGAGACCGGCGTGCTGCAGCCCGTGGCGGAGATCGCGGCGCGGGCGCGGCGGCGCGGTGTGCTGCTCCACACCGACGCCGCCCAGTCGGTGGGCAAGGTGCCGGTCGACGTGAATGTGCTCGGCGTGGACCTGCTCGCCGTGGCCGGACACAAGCTCTACGCGCCCAAGGGCATCGGCGTGCTGTACGTGCGGCGGGGGACGCTGCTTGATCCCTACCTGCACGGCGCCGGCCAGGAGGGGAGCCGCCGCGCCGGCACCGAGAACGTGGCCAGCATCGTGGCGCTCGGGGCCGCCTGCGCCATCGCCCGCGAGCGCCTAGCCGCCGACGGCCCGCGCCTCGCCGCCCTGCGGGACCGGCTGGCCGCGGCTCTGGTCGCCGCGGGCTGGGTCCAGAACGGCCACCCCACGGAGCGGCTGCCGAATACGCTGAACGTCTCGCTGGAGGGGGTCTGGGGCGAGGAGGTACTGCGGCGTGCGCCCGAGGTGGCCGCGGCAACCGGCTCGGCCTGCCATAGCGGTAGCCCCGAGCCATCAGCCGTGCTCCTGGCGATGGGGCTGTCGCCGGCGCGGGCGCTGGGCGCCCTGCGGCTGAGCCTGGGCCGCGGCACGACGCAGGCCGACGTCGACCGCGCCGCGGCGGCCCTGGTCGCGGCGGGACGGGCGACGCAGAGCGCGGCCAGCGCCGCGGCCGGCGCGGAACCCGCTGCTAAGCGCATCTAGCGAGCGCCGGTGCGAGCGGGCGGCTCGGACCAGCAATTCCAGGGTTCGTCAGGGGCGCCCAAGCAACATGCTGACGGCTGATTGCCGAGAGCTGACGGCTGGAGGAGAGATGGCAAAGCGCGTAGTGATGTACACGACGACCTGGTGAGCGTTCTGCCGAACGGCGAAACGCCAGTTGGCGGCAATGAACGTGCCCTACGAAGAGATCGACGTCGAAGAGGTGCCGGAGGCCGGCCGACAGCTCGAGCAGTGGACCGGCGGCTACCGCACCGTGCCGACCTTCGACGTGGATGGGCAGATCCTGGTCAATCCGAGCCCCGCCGAGCTCGAGCGGGCGGTGCTCGGCTGAGCAGCACGTTGCGCGGATCGATCCGGTTGGGGGCTGGCCCCCTGGCACCCCGTCGTCGCTCGGTCTAAAATGGGCGCGCCCGTGCCTACGGGTACCAAGCTCTCTCGCGCTGGGCCTGAAGGACCCCGGCGCGGGAAGATCGTGGAGGGGCGGCTGAATGACGGGACGGAGCCTGCAGCGCGTGCTACTGGGTCTTCCGCTAATATTCGGCCTCGTCGCGGGACTGGGCCTGCCGGGTGCCGGTCCGCCGGCGCAGGGGGCTATTCTGGACGCGGGATCGCTGAGTAGCGCGCCGGGAGCGATCGGTAGCGCGAGTGGCCAGGCCGGCCCTGGGAGTGTCCTGAACCAGGCCACCGTGACTCCTTCGCCTACTGCTACTGCCACTGCCAGCGCCACGGCGACGCTAACGCCGACACCGACCACCACCCTCACCGCGACGCTAACTTCGTCGCCTACCAGCACGGCCACGCCGACGACGACGAGCACAGTCACGGTGGGAACGGCGACCGCGACGACGACGGCCAGCCCGACGGCCACGCTGACGCCGAGCACTGCTTCGGGTACGCCCGGCGTTCCGGCCGTCACGACGATCGGCCAGTCCGTCAGCTACACGGGTGCCGTAACGGGCACCTGGACCAAGACCGGCTCGGGCAGCTTCAGCTTCACCGCCACGGCGCCCACTGGCACCCAGGTGTTCGCGAACAACACGCCGACGATCTTCATCCCGACCACGTCGAACGCCGCGGGCGAGCAGTTCACCTGTACGGCCGTACCGGCGGGTGGCCTGACCACGACCTGCACCGGCACGACGACTGGCGACGTGCTGCTCGGGGCGAACGTCACGGTCGTGTTTGGCACCGTCGGCGGCCCGGTCAGCGTGATCGGCACGCCAACCGGCGGGGGAACGAGCCTGACGACCACCCAGGCGCAGACGCAGGCGCAGGCCACCGCCGGCTTCCTGCTCGGCACGCCGGGCGCGCCCTGCGCCCTCACCGTCGGCCAGGCCTGCAACGTCTTCGGCGCGCTGACCGGCACGCTGACGCGCACCGGCAGCATGAGCTTTACGCTCACGGGCATCGTGCCGGCTGGCCTCGCCGCCGGCATCACGCCGGTCGCGGTGTTCAGCACTGATGCCGGCGTGCAGGCGGTGGCCTGCGCGGCGCCGGCCGCCGGGGTAGGCGGCACACCGTACACCTGTACCGGGACGATCACCGGCAACGCGCTGGTAGGCTCGACGGTAGCGCTGTGCTTGACGGCGACGACCACCTGCTTGCTGGGCAACGTGGGCGGCCCCGGGCCCGTGCCGCCGCCGCTGCCGCCTCCACCGCCGCCGCTGCCTCCACCGCCGCCGCCGCTGCCTCCACCGCCGCCGCTGCCTCCACCGCCGCCGCCGCTGCCGCCTCCACCGGTGGGCCCGGTCGGCGCGCCGCCGGTGCAGCAGCCGCCGGCGGGGTACGCGGGCGTGCCGATCATCCCCGAGGCGGACAGCCTCCTGCTGGTCCTCGGGGGACTGGTAGCGCTGGGCGGGCTGGCCGGCCTCCGCCGCTGGCGACGAGAGCGCTCCGGCTAGGCCAACCGGCATCCGGCAGATCAGACGGGGGCTGGCGCGCCAGCGGCCAGCCCCCGTTTTTCGCGCCATTACGCCAGTAGTCGCTCGCCCGCCTGTAGACAGGCGGCCTGCGGCGAACTAGAATGGCTAGGTGGGCCGCTCGGCATAGTCGGCGGGGTGGCGCCGAGCCCCCCGGGGAGGGGAACCCGACGACGTCGGGGAAAGGGGCGACTGGATGACGAGACGACGCGCGGACCGTTCGCTGCTAGCAGCGTTGTTGATGCTCACGCTCCTCGCCGGTCTGAGCGTGCCGGGCGCCGCGGTGCCCGCACAGGCAGCGCCGCAAGATGGGGCAGGACCGGGTGAGGCGCTGATCACCACGCATGCCGTGAGCGCCGCTAACGAGCCAAGCGGGCGGTTCGGCTTCGGCAGCGTGCTTGGCCAGGCCACGGCCACGGCGACGTTTACACCGACGTCGACGAGTACGACCACACCGACGTCGACGAGTACGACCACACCGACGTCGACGAGTACGACCACACCGACGTCGACGAGTACGACCACACCGACGTCGACGAGTACGACCACGCCGACGCCGACCTCGACTTCGACGGGTGTGGTGACCGCGACCTCGACGTCGACGCCCACGATCGGGGTTCCGCCGACGCAGCCGCCGTCCGGGACGCCGGGCGTGCCGTGTGCGACGACCGTGGGCCAGAGCTGTACCGTGACTGGCGCGGTCAACGGCACGTGGACGAAGACCGGCTCGGGCACGTTCAGCTTCACGGCGCAGGCGTCCGGCGCGCAGGCGCTGGTCGGGGTCCAGCCCACGATCTTCGTCCCGACCACGGCG
>Ga0070739_10001663_pt1 | contig 32371 bp, 33 predicted proteins | sample Coa_R1_7_FD_66445 | JGI IMG/M metagenome (GOLD analysis project Ga0070739, IMG submission 66445) | Surface soil microbial communities from Centralia Pennsylvania, which are recovering from an underground coalmine fire - Coalmine... | ecosystem: Environmental > Terrestrial > Soil > Unclassified ...
GGCCGCGCCCAGATGAACCGTGTAGCGCCCCTGCTCGTCGGCCTCGACGCTCTGCGTCTCCTGCCACAGCGGCGTGCGGCTCGTCGGATCGCCGTAGATGGAGAAGGTGAGCGCCTGTGCACCGCTGACCGGGTGGTTCGCAGGGTCCTTTACAGCACCGCTGAAAACGATCAGGCGCAGCGCCGGCTGTCCATGTGCTGCCAGCGCGCTAACGAGACAGAACGTGCAGCACGCCCAACGGCGTCGAGCCTTAGCGTCGGGGCCAGTCATTGCGCCAGTTTGCGGATAACAGAGCGCGCTGTCGATGCTCTCGACGTGATCTTTCTGTGATCGAGATGTTACACGCTAAGTCGCTGGATATTCGCGCGTTGCCGGCAGTGGCGGCAGGCGGGTAACACACGCCGTCGCATAGAATCCTTACCTGTTAAACTCACAAAACAAGACGATGTCCCGCGCGCCGCAGCTCGTCCGATTCGGGGCTTTCGATGCGGACCTCGCTACAGGAGTTCTCCGCAAAAACGGACGAAGGGTCAAACTCCAGAACCAGCCGTTCCGTGTGCTGGCCATCCTCATCGAGCGTGGCGGCGAAACCGTCACGCGGGAGGAGTTGCGGCAGGCGCTGTGGTCCACCGATACATTCGTCGACTTTGAGCAGAGCCTCAACGCCGCTGTCGCGAAACTTCGCCAGGCCCTCGGAGATTCAGCCGATAACCCACGCTTCATCGAAACACAGACCCGGCGCGGGTACCGGTTTATCGCTGCAGTGTCCTGCGCCGGGGAGAACGGCGAGGCCCGCAACCATCCCACGCCGCCGGCCGCGGCGCCGGCTTTCGTGAGTTCCCAGGCCGCCGTTGACGCGCCTGGCGCCAGACCTCGCCGCCCATGGCGCTGGATGGTCTTTGTCTTTGTTCTGTTTGCGGTTGGCGCTGTCCTGGGGTTCGGGTTCGGCACAGGCTGAACCGCGCAGCGCAGGAAGCCTCGGCCGAATCGGCGGGGGCGACCATCCTCCCGGTGGTCAGTCTTCCCGGTGAGCAAAGCATGCCGGCGCTCTCGCCCGATGGCAGCCGGGTCGCCTTTGTGTGGGAAGCTCCGGAGCGTGAGAAGAGGGGCATCTACACGGCCGTGGTGGGCACGCAGAGCATTCTGCGGATGACCGCTAACGAGCACGATTATTGTCCGTCGTGGTCTCCCGACGGCCGGTACCTGGCATTCCTGCGCGCCGATGAGGCTCACCTGCGAATCATGGAAGCGCCGGCTCTCGGCGGTGAGGAGAGAACCATTTACTCCGCGATCGCTCCTTCGGCCGGGCCCGATGACAACAACGCGGGACTCTCATTCTCCCCCGATGGCGAATCCATTGCTTTCCCGCTTTGGGACAACTCCGCGCAACAGAGCTCGATTGCCGCGCTCTCCTTGAACGACTCGCGTGTGAAGACGCTTACGCGGCCGCCGGCCGGTATGCTCGATGGCCGCCCGGCCGTTTCCCCGGATGGCGAGAAGATCGTCTTTATCCGATCATCAGCGCTCGGTTACGCGGACGAACTCATGGTGGTTTCCCGGTCTGGCGATGGGCTCAGCGCCCTCACCATCGATCATCAGCGGATCTTCGGTCCGCCCTCGTGGACGCCCGACAGCCGGGAAGTCGTTTTTTCGTCCAACCGCGGCGGACTGGCCACCTTATGGCGAGTCTCACTTGCGGGTGGAGATCCGCAACGCGTCCCGGGCGCCGGTCCGGTTGCCTGGTATCCTTCCGTCGCTGTGTCCGGCTCCGAGTTGGTCTACGAGAATGTCGATGAGCAGGAAAACCTGTGGCGTCTCCCGCTTCGCGATCCGCGGCACGCGAGCGGGACGGCCTCGATCGCCGTCAGCGCCGCGAAGACGTGTAACTGCATCCCACAGTTCTCGCCCGATGGGAGGAAAATCGCCTTCCAAAGCGGGCGATCCGGGTACCCTGAAATCTGGATCAGCGATACAGACGGCTCTCACGCAGTTCAGGCGACGGACGTGCGAAATTTGAGCGGCACGCCGCGCTGGTCGCCGGACAGCCGCTATATTGCGTTCGATTCTCGTCCCGGGCAGCACAGTGAAATCCATGTCCTTGACACATCCACCGGAGCCATGATCCCGGTCGCTGCGTTTCCATCCGCCGATAACGTCATCCCCAGCTGGTCGCGTGACGGGCAGTGGATCTACTTCGCATCCGACGTGACGAAGCATTTCCAGATCTGGAAAATCGCGGTAAAGAACGGAGCGGCAGCGCCCGGCGGTGCAGGTAACCCGGGGTGGAGGTTATACGGCCTTTGAATCGGCGGCCGGAAAAGAACTGTTTTTCACGCGCATGAACCAGCCCGGTATGTGGGTGACCAGTCCCAATGGGGGCGTCGAGCGCGCGGTCTGGTCCGGCCCCGGTCCCGATTACTGGAGCAACTGGGCAGTCAGTAAGAGCGGTCTCTTCTTCCTTGCTCCGAGACCCGGCACCCCGCCAGAGATCAAGTTCTTCGATTTCCAGACGTCACGGCCGTGGCGCATCGGCGCATTGGCGAAACCTTCGTTTTTCGGGTTCGCGGTCTCGCCGGATGAACGTTCGCTGCTCTATTCGCAATGGGACCGCAGCGAACGCAATCTGCTTCTGGTGAAGAATTTTCGCTGAGGTCCTGTTCGTAATGGGGGGGCGGGTCCTCGGCTGCGGCGGACTCGGAGTCCTCCCGCGTCCGTTTACGACTCCGTCCAATGCGCGGCGCCCACGATTACGACAGCACCGGTTCGGCGGCATGCGTCGGCGGCGGCAAAACCACCACGCCGTTTTCCGTGACGGTGTAGCCGCGGGCGCGATCCTCGTCCAGGTTGTAGCCGATGGTGGTCGCCTCCGGAATGATGGTGTGCGCGGGAACGATGGTATGCCGCAGGCGGCTGTAGCGGCCGATCTCACAATGCGCCATCAGAATCGAACTCTCGATCTCGCAGTAGCTGTTGACCCGCACCCCCGGCGACAGCACACTGTGCACCACGCGCCCGCCGGACACGATGCAGCCGGACGAAACGATGGAGTCCAGCGCCACACCCATGCGCCTTCCTTCCATGGCGAACACGAACTTGGCCGGAGGCTGCTGCACCAGCCGCGTGCGCACCGGCCAACGCTGGTCGTAGAGGTTGAACTCCGGCGTGACCTCGACCAGATCCATGTTGGCGTCATAGTAGGCGTCCAGGGTGCCCACATCGCGCCAGTAGCGCACCGTCTTCCGGTTCAGGTCGCGAAAATCGTAGGCCATAACCTTGGCCCGGTTGAGCCAGTTTGGAATTACGTCGCGGCCGAAATCATGGGATGAGTTCGGGTCCGCCGCATCTTCGAGCAGCGCCTGCAGCAGCGCCGGCGTGTTAAAGACATAAATACCCATCGAGGCGCTCACCATGTCCGGGTTAAAAGCCGAGCGAGTTGGATTTCCGTGCTGGGGTTTCTCCTCGAAACCGGTCACCCGGCAGTGACCGTCGAGCTGCACCACTCCGAAACGCCGCGCCTCCTCCGGCGCGATCTGAATGGTGGCGATGGTAATGTCCGCCTCGTGATGGCGGTGCCAGTCCACCATCTCGTGGTAGTCCATCTTGTAAATGTGATCGCCGGAGAGCACCAGCACCATCTCGGGGTCCTCGCTGCGAATGCTCTCGATGTTCTGATACACAGCGTCGGCGGTGCCCAGATACCAGTCCTCGTGAATGCGCTTCATCGGTGGAATCACTTCAATGAACTCGTTCAGCTCACCGGAGAAGATGTTCCACCCTTCACGAATGTGCCGGGTCAGCTCCAGGGCCTTGTACATGGTGAGAATGAATACGCGCCGGATATCGGAGTTAATGCAGTTGGAAAGAGTGAAATCGATAATCCGATACGCGCCCCCGAAAGGGACGGCCGGTTTGGCGGTATTCAGAGTGAGCGGCGACAGGCGTTCGCCAGCGCCGCCCGCAAGGAGAATAGCGAGTACGTTCTGCATGCAGAGACTTCGGTGGCTTGCGCGTTTCCAGACGCTATAACCAAGTCTAGTATGATGAAGAGGAGCTTCAACAGCCCTTCACGTGACGTTACGGTTACCGCGACGAGGGGCTAATTCACGGCGGAGAGGGGTGATCGTTCATTGGCCGAAGTACTCGTGCAGGAAGGTGAAACGCTCGAAAGCGCACTCCGCCGTTTCAAGCGCAAGGTCCAGCAGGAAGACATCATCAAGGAGATCAAGCGCCACTCCTTTTACCTGAAGCCCGGCGAACGCCGCCGGACCAAGGAAGCCCTGGCGCGGAAGCGGAATCGCAAAAAGCGCAATAAGGACGTCGAGTAGTATCGCGAGCCGAAAGGGCCGGGCGAGAGCCTGTCTTTTCGGCTCGTCGTGTCTTCGGCCGCTCCCGCGCACTATGGCCATTGCAATTATATCCGCAGTGGATATAATTGGCGCATGGCTGTCCGTCAGGCTGATCCGCCCCCGCCCGAGAGCTTCCTTCCTCTGCCGGTCGCGACATTTCACATTCTTATGGCGGTGGCCGATGAGGACCGGCACGGCTACGCCATCATTCAGGACGTGGAGGGGCGCACCGGCGGTGATCTGAGGCTCAGCGCCGGCACGCTGTACCGCACCATCCAGCGCCTGCTGGAGCAGGGCCTGATCACAGAGACGAATGAGCGCCCGGCTCCCGAGCTCGATGACGAGCGCCGCCGGTACTATCGCATCACCGCGCTTGGATCGGCGGTGGCGCGGGCCGAAGCGACGCGGCTGGCGAAACTGGTCCGGCTCGCGCGCATCAGCGGATTTGCTCCGGAGAAGGCGTGATGCGGTTCTACCAGGCCCTGCTGCTCCTCTACCCGAAATCATTCCGTGCCGAGTACGGCGAGGAAATGTGCGCCGTATACGGACGCCGGGGCGCGTCGCGCGTGTCCGCCGTTTTGGAAGTGCTGCGCAATGCGCCGGCCGCGCACGCCGACATCCTTCGCCAGGATCTGCGCCAGGCCCGCCGCTCGCTGGCGCGCACGCCGGGCTTCGCCATCGCCGCGATCCTCGTTTTGGCGCTCGCTATTGGAGCGAACACGGCAGTGTTTTCCGTGACGGATTACGCGCTCATCCGGCCCCTGCCGTTTCCGCATTCGGACCGGCTGGTCCACATGTGGGAGAACCTGCCGGGCTATTCGCGAATGGAGCTTTCCCCGGTGAACTACCGCGATTGGAAGCGGATGACCAACTCATATGAGCGCATGGCCGCCATGGTGGACATGTCCGCCAATCTCATCGGCCAGGGCAACCCGGAGCGCATTGACGCCGAGTCGGTTACTGGCGACTTCTTTTCCGTCCTGGGCGTCACGCCAGTTATCGGCCGGTCCATCGCACCCGCGGATGCGCGCAATGACGCGCCGCTCACGGCCGTCCTCAGCTATAGCCTGTATGAAAACCTCTTCGGCGGGGATCCCGCCGTTCTCGGACGGAAGATCAGCCTCGACGGCTCACCTTATGTCGTCATCGGAGTCATGCCGCCGGACTTCCGTTACCCCGACCGGGACGCCGAGCTGTGGCGGCCGCTTCAGCTTCCGCCGGACGCGTTCGAGGATCGCAACGACAACTACCTTCGCGTCGTCGCGCGTCTCCGGCCCGGCATGTCGCTCGAGCAGGCCCGTGCGGAAATGGACGTTGTTACCGGCCAGCTCCGGCGGCAATACCCGCGCGAGTTGCGCCAGCACGGCGCGAGCATCAATCTCATGCGCGATGAGATCTCCAGCCGGACGCGCTTGCTGCTTGTGGCGCTGGACGGCGCCGCGCTTTGCGTCATTCTGATCGCGTGCACCAATCTCGCCGGGTTGCTGCTGGCGCGCGCGCTGGCACGGCGACGGGAACTCGCTGTCCGGACGGCTCTCGGCGCCGGGCGCGAGCGCATTGTGCGCCAACTTGTCACCGAAAGCCTGGTTCTCGCGCTGCTCGGTGGAGTGGCCGGTGTGCTGGTCGCAGCCGCGGCCCTGCCGTTGCTGACCCGGCTCATGCCCACGCTTCCCGTCAGCGGGCCACCGTCGATGGACCTGCGTGTGCTCGGCTTCGCCGCCGTCCTGACCGCGTTTACGGGCTTCGCCTTCGGCGCCATTCCTGCCGCGCGTGTTTGCCGCCGCGCCGACCTCAGCGATTTGGGCGACCGTTCACACGCCGTCACACGGCAGACCGCGGGCCTGCGATCCGCGCTCATTCTCGGCGAAGTCACGCTGTCGCTCGTGCTGGTGATCTCGGCCGGCCTCCTGCTGCGGGCGCTGGCGCGGATTCAATCCGCCGATCCCGGCTTCCGTACCGAAGGAGTGCTCACGCTCGAGACCCCGCTGCCCATGCCCAAATACAAGACGCTGGCGAAGCGCGACGCATTCTACCGGCAGGTTCTCAGCGACGTGCAGGCGCTGCCTGGAGTCTCCGCCGCGGGCTACATCAGCTTCATGCCGATGACTATGACCGGCGGCATCTGGCCCGTGGACATTGACGGCAAAACGCTCGATCGTTCGGCGGGACATTCGGCCAGCCTGCGATTCATCACCCCGGGGTTCTTCAGCGCTCTGCAAATCCCGCTCCACACTGGGCGCAATCTTGCAGAGTCGGATAACACCAACACGCAGGCCGTCGCCGTTGTGAGTGAGTCGTTCGCGCGGCGCTACTGGCCCGGGCAGAATGCCCTCGGCCATCATTTCAGGTTCGGTCTTCGCGACCGGACGATTGTGGGTGTAGTCGGCGATATTCGCGTTCGCGGTCTCGAGGGGCCCAGCGAACCGCAGGTCTATCTGCCGTATGTCCAGCAGCGCGATGACGAGCTCATCTTCTACGCGCCGCAGGACCTAGCCATCCGCGCGTCGGGGAATGCCGCGGCGCTGCTGCCCGCCATCCGTCGTATCGTGCATCGCGCCGAGCCGGAGGAGCCGATCTCGCACGTGCGCATGCTCGCCGACATCGTGCAGACGCAAACTGCCGCGCGGACCGTGCAGGTGCGTATCCTCGGCGCCTTCGCCGTGCTCGCGCTTCTGCTGGCCGGCGTCGGCATTCATGGCCTGTTGTCGTTCACGGTCTCGAATCGCGCCGGCGAACTGGCCGTCCGCATTGCCCTGGGCGCACAGAGGCGGGACATTCTGCGGCTCGTCCTGGTTCAAAGCCTCGCGCTTTCCTGTGCCGCAATCGTTCTCGGCGTAGTGCTGGCCTGGGGCGCCGCGCACGCCATGCAGGCCCTCCTGGCAGGTGTTTCTCCGGCTGACTCTGCCACTTTCCTCATCGCCGTCTCACTTTGCTTCGCCATGGCGCTGGCCGGTAGTCTGATACCCGCCCTTCGGGCCCTGCGCGTTGACCCGCTTACGGCGCTTCGGGCGTGATCCACTGGCCCGAGCCGGTGGCTCGAAATATGGCATCGATGACGGCCATATTTCGCAGCGAGTCCTCCAGCGGGGTCGGCACTTCGCCGTGTCCGCGAATCGCTCTCGAAAACGCATCCGCCTGGATGGTGTATTGATTCACCACTGGGAACTCTTCGACGCGAATGCCTGCGCCGAACAGATCCGATCCGTCGTCGATGAATATACGGCAGGGTTGGTTCGGCGGAGCATTAAAGGGGATCTCCACCTCGATACGCCCTCGCGTGCCGAGGATCTGGACGCGCTGCCACGGTACCAGCTGGGTGCCGCAGGTGAACAGCGCCTGGCCGCTGGGGAACTCCAGAATCGCGGAGGTCAGGCGGTCCACTTCCATACCGGGATCCCGCTCCATCAGCGCGGCCACTCGCCGCGGCTCCTCCTCGAACAGGAAGCGTGAGATCTGGATGGGGTAGCAGCCGATATCCATCAACCCGCCGCCGCCGATATCGGCCTGATTGCGGATGTTTGCCGGATCGTCGTTGAAGTAGCTGAACCCGGTCATGATGGCGCGCAGGGCGCCGATTCCGCCTGAGCGCACCAGTTCGCGGGCGCGCAGCCACTGCGGATGGGTGCGCACCATGAACGCCTCCCCGATCTTCACCCCGGTGCGGTCGCGCGCGGCAATGAGGGCGCAGCACTCGGCGGTGCTGAGGCCGATCGGCTTCTCACAAAGGACGTGCTTGCCCGCTTCGGCCGCGCGAATGGACCACGGCACGTGCAAATGGTTCGGAAGCGGATTGTAGACGGCTTCGATATCCGGATCCGCGAGGAGTTCCTCGTAGGAGCCGTACCAGCGGGGAATCCCGAGCTCGGCGGCGGCCTCACGAGCCTTCCGCGCATCGCGTGAGGCGATCGCCGTAACCTCCGACATCTCTCCGCGCTGCATAGCGGGGATCACCTTCACGGTGGCGATCCGCGCCACCCCCAGAACACCCCAGTGCACTTTCCGCATAGGAAGTGTGTTCAGTGTATCGTGGGCGGGGTCAGGTCTCTACGATACGCAGCGTGATCGCGCAACGGCCGGGATGCTCGGCCTTAATGGGCCGCGTTCTGCTCGGACGGGACGTGCTCTTCGCTGGCCTTCAGCGGATACTTCGCGCCTTCGGGAATTGGCGCCAGCATCTGCTCCTTGCGGTAAATCAGCGTGGAAGTGTTGTAGCTGGCGATCTCGAACCCGTGGCCGTGCGTGATCGCGTCCGTGGGACAGGCTTCCACACAGTAGCCGCAGAAGATGCAGCGGTTGTAGTCGATGTTGTAAACCTTCGCGTAGCGGTCGCCGCCGCTGATGCGCACCAGATCCGTATTCTCGGCCGCCTCGATGTAGATGCAATCCGAGGGGCATGCCGCCGCGCACAGGAAGCAGGCCACACACTTTTCGAGGCCATTCTCGTCGCGCTGCAGCACGTGCACGCCGCGATAACGCTCCTGGAAATTCGGCGGCGCGTCCGGATACACTTCCGTGATGGTCGGGTTGAACATCTCCCGGAAAGTGACGCCCATCCCTTTGGCAATGGCCGCCGCGGAATCCAGAACTTCGGTGAGCTTCGGCATCCTCAGTTCCGAGTTTAGCAGGGGAAGGCGCCAGCACCCGCGCTATGGTTGGCGTTAGTGATCCGCACCATCATCTTCGACCTTGGTGGCGTTATCGTGCCTTTCGACATGGCACGTGGATACGCCGCGCTCGAGCGCCTCTCCGGCTGCCCGGCCGCGGAGATTCCGAAGCGGCTCGCCGCCACAGACCTGGTGCGCCGTTTCGAGACCGGCGGTCTCGAGCCGCGGGAGTTCGTCGCGCAGTTGAGCTCCCACCTTGGCGTCAACACCAGCTATGAGGAGTTCTGCAGCCTGTGGTCCTGCATCTTCCTCCCAGGGACACTCGTGCCAGAGGTCGCCATCGAAGCTCTGCACCGCCGCCATCGACTGCTGCTGCTGTCCAACACGAATTCTCTGCATTTCGAGATGATTTCCGCGTCTTACCCTGTGTTGCGCCACTTTGACGATGTCATCCTTTCCCATGAAGTGGGCCTCCTGAAACCCGCGCCGGAGATATACGCGGCGGCCATCGCCCGCGCCGGCTGCTTCCCCGGCGAGTGCCTCTTCATCGACGATCTCGCCGTTAACGTCAAGGCCGCCCGATCCGCCGGAATCGACGCGCTCCGTTTCGAGAGCTGGGAAAGTCTGCAGCCTGAGCTGCGCTCCCGCGGCATCTACTGGGAATAGTGAGCCACGCCGCATGCATGCGATCAAGAACGGCATCCTCATGGCCGTGCTGGCGCACTCCTTCATCGGCGCCTCGCTCATATGGGACAAGGTTCTGCTCCGAAACCCCCAAACGAAAAACCTTCCCGCCTATGTCTTCTGGCTGGGCGCGATCAGCATTTTCGGTCTGGCTCTGCTGCCGTTCGGCTTCCATGTGCCTGCGCCGAACCTGTGCGCCATCGCATTTCTTGCGGGCGTGCTGAATCTGGTTGCTTCCTGGTTTTACTACTATGCCCTGAACGCCGGCGAGGCCTCGGAAACGCTGGCCATCATGGGAGGCTTTTCCCCGGTGGCGACCGCCCTGATCGCAGTGCCTCTGTTGAAACAGCCGCTGGGACGCAGCCCGGTGGCGTTCTCGCTCATGGTGGCCGGCGGGTTCGTCATGTTCCTGTCGGAAAACCTGAATGTCAGACGCGTGCTGCCCAGCGTCCTGACTGGATCGGTGACATTCGGCCTGGTCAACGTCCTCGAGAAAATCGTCTACGACCAGACGAATTTCGTGTCCGGCTATGTCGTTTTCACTCTGGGGACCGTCGCCGGCGCGCTGGCAATGCTGCTGCGCCCTTCCTGGCGCCGCCAGATTTTCACAACCTCGGAAAACGCCCCGCCGCGCAGCCGTTTCTGGTACTTCATTAACCGCTTCGTCAACGGCCTCGGCTCCTTCCTTGTGTATTACGCCATCAGCCTTGCCGCGCCGGCTCTCGTTGACGCCATCACCGGCCTGCGATACGTCATCATCTTTATCGGCGCGTGGCTGCTCACGCGCTGGCATCCCGACTGGCTGAAGGAAGAGTTCTCCGGGCGGGTCCTGCTGGCCAAGGCCGGGGGAACGGCGCTCGTAATCGCCGGGCTCGTACTGCTGAGCATTACCGAAGGCGGCGCCGCCTCCTCCGGATAGCCGTATCAGACGAACCGTCCGCCGCGTCTATGGACGAACTATGGAACGCCCCTGGCACAAAAGCGCGATCGTCTACACCGTTGATGTCGAAACTTTCGCCGATGGAAATGGCGATGGCATCGGCGATTTTCAGGGCCTCGCCGGCAAGCTGGACTACCTGGCCGGTCTGAACATCAACTGCATTTGGCTGCAGCCCTTCTTTCCCTCGCCTAATCGCGATCATGGCTACGACATCGCCGACTACTACACCGTCGATCCGCGCCACGGCACGCTGGGCGACTTCGTGGAGTTTTCTCAGGCTGCCCGTGACCGCGGTATCCGCGTCATCGCCGATCTGGTGGTGAACCATACCTCCATCGATCACCCCTGGTTTCAGGAGGCCCGGCGAGACGAAAAATCGAAATACCGTCAGTATTACGTCTGGTCAAAGGACAAGCCGGCAAATGCGGACCAGGGCATGGTCTTCCCCGGGAAGGAGAAAACCACCTGGACATGGGATGACTGCGCGAAGCGCTATTATTACCACCGTTTCTACTGGCATCAGCCGGATCTCGACACCGGAAACCCCGCCGTGCGCAACGAGATCGACAAGATCATCAAATGCTGGCTGCAACTCGGCGTATCGGGGTTTCGGGTTGACGCGCTCCCGTTCATCATTACCTCCAAGGGGCCGGGAAAATCAGGCTTCGGCGACTGCCCCGAGTACCTCGTGGCCATGCGCCAGTGCCTGTCCTGGCATCGTGGAGACGCTGTGTTCATGGGCGAGGCAAACCTTCCACCCGAGCAGGTCCCGATGTACTTCGGCGAGGGCGATCGCGTTCACGTCATCTTCAATTTCTTCGTCAATCAGCATTTCTTTCTCGCGCTCGCCAGAGGCGATGCGCGGCCCATCGTGGATGCTTACGCAGCGCTTCCGAAGATCCCGGAATTCTGTCAATGGGCCAACTTCCTGCGCACGCACGACGAGCTCGATCTGGCCCGCCTGACCGATGCCGAGCGGCAGGAGGTTTTTCGCGCCTTCGGCCCCGAGCCGAACATGCAGCTTTACGGCCGTGGCATCCGGCGGCGGCTTGCGCCTATGCTCGGCAACGATCGCGCGCGCATCGAACTGGCGCACAGCATCATGCTCACCTTGCCCGGCACGCCGGTCCTGCGGTATGGGGATGAGATCGGCATGGGAGAGAACCTCGCTCTCGAAGAACGCGACAGCATCCGCACTCCCATGCAATGGGCAAACACCAGCAATGGCGGCTTTTCGACCGCCCCGGCCGGCAGGCTCGTGCTGCCGGTCATCGGCGGCGGTGAGTTCGGTTATGAAAAGGTCAATGTGGCGGCGCAGCAGCGCGACCCGGAGTCGTTGCTCAACTGGGTGGAGAAAATGACCCGTTTACGGATGCGCGTTCCTGAGTTCGGAGCGGGTTCCGCGGCATTCCTGGAGACGAGCGACCCGGCGGTGCTGGCCCAGTGCAGCACGCTCGGCCCTTCCTCCGTCTTTGCCGTTCACAACCTGAGCGCGCGCGGCGTTGAAGTGGACGTGAACCTGGGCCGCGGGGTCGACGGGCTCTTCGATCTGCTGACCAACCGCGAGCACGAGGTTCGCAGTCCCGAGCGGCATCGCTTCCAGTTGAACCCGTACGGCTATCTGTGGCTGCGCTCAGGCGGCGGGAACGATACCTGATCGCGGCCGCGGAACGCAGTCCCCTTTTTCTCGATTTTTGCGCTTGAATATAACGAGAGGAACTGCAACATGGCTTCCACGCCTCAGCGTTATATTTTGGCTCCCGTGCAGGGCTTTCGCGCGTCGCGCGACAATCCCCGCGAAATGAGCCTGTTCTCCAGTCTTCACCGGCTTGCGACGACCAGCGCCGTTGGCGCGCTGAGCTCACCGTTGGGCGCGGGCATCCCGATGCGGGTAGTCGATTCGATCGGAGAAACGAAACCGAAGCTGATCGAATGCCTGCCGGAGAATCTCGCCGCGTTGCGCGCGAGTCATCCATCGATGCGCATCCTGCCGGTCGTTTATTACCAGCCGGCGCTCGCGCCGCGCGCGCGCGTCCGTCGCGCTATGGCTATGGCCGCGGCCGCGGCGGCGCCCGCACCCGCTCCCGGCCTCTCCGTTCAGGTGCTTTCCGGCGCGACCGGCAGCCCCGCGGCCGGCGTCACCGTGGTGGCCTTCACCGATTTCGCCAGCCGCACTGGAGCGGAAGGCACCACCGACGCCGCCGGGCGCGTCACGCTTGCGCTCGGGGGCGTTACGGCCCACATCGAGCGCCTTTATATCTATCCGCCCACCGATCCCGCCAGCGGCCACTGGCCGGCGCTCCAGGAGAACGTAGTTCTGAACTCGGGCGACACTATCCAGCTGCTGGCCGTCGATCTGTCATTCCAGGACTGCGTCCGCCACTTCTACGGAGCCGATGACCTGGCGCTCGGCGCCGGCGTCACCGTCGGCGTGGTCGACTCGGGCGTAGCCCTGAATCACCCGGACCTGACCGTCAGCGGGGGTCAGAACACGGTTACCGGCGAAGATCCTTCGCTGTTCGGCGACAATGCCACGGAAGGACATGGCACTCATGTCGCCGGCATCATCGCCGCCCGTGGGACGCCTCCCACCGGCATCCGCGGGGTTGCGCCAGGAGTTACGCTGCGCAGCTATCGCGTCTTTGGGCAGGGGCAGCTGAACGCATCGAACTACGACATCGCCAAGGCAGTCGATGCCGCGGTTTCCGACGGCTGCATGCTGCTGAACCTGAGCCTTGGCAGCGCCGCGGGCAGCCCACCGGACCCCGCGCTCGAGTCCGCCCTGACGGATGCTCATAACGCCGGCGTGCTCGTCTTCGTGGCCAACGGAAACGATGGACGCCAGCCGGTCGGGTATCCCGCTTCCGACACCTTCAGCCAGGCGGTTTCGGCCATGGGCCGCGCCGGCACGTTTCCCGACGGAACCGAACCCGCAGGCAGCGTCGCGGCGCCGTTCGGAACCGACCCGGCGAATTTTATTGCTGATTTCTCCAATATCGGCCCGGAAACCGACTTTACCGGACCGGGGGTAGGCGTCATTTCCACGCTGCCCGGCGGCTACGGCGTCATGAGCGGAACTTCGATGGCCACTCCCGCCGAGGTCGGGGCCGCGGCGCGCGTGCTGTCCGCGGATCCGAGCATACTGGCCATGGCCGCGAACGCCGACCGCACCGCGGCGATGATCGCCGCGCTCGCCGCAAAGACGACGGATCTCGGCTTCGATCCGACGTTCGAAGGCAAGGGAATCATCACGCCCTGACACTGCTATGGTGGCTGTATGGCGCGGTTCATTCTTCGTTATTCAGGTGGCGCGGCCCCAGAGGAGCACGCCGACCTCGTCAACGCGGCCTCGAATGTGAAGGTCCTCGACCGCAGTCCGAAGATGATGCTCGTCGAAGCCAGTGAAGACGACGCCCAAAAACTCGCAGGACAGCTTCCGGGGTGGAGTCTGCACCCCGAGCAGCAATACAACATCCCGGACACGCGGAAGCGCATCGTCAACGACGTCGAGCCGGCATAGCCCGCTCACTACCAAACGCAGTAACCTTGCCGGGTGCGGCAACGGATTTACGATCTGTCGCGTCAGAAACGCCAGGGCAGGCAGGAGCGGCCCGACATCCGATCTGGACGGTCGGCTTGACGCCTATTTCGCGACGCTCCGCTCCTGGCCGCTTAGCAGCGCCCTGAAACGCAGTATCGCGAACTGGCCGTTGTACGCCGCAGTCAGTGGATCGGCGATGGCGATGGTTGGAGGCGCGGCGGCGGCAGCAATCGTTGCCGGCGGCCCGGCCGCCGCGGAACCGACCGCGAGCGTCCGGCTCATCAGGCGGCAAATTCGAAATCCGCCCGATTCATCGCTCGTGCGAAAGCGGGCGTCATCAGGCCGGGCGCGTCACTCCGCCCAGCGAAGTTAGGAACTCGCCATTCCACCATGACGAGCCTGGCGCGGCGGCCGCGGACGCAGTTCCTGATTGTCGAGCACGCCGCCGCCATCTCCAATCCGCTCGCCGCCGCCGAAGCAGTTAACGATTTTCTGGGCGGAAGGCTCGATGTCCGAAAAATGGCCGCCCGAGTCGACCCCGCCCTGCACCGCAACAAGCGTCAGGAGTTCTCCGCCGAACGCTTGTCGGTACGTAGTGTGAGCAAATGATGCAGCGCGAAGGCGACTTCATCCGGGTGCGAGGCGCACCAGGCAACGATGCGCTCGAACCTGATGGTGTCGTCCGCGGTGAGGCTGAGTTCCATCAGCTCGGCTTCGATGATCTCCGGGTCGCGCATGAGACTTCCAGCATGCCATAGGCGCCTCAGATCCGGCGGCGCTTCCATGAGCCGCGCAGGAACATTGTCAGGCTGAGGATGGTCATCACCAGTTCCGCGATGGGAATGGACATGAACACGCCGCGCACACCGAGCCGCGCCGGATATGCGAGCACCCATGCGAGCGGGATCTCACAGCACCAGAAGGAGACGATGTTGACCATCGTCGGCGTGACGGTGTCGCCGGCGCCGTTGAAGGCCTGCAGCAGAACCATGGTCCAGGCGTAGACCAGGTTGCCGAAGCCGATGATGCGCAGGCAGTCTACCGCGAACGGCGCTTCTACCGCGCTGCCAGTGAAGACGCGCACCAGTTCGCGTGGCATGAAGATGAACACCACGGCCACCGCGCCCAGCAACAGGCTGTTGTAGAGGCCGGTGAGGTACACGGCCCGCTCCGCGCGCTCGGGCTTGCCCGCGCCGAGGTTCTGTCCCACCATGGTTGCGGCGGCGCCGCTCAGTCCCCAGCAGGGAAGAATGGCGAATATAAAGATGCGAATGCCGATGGTGTACCCGGCCAGAGCGAGGCTGCCGAAGGTGCTGATGATGCGGACCAGCGCGATCCAGCTGGTGTGCGCCACGGCGAACTGCAGGACGCCGGTCACCGACACGCGCGCCAGCGAATAAATGACGCGCGGCGCCACCCGCCAATCCGCTGGGCGAATACGGATGCGAGTGTGCCCACGGGTCAGGATCCAGATTTGATACAGCACGCCGCAGGAGCGGCCGATGAGGGTGGATACTCCCGCCCCGGTGACACCGAGGGCGGGGAACGGCCCCAGCCCGAAAATCAGGCAGGGATCCAGCGCCAGGTTGATCAGGTTCGCGAACCAGAGCACGCGCATGGCGACCGCTGCATCGCCGGCGCCGCGGAAGATGGAGTTGCACAGGAACAGGAGCATCACCGAGACGCTGCCGCCGAACACGACGGAGGTGTAGCGATGGCCCACCGCGATCAGGTCCGGCGGCGCGCCCATCCATTGCAGCAGCTTCGGCGCGAGCCAGAATCCGGGAAAGCCCATCAGCGCGGCAAGCGCCACGCCGAGGAAGATGGCCTGCACCGCGGCCCGCACAGCCCCGTGATTATCTTTTTCGCCGATGCGCCGCGCGACCATGGCCGTGGTGGACATGCTCACGCCGACCGCGACGGAAAAGACCAGGGAGAGCATCGATTCGGTCAGGCCGACCGTCGCGACGGCGTTGGCGCCCAGCCGAGTTACCCAGAAAACATCGACAATGGCGAACAGGGATTCCATGCACATCTCCAGCACCATGGGTATGGCGAGGAGCAGCACGGCGCGGCTGATTGATCCTTCCGTGAAGTCTTGGCGCGTGCCGCGAATCGCTTCCAGGACCTGCCGCCAAATGCCGGGGCGGCGCTCGCCCAAAGCAGTAAGAGTGGTCGCCATAGCCGGACGCCTCCACGCGTCCGCGAACTTACAGAGGCAGTTACGCCCTAAATTACTTTATTGACTTAGTTACAGGTTGCGAGGCCGCTCTTAACGGACCCGTACGAAGACGAGTGGCGCCTCGACCTTAAACGGGAACACAACGATGCTGCGCGAGCAGCACGCGGCGATCGCGATGGCGTCCGAGCTGTGTATGTCCGTCTTCATGGGAGGTGCGGGATACTCGAATCCCGTGCAGTCACTATACCCGGAATCGCGATGTTTTGCAAGCCATATTCACGGTCGAGTGGTGGCGCAGACGTTACACTGGACCTGAATGGAAGAGGAGGTCTTAGGCAAAGCGTACGACAGCAGGCTGATGAAGCGGCTGCTGACGTACATGCGCCCTTACCGGACGGCGGTCGCCGCATCGCTGCTGTTCCTGCTGGTGAATTCCGTTCTGCAGATTCTGGGGCCTCTTCTGACGAAAATGGCGGTGGACCGGTACCTCGCGCCCAATCCGCGATTCACGCATACCCTGTTCGGCGGCTGGTTTTCGGCCAACCCATGGACCGGGCTCATGCAGATTTCGATCCTCTATCTGGCGGCGGTCATCGGCGCGCTGCTCTGCGATTTCGCGCAAACCTGGCTGATGCAGTGGACCGGCCAGAAAGCCATGTTCGACCTGCGGCGGCAGCTCATGCAACGCCTGCAGGAACTCGATATCGCGCACTACGACCGCAATCCGGTCGGCCGCATGGTCACCCGCGTGACCACCGATGTCGATGTGTTGAACGATCTGTTCGCGTCTGGTCTGGTGACGATCATCGGCGATCTGTTGATGCTGGCGTTCGTGGTGCTGGCCATGCTGCGGCTGAGTCCCGGCATGACGGGCATGCTGCTCGCCGCCACGCCGTTCGTGGTTCTGACCACCACCATCTTCCGCCGAGCCGTGCAGCAAAGCTATCGGCGCATTCGCGTGGCCATCGCGAAGATCAACTCGTACCTGCAGGAACACCTCACCGGAATGGTCGTTTTGCAGTTATTCAATCGGGAGGAGCGAAGCCGCGCCGAATTCGAGCTTGTCAACAGGCAGCACATGGATGCATTCAAGGATTCAATCGGCGCGTACGGCTGGTTCTATCCGGTGGTGGAATTTATCGGCATGATTGCACTGGCGGCGCTGCTCTCCTACGGCGGCGTGCGGATTCGGAGTGGCGCGCTGTCCCTCGGTGTGCTGGTGGCGTTCTTCCAGTACGGCCTGCGCTTCTTCCGGCCCATCCAGGACCTGAGCGAGAAATATAACATCCTGCAGTCGGCAATGGCGGCATCCGAGCGGATTTTCAAGCTGCTGGATACGAAAGCGACCGTGCTCTCGCCGGGCTCGCCGAAGCCCGTTCCGGCGGGGCCGGTGGCGATTGAGTTCGATCATGTGTGGTTCGCGTACAAGGACGAGGACTGGGTGCTGCGCGATGTGAGCTTTCGGATCGACTCCGGCGAGACGATCGCCGTTGTGGGGCACACCGGGGCGGGCAAGACAACGCTCACGAACCTGCTGCTGCGGTTCTATGACATCCAGCGCGGGGCGATTCGCATCGGCGGCGTGGATATTCGCGACTTCGGCCTTCAGGATCTGCGGCGGCAGTTCGGCATCGTGCTTCAGGATTCGTTCTTGTTTACCGGGACCGTGGCGGGTAACATCCGCCTTGGAACCGGCGGCATTTCGGACGAGCTGCTGCGGCACGCCGCCGAGCGTGTGAACCTGCTCGATTTTGTCGAGGGCCTGCCGGAAAAGTTCGAGCAGCCGGTCCGTGAGCGGGGCGTCGGTTTTTCGACCGGGCAGAAGCAGCTGATCAGCTTCGCGCGGGCGCTGGCGCACGATCCGCGGATTCTGATCCTCGATGAGGCGACCTCGAGCGTGGATACCGAGACGGAGTTCCGGGTGCGGGCCGCGCTGGAGAACCTGGTGACGGGGCGGACATCGATCGTGATTGCGCATCGTCTGTCGACCATCCAGCGGGCCACGCGCATTCTGGTGATGCACAAAGGCCAGCTGCGCGAAAGCGGGTCGCATCAGGAGCTGCTTGCCCAGCGAGGCATCTATTGGAAGCTCTTCCAGCTGCAATATAGTGATCAGGATCGTGGTCAGGTATTGGCTGTGGATGAGCGCTGATACCGCCCGATTCTGATTCGCGGGTGATTCCGGTCACAGCGCCAGCAGCAATACCCCCACCGCCACCAGCAGAGCCCCGGCCCAGCGCATGGCCACGATGTGCTCGCCGAGCAGGAACTTCGCCAGGATGGTCTCGGCCAGGAAACTTGCCGCCGTCGCCGGCACGGCGAAGCTCACGTTTGCAATCGAAAGCAGCGCCAGCAGCGAAAAAAACGAAACCGCCATGGCCGCAATTCCGCCCATGATAAACGGGCTCCTGGCCAGGCGATAAATCAGGTGAGCAACATGCCGCGGCCGGAAGTTCTCGACTTCGCCGTGGCGCTTCATGCCAGCCGTGTTCAGCAGATCGCCCGCGGTGTTGCCCAGCACGATGATGGCGACGAGAATCCACTTCATTCGTCGTCTTCTTCGCGATGTACGGGGGTCGTGGTGGGCGTGGTGCGGCCCACCAGAACTGCGCCCGCGGTGATGGCCAGAATGCCCGCCCAGTGTAAGCCCGGCACTCGCTCCCCCAGCGCGAAATGCCCCAGCAGCGCGATCAGGACATAGGCGATCGCCGTTACCGGCAGAACGTAACTCAAGTCTGCCCAGCTCAGCAGTGAAAGATTCGAGAACAGCCAGCACGCCAGCAGACAGACCCCCGCGGCGACAAACGGATTCAACAGGGCCGCCAGATACGGAAGCGGCGACCCCGTCACCGTGCGGCCCACCTGGCGCATGCCGATACTGAGCATGAAGTTGCCGCAGACATTCGAGACGATAACAACGGTCGTGAAGATCGCCGTCTTCCGGCGGAGCGCGCGCGACTCGGCTGCGGGAGTGAGCACTACTGTGCAGACGCGCTCCCGCGCCCGCTCATTTCGCAATCAGCGGTTCAATCGTACAGGACGTCGGCCATGGTCGGAATCGGGCCGCCGCGCGTCTCCAGATACTTGATCAGCGCCGGCTCGGAGCCGTCGAAGAAGTTGTCGAGCAGATCGCGGACGGCGACAGCACGCAGCGCTTCCCGGCTTACCGCCGGCGTGTACACGAAGGCGCGCCCCGCTTTGCGGCGAGCCACCGCGCCTTTGCGCAGCAGCCGGTCGAGCAGGGTCATAACCGTCGTATACGCCAGTTTGCGCCGCGGCTCGAGCGCGCTGCGCACGTCGGCTACCGTGCCCTCCCCTCGTGTCCAAAGGACCTTCATACACTGCAGCTCCAAAGGCGCAGGCATTTCGCGCGTTCGTACAGGTGCAGCCATTAGTTTCGTTTGTTGAGTGCTTCCTGAAGTTTCTCGCCAAAAAGAGATCCCGTAACGGGACGGGGACGCGGCTCCTGCCGCGGGCTGTGGGTTTCCGGCCCAGGCGGATCGCCCGGCGGGCGCGTGGGCTCAGCGGTCTCGCTCCACGCCAGCAGCGGCAGTGCTTCCGCCTGCGTGGGAGCCGGCTCCTGAGCCGCCGCCATCGAGTCGGAAGAAGCGGCCGCCGCCGCGCTCTGGGCAGCCGGCGCGCCGTTCAGCCACACCGATTTCTTGAATACCGGCCGTTCCAGAGACGAGCTCCATCCGGTCCAGCAGCCGTCCGCGTGCCGGTCCCGGGCGATGGTGGCGCGCATGCACTCCATCTTCGAATCCAGGTTGTCGAGGTGATGCAGCAACATTGCTTCAGGAAACAGCGGCACCTTGGGAGAGCCGAACTCCAGCTCGCCATGGTGGCTGATGATCAGGTGCTCCAGCAGTGTACGGAGCTGCGGGGGAAAGTCGGGTACGAGAGCGATCTTCTCGGACAGCATGCGAAGGGCGATCACGATGTGCCCCAGCAGCTGCCCTTCGGTGGTGTAAGTGAAGCTGCGCTGATAACTCAGCTCGGAAATCTTGCCGATGTCGTGCAGCACCGCACCCGCCAGGACCAGATCCAAATCGACGCCAACGTTTCCGTAATGCCCGCAGATCATACGGGCCAGCTTGCAGACCGAGAGCACGTGTTCCAGCAGGCCGCCGAGAAATGCGTGATGAACGTTCTTCGCCGCGGGCGCGGTCTTGTACCCCCGCGCGATCTGCTCATCGTCGAGAAACGCGTCCAGCAGACGCCGCAGATGTGGGTTCGAGACCCCCCGCGCGATATCGCGCAGCTCCGCGTACATCTGTTCCGGATCGCGCTCGGAAGAGGGAAAGTAATCCGCGAAATCGACGCTCTGGTCCTGCACCCGGACCATCTTGTGGATGGTGAACTGTGGGCGCCCCTGAAAGATCTGCATGACGCCCTTCACCCGCACGAAGTCGTCGCGTTCGAAGGTGTCCATCACTTCGGCGACGTTGTCCCACATCTTGGCCTCGATGTCGCCGCTGCGGTCGGCCAGTACCATCGACAGATACGGCTCGCCCGTTTTCTTCTGCCGCACGTCCTTGTGCTGCACCAGGAATATCGAGACCACAACCTGGTTAGGAACGAGCTGGCCGACGAAAAGCGCCTTCATGAGAGCTAGCGCGAGGAGCTCTTGCCTTCCGCTGACGAAGAAGTTCCAGGAATCGGAACGCCCAGGAGCTTCTTATGGCGCCTGGCGCTGGTCACCTCGGCTTTGGTCACCGTCTCCGGCTTGAGCTGCGCCATTTCCACCCAGCGCGTGTCCTTGTGCGGCGCCGCGCCGGTGTCTACATAACCGGGCTTGATTTCGAGGAAGGCCTGCTCGCGAAGTTTCGTCAGATACTCGCGTAAAGCGGGCTGCATCTTCGGGGACAGGATCTTATCCATGATCTCCGGCTCCACTTCGTCCAGCGAAGCCTGGCCGGCCTTCTGGTGGTCCTCCACCTTAAGAATCAGAAAGCCATTGGCCACACGAATGGGATCGGTCACGTAGCCGCGCTCCTTGTCCCAGACCGCGTTCTCGACCTGCGCGGCGAGTTCGCCCTTCTTCCACCCGCCCAGATCGCCGCCCTGCTTCGCAGTGACGGCGTCGGAGTTGTCCAGCGCCATTTGCCCGAACTTCTCACCGCCGCGCGCGCGCCTGACCAGATCGTCCGCCTTCTTCTTCGCGGCGGCGATACCGGCATCGTCCTTCCCTTCGGTGGAGATCAGAATCTCCCGGAGGAACACGCGCTCATCGCGGATGAAGTCCTTCTTGTGCTCGTTGTAATACTTCTCGATGTCTTGGTGCGGCACCTGCATGCGCGACATCACTTCCTGCCGGATAACGCGCTGCTGGAGCATCTGATTGGTCATGTCCTGTTTGTAGTCTTCGAAGGTCATGCCCGTCTGCTCGTGCACTGCCTCGTGGAACTTTTCGGGGTCGGGAATGCCGATCTGTTTCTGGATTTCGGCCAGTTGGCGGATCACGTCGGTGTCGACCTTGATGTCCAGGTCCTTGCCCTTCTGAACGAGCAGCAACTGATCGATCTTTTCGCGAAGAGCGTTCCTGTCGAAGTCGGCGAGCATCTGCTGGGCTTTGGCGGGAGGCGTCTTCTGGCGCTCCAGTTCGGCCGCGGCTTCGGCGTGGGCCCTTTGGAGGTCGCCGCGGGTGACGATCTCGCCGTTCACCTTGGCGATAATCTCTTCCATTACCTGAACTTCCGCGAAAGCGGATACACTCCCGGCAATGAGCAGCGCAATGGCAGCGCAAAACTTCATATACCCTACATTATCGCCGATCGAGCATCCTGGCGCATTGCCCGTTATGGGGTGTGGCAGGTCTGGACACGGACTCGCAACCGAGGGCAGGCCGTTTCGCCTGGCAACGCGCGTTAGGCGATTACGGAGATAAAGCGCATCGCGCGAACACGCCAGACGGACAGGGAAGCTGCCCCAGCAACAGGCTGATCCTGATCTATGTCCCCGGTGACGGAACCTAAAATGAAAACAGACGGCTCCGCAATGTCGCCCATCCTTTCCCGCGACGAACTTCTGCGCGCGCGCGCACGGTGGCGGGACGAGCGCCGTACGGTCGTGTTCACCAACGGCTGTTACGACATCCTCCACCCGGGTCACGTCCGCTTTCTCGATCAAGCGAGGTCTCTCGGCGACATTCTCGTGCTCGCTCTCAACACCGATGCCAGCGTCCGCCGCAACAAAGGCGGAGCCCGCCCGATCGTCCCAGAGCAGGACCGCGCTACGGTCGCCGCCGCGCTCTCCTGCGTGGACGCCGTGACTCTGTTCGACGAGGACACGCCACGCGAGCTGATCGCCCAGCTTCTCCCCGATGTCCTTGTTAAAGGAGCCGACTGGAATCATTTCGTTGCGGGCCGTGAGGAAGTCGAAGCCGCCGGAGGCCGCGTGCTCACCATCCCGCTCGAGCCCGGGTACTCTACCTCGGAGATCATTCGCAGGATTCAGGCACTGCCCGCGTGACCCACCCCGCCATCCGAGAACTGTTTCAAAGCCTGGGGCGCAATGCCGCCTTCCAGGAGGTCGCCGGCCAGCTCACGCGCAATCCGTCCGCCTCGGTCTCGCTCTCCGGGCTGACCACAAGCGCGAAGGCCATCTACATCGTTCTGCTCTGGCAGGTGCTGGAGCGGCCCATGATCGTCGTTGTTGACGGCAACAAGCAGGCCGAGATCCTCACCGAACTAGCCGAAACGTTCTTCGACATTCTCGTAACGGCTCGCGAGATTCCACGTCCCCAGCTCATTCCTGCCCTCGACGTCCTGCCGAATCAGCGGCTGTCGCCACACAGCGAAGTCAGTGAACAGCGCGCCACCGGGCTCTGGCGCATGTCCGTCGGCCGCACTACCATCACGGTCACGCCGGCAGCATCCGCCCTGCTCCGCACTGAATCGGCGGACTTTTACCGCCAGCTCGCGCTCAGTCTTCGTGTCGGCGAGGAAATCCCCCTCGAAGACCTCATCCAGCACCTGGAGAGTATCGGCTACGAGAAACGCGAGCCGGTGGAAATGGTCGGCGAGTATTCGCTTCGCGGAGGCATACTTGACGTGTTCCCTGCCGAAGCCTCCAAACCCGTGCGCATCGAGCTGTTCGGGGATCTGATCGAATCGATCCGCCGCTTCGACGTCGACAGCCAGCGCTCCATTATCAAGATCAACGAAACCACGCTGCTGCCCCTGATCGAGTATCCGCGTTCCGCCCGTCTGTTCCGCGAACTCTCCGAGCACATCGAAACGGCGAGTCCGGGAGACCCTTTCGCCGGATGGGAATTCGCCGTGCCGCTCGCCCATGCCCGCGAACACGCGCTCTTCGATCTCGCCGAGAATCCGCTCGTCGTGCTCGACGAGCCCGAGCAGATCGCGACTGCTTCCGACCGCCTCTGGATGCGCCTCGAGGATCCCGATCGGCCGGGCTATGCGCCGCCGGAAGCGAACTTCCGCCGCTGGGGCGAGATTCGCGCGCGTCTTGAAGGCGCTGCGCAGCTCACTCTGCGCGAGCTGGAGTTCGGCGATGCCGCGCCGCACATCCCCTCACGTCCGTCCATGGCGTTCCGCGGCAACATCCCCGTCGCCGTCGCTGAAGCGCGCAGCCTCGTCGAACAGGGCGAGCGCGTCGCATTCTTCGCCCGCACCACCGGCGAGCTGGAACGCCTCGCCGACATCTTCCGCGAGTACTCCATCCCCTATCAGCTCGGCATCGAGCCATCGGAGGCCGGCTCCGGCTACCTCGCCGAGCGCGCCTACCTCGCAGGTTCCGTCGCCAGCACGTACCTGGTCAAAGGCGCCGTGCGCCGCGGCGTCATCTTCCCCGACGCCCGCATCGCCGTCTTCGGCGCAGAGGACCTGTTCGAAACCTCCGACCTCGTCGCGCGTCCCGGGCCCTCACGCGCCGGTCTCGCCGCTTTCCAGGCCGATCTCGCCGACCTCAAGCCCGGCGATTACGTCGTCCACTCCACTCACGGCATCGGCCGCTTCCTCGGGACGCGCGAGATCGCCCAGGGCGAGCAGTCCGGCGACTTCATGCTGCTGGAATACGCCGCCGACGCTCGCCTTTACGTCCCGCTCACGCGCATGGACCTCGTGCAGAAATTCCGTGGCGCGGGCGAGGGTTCGGCGCCGCCGCTCGACCGCCTCGGCGGAGTCACCTGGGAGCGCACCAAGTCGAAGGTCAAGGCCAAAATGCGCGACATGGCGGACGAGCTGCTCAAGCTCTACGCCGAGCGACGCATGGTCGAGGGTTTCTCGTTCTCCACCGATTCCAACTGGCAGCGTGAGTTCGAGGACGCCTTCGAGTTCGCACCCACCAAAGACCAGAACGAGGCCGTGAAGCAGATCAAGAAGGACATGGAGGACCCGCATCCCATGGACCGTCTGCTGTGTGGCGACGTGGGCTACGGGAAGACCGAGGTCGCCATGCGCGCCGCCTTTAAGGCTCTCGGCGACGGCAAACAGGTTGCCGTGCTCGCGCCCACTACGGTCCTCACCTTCCAGCACTATGAGACCTTCAAACGCCGCTTCGCTTCATTCCCCGTACGCGTGGAGATGCTCAGCCGCTTCGTCCCGCCGAAAGAGATGAAGCAGGTCCTCGAACACCTCGCGGCCGGCAAGGTGGATGTCGTGGTGGGTACCCACCGTCTGCTATCGAAGGATGTTGAATTCCGCGATCTCGGCCTGCTCATCGTGGACGAAGAGCAGCGCTTTGGAGTGCGCCATAAGGAGCGTCTGAAGCAGATTCGGAAAAACGTGGACGTGCTCACCATGAGCGCCACTCCAATTCCGCGCACGCTGCACATGTCGCTCCTTGGGATTCGCGATATGTCGGTCATCGAAACCCCGCCGAAGGATCGGCTCGCAATCCATACAGTGGTCGCGCACTTTGACCCGGAGCTGATCCGCACGGCCATTGAGCAGGAGCTCAGCCGCGGCGGCCAGGTCTACTTCGTCCATAACCGCATTGACACGATCTTTATGCGCGCCGCGATGATTCAGGAGTTGCTGCCGCACTGCCGTATCGGGGTTGGTCATGGGCAGATGGGTGAGGCCGAGCTGGAGAAGGTCCTCCTTGGCTTCATGCGCCATGAGTACGACGTGTTCGTCTCGACAACTATTGTCGAGAATGGCCTCGACATCCCTCTCGCCAATACGATGATCATCGAGAACGCGGAACGCTACGGCCTGTCCGAGCTGTACCAACTGCGCGGCCGTGTCGGCCGCTCCAACCGCCGCGCCTATGCCTATCTGCTGGTGCCCGCCGATACGGAGCTGAGCGAGATCGCGCGCAAGCGTCTCGCCGCGCTGCGTGAGTTCAGCGATCTCGGCGCGGGCTTCAAAATCGCCGCTCTCGATCTGGAACTGCGCGGCGCTGGCAACATCCTCGGCGGCGAACAGCACGGCCACATTGCCGCCGTCGGTTTCGACATGTATGTGCGTCTGCTGGAGGAAACCGTTCACGAGCTGCGCGGCGAGCGCGTGCCGCTGCAGGTCCAGTCCACCATCAACCTCGGCCTCGATATCCGCATCCCGCCGGAATATATCGCTGAAGAGCACCAGCGCCTGCGCGCGTACAAGCGAATCGCAGACGTAAAGACGGAAGAAGACGCCGCAAAAGCCCGCGCCGATCTGGAAGACCGCTACGGACCCCCGCCCGAGGCCGTGCTCACGCTCATTCGCTTTTCACTGCTGAAGAGCGCTGCGGAGCGGCTAGGCATCGAAGCCATCGATCGCCGCCAGGGCGTGATCAACGTGAAATTCCACAAGGACACGCAGATCGACCCCATGCGGCTGATGGAAGTGGTACAGCAGACGAAAGACGCCCAGTTCACTCCCGCCGGCGTGCTGCGACTGCCGGCCGACGGCCAGCAGCCGGCGCAGTTGCTGGATTTCCTGGCTGCCCAACTCTCGGTTCTCGCGTAGAAAGGTCTTGTGGGGGGCAGGTCTCGGCCTGCGGCGGGCTCAGCCCGCCAGCGGCGCACCGACACTCAGAACGCTTCCGCGCCGGCCTCGGCGACAGAATGGTCCTGCTTGCCGCTGCCGCCGCTCACGCCGATCGCGCCCACCACTTTGCCTCCGTCCTTGAGAGGCATCCCGCCGGCGAAAATCATGATGCGGCCGTGATTGGAAACGTGAATACCGAAGAAGTCCGTGCCCGGCTGACTGAGCTCCGAAAGTTCTTTGGTGGTGATGTCGAAAGCCCGCGAGGTGAAGGCTTTGTTGATGGCGATGTCGATGCTGCCAAGCCATGCGCCTTCCATTCGTTCGAAGGCCAGCAGGTTCCCGCCCTCGTCCACTACGGCGATGTTCATCGGCTGGCCGATTTCGGAGGCCTTCTTCTCCGCGGCGGCGATCACTTTGCGTGCGCGTTCCAGGGTCATCATGTACCGAAGTGGACGCGCCGCCGACAAAACCGTTGCACTAAGCCCTGCATCCGTGTCGTTGCGGAAGCGAGCGCTGCATCGCATGCTGAGCGAATCCAGGCAACTGCGCGGCTACCGCCGTCGTTGTCTGGCCCACAGTTTAGTTCAGCGCTTTCCAGTTCAACGGCTCCTCGCGGGCCGGGAGATCGTGCGCGCGAGCATATTCGTTGCGGGCCGACTGCACCCGGGTGTACCAATCATCCATGGGCAGCAGCAGTTCGCGATAAACCAGATAGCTCATGTCGACAGTGCGGTCCGGTAGATGATCTTTCACGTCATCGAGCTCGTGGAGGAAGCGCCGGCCGTTCGCTTCTTCAGTTCGCGGCAGCCAGCTCTTGTACCAGGTATCGACAGCGCCGCGCAGGGCGGTATTGCGTTCATCGCGAATGCGGCGAGCCGCGTCGAGCGCCCGGTCGACAGCGGCAACGGCGTCGGCGTGATCGTTCTTCTGCGCGGCCGACTGCGCCTGTGACAGCGAGCGGTCGATCTGTCCAAAGGCCTCGATCATGCGCAGGTTCTGCCGGCACAGCTGTGCTATGGAGATGAAGACTTCCAGGTTGTAGCGATTCGAATCGGCGGCGCGCTCGGCCGCATACAGCAACCCGAGCAGCTCGTCGTTTCCAGCTACGGCGGTTTCCGCGACGTCCAAACGGCGAGCATTCTCGCGCGACCAGTTGCCGTCGTACGCGAGGTCCGATACGCCAGGCGCGCCCGGCAGCGGGATGGCCTGATCGTGCGCCGGGCGCGGCGGCTTATAGATGCCCTCAGAGTAGCCCCAGATCGGTTTCCGCGCGGTGGAATCGACGCCGTCCCAGGTATCGTTCCAGAGCTGCGCCTGATAGCTCATGAGCTGATAGATGCGATCCATGTTTTCGGCCGCCGCGCGCCCATAAAACAATGGATAGAACTCGCTCATCAGCTCGCGCGGATCGGGTCCGGTGGGATTCCAGCCGGTGGCGGGAATGGTCGCGTATCCCAGCCAGAATGTTTCGGGGTGCAGTCCCATATCGGCCCATCCGGCGACGAAAAGTCCGATCAGGTCGGAGTTGCGCCGCGCCGAATCGGCCTGGATCTGCCGCACGGCTCCGGCGACGCGAGGCTCGCCTCCGCGCTCGGCGTGCAGGTTGCGCGGGGGTGGCACGATGAAGTAATCGGGAAACAGCTTCTCTTCGCCTTCGGTGGAGGTGTAGATCATCTGGCGAATGCCGTGGGCGCGGTAGATACTGTCGAAATCGGGCCCGTAGGTCTCCCCGTTGATGATCCAGGGAGGCAGGGCGCCGATGTCGGATGGCTTCAGCGGGAACTCGCCCCAGATCACGACCGTCCGCCCGCGATCGTGCAGGTATGACCCAACTTTGGTGATAAACTCGGCCAAAACGCGGCCGTTGCTGCCCAGTTCCTTCGCGCGGTTCGTCTCGTTGCATTGCGCGTTATCGGCCATTCCCGAGTAGTACGGCTCGTCGGTGGATAAATAAATGTACTGCACGCCCTTGTTCGCCGCCAGCAGGTCGCCGAACATGCCTTCCATGAGCTTGTACGAATCGGGGTTGGTCATGCAGAGCTCGTAGTTGCTGTCGGGGAACGCGCGGAGCTTTGCGTATTCGGGGTGCTTGAGGATAAAGGCGATGTGCGCCGGGCCATCAAGGTAGGGGATGAGCTGCACGTGGTAGCGAAGGCCGTAGTCGGTCAGCTCCTGGAGTTCGGCCGGCGAAAGCGCGTACGGCTCGACGACTGCGGGAGCGCTGTGATACTCGAAATGCCCTTCGAGTTTGATGGCGAATCCGTTGATCTTGAAGAAGGCGGCCTGACGAAGCGCGCGCTTCAGCTCCGGGAGGCGCTCGAGGTGATGGGCATCGTCCCAGTAGATCTGCCGCATGCGCAGGTCGGGCCAGTCCGTGATCTCGCCGGCGGGCAACGTGCCGCGATTGGCGAGCTGCAGCAGCGTTTCGACGCCGTAGAACAGGCCAGTGTCTGCATCGGCGATGATGCGAACGCGCGAGGGTGATAGTTCGAGACGATACGCCTGCTCGGCAATGGCGGCGGAATCGCGATCCTGAGCGGGGCCGGCATTCACGGAGCCCGGCGAGATTTCAAGCTGGACCACCTTTGAGCCCGGCGCGCGGAGGCGCGAGCGCAGTTCTTCAATGGCGACCGAGTTCTCGCCGACTCCCTGGCCACGCTGGACCGACCAGCCCGCGGGAAAATCGAAGTCGATGGGCTCGAGCTTTACTTGCCGTGGCTCCGGGATTACAGCATATCCGCGGGACAGTAGCGGCGAGGTCTGGGCTCTGGAAACAGCAGTGATGAGGACAAAGGCAACCGTCAGGAAGCGTGGCACGGGAGACGATGTTATCAGACGCGGCTTACGCGCTGTAGTGGGCGATCACGCGTGTGATCTTGCCTTCTGTGGACAGCTCCATGAACTCTGCGGTATGTGTTCCTTTCTGGTTGGTGTAGTAAAGGACCACGCTGTTCGCCCCGCAGAGCACGTCTTCCAGATGGAAGCGGAGTTCCGGGTAAGCTTCCAGGCCGCGTTGGAAATACGCCGTGAGAGCCGCCTTTCCGCTAACGGTTCCTCCTGGGGCGCCGAGGAGCTGGGCGGCAACGGGGGACGTCAGCTCCACCGAGTCGGCATAGTGCCTCATGATGAGCTCCAGGTCGTGAGCGTTCCAGCCAGCGACCCAGTCCTTTGCCAGCTTCCAGGCGTCGTCGCGGGTCATCGTGGTTCTGTTTGGCTGCGCTCCAGCAGACCGGCTTTCCAGCCTCCGAACAGAGGTGCACGGAGCGCGCGCTGTAAAAGCTCGGGATCGGTCTTTATTCCCCGGTAGAGCGCTACGACGTCGGCGATGCTGATTCCGTCAGCATTCCCGTCCAATTTGTGGATGTGGTCGCCCGCGGCCAACTCGCCCTCCTCCACGATCGAAAAGTAGATCCCCGGCCGGCCGCTCGCCCAGAATCGCTTCACCATGTCCGCCCGATTGAACCGAATGCCGAGCTTGTAGCAGGGCATGCGCGGCTGCGTTACCTGCAACACCGCGGAGCCCACGCGATAGCGGTCGCCGATATTCACGCCTGCTTCGTCGAGCCCCGCAGTGGTGAGGTTCTCGCCGAACATGCCGGGCGCGAAATCGTCACGATCCGGCAACTCACCTCGCCAAAACGAGTAATGCTCCTGGGCGTACGCGTATACGGCCTTGTTCGGGCCGCCGTGGACGGTGAGGTCGGCCTGTCGGTCTCCATCGATGTTGTGCGCGCGGACCGCTACCCGGTCCGCGACGGGCGACTTAAAGATGCTCGTCAATACAGTTCCGCCGTTCACCTCGATGCGCTTCGGAAGACTGACGTTGACGGAGACCACCTTCATGAGCCTGTTTATCAATGTTAGAGCGGTGCGCCTCCGCAAGGGAAGATTGTCTCGCGGCGGAATTTTGCATGATCCCGCCTGACGTCGGCTATGATCGCTGGAATGGAGATGAATCGATGAACCGGCGCAGTTTTCTTTCCGCCGCCGGCTCCGCGCTGGCGGCCGCGGGATTCGGGCTGGCCGATGGGAAGACGCGCCGCGTCGGACTCATCGGATCCGGCTGGTATGGCAAGTCGGACCTGCTGCGGCTCGTTCAGGTCGCGCCCATCGAGGTCGTTTCGTTGTGCGATGTGGACCGGCGGATGGTCGCCGAAGCCGCCGAGCTCGTCTCCACGCGCCAGCGCTCGAAGAAGAAGCCGCGCATTTTTCACGACTATCGCGATATGTTGCGCGAGAAGGACCTCGACATTGTCGAGGTCGCCACGCCCGATCACTGGCACGCGCTGGCCATGATCGAAGCGGTGAAGTCGGGCTGCGACGTTTACGTTCAGAAGCCCATCAGCACGGATGTGGTGGAGGGTCAGGCGATGCTCGCCGCGGCGCGCAAATACGGGCGCGTGGTGCAAGTGGGCACGCAGCGGCGCAGCACGCCGCACCTGGTGGAGGCGCGCGACACCATCGTGCGCGAGGGAAAGCTGGGCAAAGTCGCGATGGTGGAACTCTGCTGCTACTACCACATGCGCGCGACGAACAATCCGCCCGATACGGCTCCTCCCCCGAACCTCGATTACGAATTCTGGACCGGGCCCGCGCCCATGCGGCCGTACAACGAACTGGTGCACCCGAAAGGCTGGCGCAACTTCATGGAGTACTGCAACGGCATTCTCGGCGACATGTGCATCCACATGTTCGACATGACCCGCTGGATGCTCGACCTCGGCTGGCCGAAACGGATCTCATCGACCGGCGGCATTTTCGTGGACCGCAACAGCAAGGCCAACGACACCGACACGCAGACGGCGACGTTCGCGTACGACGACATGAACATTGTTTGGCAGCACCGCACCTGGGGAGATCCGCCGGACCCGAAGTATCCCTGGGCGGCCATTCTGTACGGGGACAAAGGCACGCTCAAGGCCAGCGTGTACAGCTACGATTTCATCCCGGCTGATGGCGGCAAGCCGATACATCGAGACGTCACGTACGAGCTGGAGCAGTATCCCGAGGACAAGACCGAACCGGAACTGGAGAAGCATGTGGCGCCCGCGATTCGGCATCATATGATCGATTTCCTCGCCGCCATCGACAGGCGCGGCCGGCCTGTGGCAGATATCGAGCAGGGCTACATTTCCACGGCGAGCTGCATTCTGGCGAATGTAAGCGCGCAACTGGGCCGGTCGCTCACCTGGGATGCGGCGGCGCAGCGCGTGGTCGGCGACGAAGAGGCCAACCGGCTGCTGCGGCGGCCGTATCGCCAGCCGTGGGTGCATCCGGAACCGGACGCGGTTTAGGATATCCTGAAGTCAGGATTCCCCTGAATGATTGAAGATCTTCTCCAACCGCGCCACCTGCTTGTGATTCTGGCGGTCGCCCTTTTCCTCTTCGGCCCCAAGAAGCTGCCTGAGCTCGGCAAAGGGCTGGCGCAAGGCATCCGCAACTTCAAAGATGCGTGGAAGTCGGGCGCCGATGGTCCCGCCGCTTAGAGAAGCCTGCCTGGCACATTGATCATCATATGTGGGCTGCCGGGTTCCGGCAAGACCACAGCCGCCACCGCGCTTCAACGCACCCGCGGCGGCATTCGCTTATCACCCGATGAGTGGATGGGCGGTCTCTCGATCAATCTGTGGGACGAAGCCATGCGTGCCCGCATCGAAGCCCTGCAATGGAATCTGGCTCAGGACCTGCTCGCCCTGGGCGCGATTGTCATTATCGAATGGGGCACGTGGGGAAGGTCGGAGCGGGACGAGTTGCGAACCGGAGCACGGGCACTGGGCGCTGCGGTAGAGCTGCACTATCTCGAAGCCCCGGTCGAGGTGCTGTTCGAGCGCATTGACCGCCGGGGTCTGGAGGATCCGCCCATTACTCGGGAGGACCTCGCGAGGTGGCATCAGGCAATCGAGCCGCCCACGTCCGAAGAGATGGCGCTTTACGACCAGCCTCCTTCGCTACCATCGAACTGATGCACCCGCACAAACCGCCGGAGCCGCCACCGCAGCTGCCGATTCCCGGCATTCAGAACCTCATCGCAATCGGCTCGGGAAAGGGTGGCGTCGGCAAGACCACCGTGTCCGTCAACCTGGCCATCGCGCTGGCGAAGGACGGCCGTTCCGTCGGACTGCTCGACGCCGACGTC
>Ga0070739_10001666_pt1 | contig 32354 bp, 26 predicted proteins | sample Coa_R1_7_FD_66445 | JGI IMG/M metagenome (GOLD analysis project Ga0070739, IMG submission 66445) | Surface soil microbial communities from Centralia Pennsylvania, which are recovering from an underground coalmine fire - Coalmine... | ecosystem: Environmental > Terrestrial > Soil > Unclassified ...
ATGACGAGCGCCGACATGCTGGTGCTGCTGTCCGACATCGACGGCCTCTACACCGCCGACCCGCGCCACGATCCGGCCGCCGTCCACATACCCGAGGTGCGCGAGATCGGCGCCGACATCGAGGCGATGGCCGGCGAGGCGCCGCCCGGCTATAGCTCCGGCGGCATGATCACCAAGCTGGCGGCGGCGCGCATCGCGATGAGCGCCGGCTGCCGCATGCTGATCGCGCACGGCCGCGGCCTCGCGCCGCTCGCCGCGATCGAAGCCGGGGCGCGGACGACGCAGTTTCTCCCGCAAGGCGAACCGCGCTCGGCGCGCAAGGCGTGGATCGCCGGCGCCGTCAAGCCGGCCGGCTGCGTCGTCGTCGACGACGGCGCGGCGCTGGCGTTGCGGCGCGGCAAGAGCCTTTTGGCGGCGGGGATTGTCGGCGTCGAAGGCGTCTTCGAGCGCGGCGACTGCGTCGTCGTCCGCACCCTTGCCGGCGCCGAGGCGGGCCGCGGCCTCACCGCCTATGCCAGCGCCGACATCCGCCGCATCGCCGGGCACAAGAGTGGTGAAATCGAGGCGATCCTCGGCTACCGTGGCCGCGGCGAAATCATCCATCGCGACGATCTGGTGGTGAGCGAACCGCGATGACCGCGACCCTGCTTCGGGATCGAGCCGCGCCGACGGGCGAGCTGGCGGCGACGATGGCCGAGATCGGCCGCCGCGCCCGCGCCGCCGCGGCGGAACTGGCGCTGGCGCCGGCCGCGGCTCGCAGCGGCGCGCTCCGCGCCGCGGCGGCGGCGATCCGGCGGCGCGGCGAAGAGATCCTAGCCGCCAACAGCCGCGACCGCGCCGAGGCCGACCGCGCCGGACTGGCCGCCGCGATGCGCGACCGGCTGGCGCTCGATCCGAAGCGGCTCGAAGGCATCGCCGCCGGGCTGGAGGCGATCGCCGAGCTGCCCGACCCGGTCGGCAAGGTGCTGGCGTCTTGGACGCGGCCCAACGGCCTCAAGATCGAACGGGTCAGCGTGCCGCTCGGGGTCATCGGCATCATCTACGAGAGCCGGCCGAACGTCACCGCCGACGCCGGCGGCCTCGCCCTCAAATCCGGCAACGCCGCAATCCTCCGCGGCGGGTCGGAAAGCTTTCATTCGTCGCAGGCGCTGGTCGCGGCGCTGACCGAGGGACTGCGCGCGGCGGGGCTGCCGGAAGCCGCGATCCAGCTCGTCCCGACGCGCGACCGCGAGGCCGTCGGGCTGATGCTCGGCATGACCGGCACGATCGACATCATCGTGCCGCGCGGCGGCGCCTCGCTGATCGAGCGGGTGCAGCGCGAGAGCCGCATCCCGGTGATCGCCCATCTCGAAGGGCTGTGCCACACCTACATCGACGCCGCCGCCGACCCCGAGAAGGCGCGCCGGATCGTGCTCAACGCCAAAATGCGGCGGGTGTCGGTCTGCGGCGCCACCGAGACCTTGCTCGTGGACCGTCAGGCGAAGGCGCTGCTGCCGCCGATCCTGCGCGACCTGCGCGCCGCCGGCTGCGAGTTGCGCGGCGACCCGGAGGTGCTTGACCTCGACCCGGAGGCGGCGCCGGCCACCGAAGAGGACTGGCGCACCGAATATCTCGACGCGATCCTCGCCGTGCGCATCGTCGACGGGGTCGCGGGCGCAATCGAGCACATCGCGCGCTACGGCTCGCACCACACCGATGCGATCGTGACCGAGGACCCGGCCGCGGCGGAGCGCTTCCTGCGTGAGGTCGACAGCGCGATCGTGCTCGTCAACGCCTCGACGCAGTTCGCCGATGGCGGCGAGTTCGGCATGGGCGCCGAAATCGGCATCTCGACACAGCGCCTGCCGCCGCGCGGCCCGGTCGGCGCGGCCGAGCTCACCACCTACAAATACGTCGTCCGCGGCGACGGCCAGGTGCGCCCCTGACGGACCCTCACCCGGCTCGCTGCGCGAGCCACCCTCTCCCGCGATGCGGGCGAGGGTTCCATTCCGGGCGCCGCATCGGCCTGCTCGGCGGGTCGTTCAACCCGGCGCATGGCGGTCATGTCCACATCAGCCGCCTCGCGCTGCAGCGGCTCGACCTCGACGAGGTGTGGTGGCTGGTGTCGCCGCAAAATCCGCTGAAACCGACGGAGGGAATGGCGCCGTTCGAGACCCGCCTCGCCGCTGCCCGCGACGTTGCCGCCGCCGACCGCCGCATCGTCGTCACGGGGATCGAGGCGGAGCTCGGCTCGCGCTTTACCGCCGACACGCTGGCGCGGCTGCGGCGGCGGCTCCCGCGCACCGGTTTTGTCTGGCTGATGGGCGGCGACAACCTCCGCCAACTCCGCCGCTGGGAGCGCTGGCGCAGCATTTTCGAGCGCGTCCCGGTGGCGGTGTTCGACCGGCCGGCGACGTCGCTGCGGGCGCTCTCCGACCTGCCGGCGCGGCGTTATGCGAAGTGGCGCGTGCCGCCGCGCGCCGCGCGCCGCCTGGCGGAGATGACGCCGCCGGCCTGGGTGTTCTTTCACACAAAGCTCGACCCGCGCTCGGCCACGCAGCTTCGTGCCGAGCGCAACCCGATGACCCCGATGGCGTTGACGGAGAAGAGACGCGACGTGACCACGATCACCCCATTGCGGCCGCGCGCCCGCCGCGCGAGCCTGCCCCCCCAAGAGCTCCTGCGGCTGGTGCTCGACACGCTGGCCGACGGCAAGGCCGAGGAGGTCGTGACCATCGACCTCGCCGGCAAGACGACAATCGCAGACTACATGGTCATCGCCACCGGACGCTCGAACCGCCAGGTCGTCGCGCTGACCGAGCACCTTGAAGAGGCGCTGGCTGGGAAGGTGCGCACGTCGATCGAGGGCAAGACGCAGGGGGATTGGGTGCTGATCGACGCCAGCGACGTGATCGTCCACCTGTTCCGACCGGACGTCCGCGCCCATTACAACCTCGAAAAAATGTGGGGCGCGGGTTTGCCCGACATTGAGGCGGCGCGGCAGTAGAATCGACCGCGGAGGCGAACGATCCGCCTTCACATCCTTGCCGTCGGCCGGCAGCGGCCCGGGCCGCTGCGCGAGCTGCAGTCGCTCTATCTGAAGCGCATCGTACCCGCGCCGGCCATCGTCGAGCTTGAGGAGAAGCGCCCGTTGTCGCCGCCGGAGCTGGTGGCGCGCGAAGGTGATCTGCTCCTTGCGGCCCTGCCCGCCGGCGCGCGGTTCATCGCGCTCGACGGCGGCGGCCAATGCTGGTCGAGCGAGGAACTGGCGCGGCGGCTCGCCGGGTGGCGCCAGAATGGGCAGGACGTCGCCTTTGCGATCGGCGGCGCCGATGGCTTGAGCCGCGCCGTCTTGGGGCACGCGAACGGCATCCTGTCCATCGGCGCGATGACCTGGCCGCATCTCCTCGTGCGGGTCATGCTGCTGGAGCAGCTTTACCGCGCGCAGCAGATCCTCGCCGGGCATCCCTACCATCGGGAGTGAGCGCTATCGGCATCGCTGGCGATTGCCGTATACATCGCTCATCCGCGACCGCGGGAGCACCGCCAACATGAACTCGCCGCACCGTCCGCGCCCCGTCGTCCTGTGCATCCTAGATGGCTGGGGCGAGCGGGCTTCGCCCGAGGACAACGCCATCGAGCAGGCGCGGACGCCGGTATGGCACCGGCTGATGGCGCGCTGGCCGCACTCGCATCTCGAGGCGAGCGAGCATTATGTCGGCCTGCCCGCCGGGCAGATGGGCAATTCGGAGGTCGGCCACACCAATCTCGGCGCCGGACGCTGCGTCATGCAGGATTTGCCGCGCATCGACGCGGCCGTTGCCGAGAACAAGGTCGCCTCGCTGCCGGCGATGCGCGATCTGATCGAGAAGCTGAGGGCCAGCGGCGGCACGGCGCACGTCATGGGGCTGATGTCGCCGGGCGGCGTCCATTCGCACCAGCACCAGATCGCCGCGCTGGTCCGCATCCTGGCGGAGGCGAAGGTCCCCGTGGCCGTGCACGCCTTTCTCGACGGCCGCGACACGCCCCCGAAATCCGCCGCCGGCTATATCGAGCAATTCGAGAAGGACGTGGCCGGGCTGGCGCGGGTGGAGATCGCCACGGTCGCCGGCCGCTATTTCGCGATGGACCGCGACAAGCGCTGGGACCGCGTCGAGAAGGCGTATCGCGCCATTGTTGCCGCCGACGGTCTCTGTGCCGACGACGCGGCGGCCGCGGTCGCCGCCGCCTATGGGCGCGGCGAGACCGACGAGTTCGTGCAGCCGACCGTCGTCGGACGCTATCGCGGCGTCAAGGACGGCGACGGCCTGCTGCTCGCCAATTTCCGCGCCGACCGCATCCGGGAAATCGCCGCCGCGCTGCTCGACCCGGCATTCACCGGCTTCGCGCGCGAGCGGCGTCCGGATTTCGCGGCGGCGGTTGGCCTCGTCGAATATTCGACCGACCTCAACCGCTTTCTCGCGACGCTGTTCCCGCCGGAAGACCTCAACGGCACGCTCGGCGAGGTCGTTGCCAAGGCAGGCATGACGCAGCTGCGCATCGCCGAGACCGAAAAATACGCGCACGTAACGTTTTTCTTCAACGGCGGCCGCGAGGAGGTCTTTCCCGGCGAGGAGCGCATCCTGGTGCCGTCGCCGAAGGTGGCGACCTACGATCAGCAGCCGCAGATGTCGGCGCCCGAGGTCACCGACAAGGTCGTCGAGGCGGTCCGTTCCGGCCGCTTCGACGTGATCGTGCTGAACTATGCCAATACCGACATGGTCGGCCACACCGGCCGCATCGACGCTGCGATCGCGGCGGTGGAGACGGTCGATTCCTGTCTCGGGCGCCTGTCGGAAGCGGTCGAGGCGGCGGGCGGCACTCTCGTCGTCACCGCCGACCACGGCAATGCCGAAATGATGCGCGATCCGGAAACCGGCGAACCCCACACGGCCCACACGCTGAACCCGGTGCCGTTCATCGTCGTCCACCCGCCGCCACAAGTCGCACGGCTCGAAAACGGCCGCCTCTCCGATGTCGCGCCGACCTTGCTCGACATCCTCGGCTTGGCGAAACCGGCGGCGATGACCGGCCATTCGCTGATCGAACGCGCCGCCTCCCGGCGCGCCGTCGGTTAAGGCTCGTTAACGGAAAATTTGCCTTCCCGAGCCAGGCTTCGGCGGCCTTTTTATCGCCGAGATCGCGGACTATGAGGCGTCGGAGCCTGGGCACGATCCGCGCCGATCTTGATCACCCGGCCGCGCGGCCTGTATCATTTGCGTCGCGCGGGGCGGTTCGGTCGGCGGAGTGCGGCACGGCTCGCGGTGATATCCTCGCGATAGACAGGGTGAGTGAATGAGGCGCTTCGGGCTGGTGGCGGCGGCGGCCGCGACGCTCCTGGTGGTTACGCTGCCCCAAAATCTGGTGGCGGCGCCGGCAAACAACGCCGAGACGTACAAGCAGCTCAACCTGTTCGGCGACGTGTTCGAGCTCGTCCGCAACAGCTATGCCGACAATGTCAGCGACGACACGCTGATCGAGGGCGCGATCAACGGCATGCTGACCTCGCTCGACCCGCACTCGAATTACCTGAACGCGAAAAACTTCAGCGATATGAAGGTGCAGACCCGGGGCGAGTTCGGCGGCCTCGGGATCGAAGTGTCGATGGAGAACGGCTTTGTGAAGGTCGTTTCGCCGATCGACGATACGCCGGCGGCGCGGGCCGGGCTGAAACCGGGCGACCTGATCACCCAGCTCGACGGCCAGCCGGTCAACGGGCTGACCCTGCCCGAGGCGGTCGAGAAGATGCGCGGGCCGGTCAATAGCGACATCACCCTGACGATCCGGCGGGCGGGCAAGGATCCGTTCGACGTGAAACTGACGCGCGCGACGATCAAGATCAAATCGGTGCGCTCGCACCTCGAGGGCGGCAACGTCGCCTATATCCGCATCACGTCGTTCACCGAGCAGACCGATGTCGGCCTGAACAACGCGATGAAGAATTTGAAGCAGCAGGCCGACAACAAGCTGATCGGCGTGGTGCTCGACCTGCGCAACAACCCCGGCGGCCTGCTCGACCAGGCGGTGGCGGTATCCGACGCCTTCCTCGACAAGGGCGAGATCGTCTCGACCCGCGGCCGGCGCAGCGAGGATGCGCAGCGCTACAATGCCCGCCCCGGCGATATCGCTGAAGGGCTGCCGATCGTCGTCCTGATCAACGGCGGCTCGGCTTCGGCCAGCGAGATCGTCGCGGGAGCATTGCAGGACCACCACCGCGCGATCCTCGTCGGGACCCGTTCGTTCGGCAAAGGCTCGGTGCAGACGATCATCCCGCTGCCCGGCCACGGCGCGATGCGGCTGACGACGGCGCGCTACTACACACCGTCGGGCCGATCAATCCAGGCCAAGGGCATCGATCCGGACATCATTGTCGACGCCGCCAAGATCGAGAAGCCGGCGGCCAAGCCAGGCGACAAGGCGGCGGCCGCGACGCCGACCAAGAAAGAGGGTTCCGGCGACGCCAGCGAAGCGACCGTCGATCCGACGGTGATGGGTACGCCCGAGGATTATCAGCTGGCGCGCGCCGTCGACATGCTGCGCGGCATCGCGCTGTTCAACGGCCGCGTCGTCAACTGACGATGCGCTCCCGGCGGAGCTTCGTGTGAGCCGCCGGGAGCCGTTCGCCCGCTGACCTTGGCGTCGCCGATGGCGAGCGTCGCCTCCTTCGTTCATTCGACCGTGTGGTTGCCGCGCAGCCCGCGCTCGCTGTTGGCGCACCGCAACCTGCTGTTGGCGGTGCTGGGGGCGCTGCTCGCGGCGACGATTGCCCTCGCGTGGCTGACCGCCGCGCCGCCCGCGCCGCAGGTCGTCGTCGCAGAGATCCAGGCGGCGGCCAAACCGTCCGCCACGCCGCCGCCCGCCGCCCCCGCCGCGACCCCGGCGCCGCAGCCGCCGACGGCGGCGCCGGCACCGGCGCAGGCCGTCATCGCGTTGACGCCGGCGCCGGACCCGGCGCTGATCGAGAAGAACCCGTACGGCTGGCTGCCCACGAAGTCGCCCGACGGGCGCCAAGCCTGGATGGTCTATGCCCGGCCGTTCGACCGCAGCGGCAAGCAGCCGCGCATCGCGATGGTGATTTCCGGCCTCGGCCTGTCGAAGCTAACGACGCAGAACGCGATCCGCAACCTGCCGCCCGAGGTCACGCTGTCCTTCATGCCGTACCACACGATCGCGGCCATGATGGAGGAAGCCCGCGCGGCCGGGCATGAGACCTTGATCGACGTGCCGATGGAGCCGCTCGACTATCCGCGCCAGGATCCGGGGCCGGAAGCCTTGCTCGTGGCGCTCGACCCGGCGCAGAACCTCGACCGGCTGCACTGGATGATGGGCCGCGGCACGGGCTATGTCGGGATGATGACGTATATGGGTTCGCGTTTCGCCGCGACCCCGGAGCAGCTGCGTCCGATCCTCGGCGACATCAAGGGCCGCGGCCTCGCCTTCGTCGATGCCCGTTCGACGGCGGACGGTACCGCGATGAAGCTCGCCGCCGAAATGAAGCTGCCGCGCGGGGCCGCCGACCGCGTTCTCGACACCGACTTGTCGCGCTCCGGCATCGAGCAGCAGCTCGGGGAGCTTGAGACGCTGGCGCGGCGCAACGGCTCCGCGATCGGCGTCGGCGCCGCCTATCCGCTGACGATCCAGGCAGTGGCAACGTGGTCCGCGCGGCTTGCCGAGCGCGGCATCGTGCTCGCGCCGCTGTCGGCGGTACTCGTGCCGTGACGGCGCCCGAAGCCGATTTCGCGGCCTATCGCCCCGCCGTCGGGATCATGCTGCTGAACCCAGAGAGCCTGGTCTTTGTCGCCCGCCGCATCGACATGCCGGCGGCGCTGGCGGCGTGGCAGATGCCGCAGGGCGGCATTGATCCGGGCGAGACGCCGCGCCAGGCCGCGTTGCGCGAACTGAAGGAGGAAATCGGCACCGACCGGGCCGAGTTCCTCGCCGAGAGCGGCGGCTGGTTGCACTACGACGTGCCCGCCGAGATCGCCGGCGGGTTATGGGGCGGGCGCTACATCGGGCAGCGCCAGAAATGGTTCGCGATGCGCTTTACCGGCGCCGACTCCGATATCGACCTTGCGACCGAGCATCCGGAGTTCGACGCGTGGAGATGGGTTCCGTCGGCCGAACTGCCGGACCTCATCGTCCCGTTCAAGCGCCAGCTCTACCTCGACATCCTCGCCGAATTCCGCCACCACTGCCGGTGAGGCCATCTCGTCATCGCCGGGCTTGACCCGCCGATCCCGGGGAGCCGAGGAGGTGGCCGGGTCGAGCCTGGTCGAGCCCGGCCATGACGACTTTCTTTACCCCTGAGCGGGGGAAAGGAGGCCTCGGCGCTTATTCCGCCGCCGCCCGCGTCGGCGTCTGGGCAAGAACGGCCGCAGCTTCGCGGGCGACCGGGGTGCCTTCGAAGAAGCGCGGGTTCTGCCGGCCCCACAGCCGCACCGCGTTGGCAAAAACGAAATCGCGGAAGTTGTCCTCGCTGATGTGGCCGTCCTCGACCAGCTCATACGCCTCCGGCAGCGGGTCACGGAAATCGATCACGTCGAAATGGCCGATGTCGGAGCTGTAGATCGCGTTCAGCTTCGACCCGAACGGGTTGCCGCGCCCGAACGCGGTCGCGTTCATGCGGTCGTCCGCCTCGCAGCCGAAGTAATAAGGCTTGGCGAACAGTTCGACCCAGTCCTCCTTGCGGGTGATCTTGCACGCCGCGAAATCGTCGAGCTCGTCGCGGTTGCCGGTCAGGTGCGCCTCCTTCGACGGCCACCCGTCCTGTCGTCGCAACACCTCGGCGATGTCGTCGTAGCCATGCTCGACGACGAGGTCCATCAATAGCTTGCGGTCGAGCCTGTCGGGGTTCATGCGCTTCAGCGCCGGCGCGCCGCGCCGCTCCCAATGCTCGATCAAATCGCCGAACAGCTGGCAGCCCCAGCCGACGCCGCCTTCGAGGAAGGCAAAGTTGAGCTCCGGGAAGCGCCGCGTGACGCCGCCGAGGAAGATGCCCTTCGCCACCGCATGTCCGGCCGCCGCGAAATGGCCGATATGGTTGTAGACGAAGTTGCTCGGGCTGTTGCGCAACCCTTGGCCGCTGGCGCTCGAATGGAAGGTCGGCGCGATGCCGAGCTCAACGCACTTCGCCCATACGGGGTCGTAATCGTAGGGGCTGTCGATGCCGAGCACGTCGTACCAGACGGTGAAGCGGGCCGATTCCGGATCGTTCGATTTGGCCGCCGCGACCGGGCGCGACATGCCGCTGCCGAACATGCCGACTTTCGACCCCAGCTGGCTCGTCACGAACTCCAGCTCGGCGATCGCCTCTTCTGGCGTGTGCATCGGGATGATCGCGGCCGGCGTCATGCGGTCGGCGAACGGCCGGAAGTAATCGGCTGACACGATGTTGTAGGCGCGAATGACGGCGCGGCGGGTCTCGTCGTCCTTGATGCGCGGCAGCCGCAGCCCGGCGGTCGGATAGATCACCGCGAAATCGGTGCCGATTTCGTCGAGGCGCTCGTAGAGCAGCTTCGGCATCATCGCGGTGGCACGGTCGAGCGTGTTTTCGGCCTGCCGGTTCCAGAAATTCGGCATCGCGGTGCGGCGCTCGTTGCGCTCGGCCTGGGTCATCTTCAGGGCGTCGGTCGTCGTCTTCAGCGCCGCCAGGAAGCCGTCGGCGGCCTTGTCGCCGCCGGCCTTGCGCATCTGCTCGCTGAACACCGGCGCGAATTCGAGCCAATGGCCGTCGCCGTCGACGACGGGATGCTTGAGTCTGGCGTGAATCTGGGCGGGGCTGAGGTGACCGTTGCCGCTCATGGCGTTCTCCCGGAAAGGTAGCGAGCGAGCCTAGGACCGGGTGACGGTCGAGTCAAACGACCCTGCGGCATTTCGGCACGTGGTTCAGCGGCCTTGCGGGCACCGCCACGGTTGTCTCAGATGCGTGCCGATCATGAACGCCGAAGCCGTACAGCCGGCGCCCGGACGGGGCCGTCATGCCGTCATGCGCGAGGTCGCCGCGACTCTCGCGGTGGCCGCGCCCCTGGCCGCCGCGAATGTAGCGCAGATGGCGCTCGGCTTCACCGATACCGTCATGGTCGGCTATCTCGGCGGCAGGGCGTTGGCGGCGGCCGGGCTCGGCGCCGGCCTCTATTTCATGGTCGTTGTGGTGTTTCAGGGGGTGCTCTCGGCGGTGTCGCCCTTGGCTGCCCGTGCGGTCGGCGCCGGGGAACGCCGGGTCGCGGGGGAAGTGCTGGCCGCGGGTCTGGCCTTGGCGGCGCTGCTGGCGCTGCCGATCGGTCTCGGGATCGCCAACGTCGATCGGCTGCTGCGCCTCATGCATTACGAGCCGGCCCTCGCCGATCAGGTCGGCGGCTTCCTGCGCGCGATCGTATGGGGCGTGCCGGCGTTCCTCGGCTTCGCGGCGTTGCGCGGCTTTCTCGCCGCCGTCGGACGGGCCGGCGCGGTGACAGTGGTGCTATTGGCCTGCGTACCGACGAACGCCGCGCTGAACGGGATCCTGGTCTTCGGCCATTTCGGCATGCCGCCGCTCGGCATCGTCGGCTCCGGCTATGCCTCGGCGCTGACGCAATGGGCGATGCTGCTCGGCACGATCTGCTACGCGCTTGTCGCGCCGCGCCTCGGAGAGTACCGCGCCGCGGCGCGGCAATGGGCGAACCTGTGGCGGCAGGGCCGCCGCATCCTCCACCTCGGCCTGCCGATCGCCGGGCTGTTCGCGCTCGAGGTCGGCGTGTTCACGACGGCGAGCGTCTTGATGGGGCTGCTCGGCGCCGACGCGCTGGCGGCGCACCAGCTGGTGCTGAATTGCGCCAGCACGACCTTCATGGTGCCGCTCGGCATTTCGCAGGCGGCGACGGTGCGGGTCGCGGCCGAGCGCGGCGCGGGCCGGCCGGAGGCGGCCGCGCGGGCGGCGGCGGTCGCCCTCGGCCTCGGCATCGGCTTCATGGCCGCGGCCGCGTTGGTCTTGTGGACGGCGCCCGGCGTCATCGTCTCGATCTATCTCGATCCCGCCGCCCCCGCCAATCGCGAGGTCGTCGGCATCGCGCTCCGCCTCCTGGCGGTCGCCGCGTTGTTCCAGGTCTTCGACGGGACGCAGGTGGTCGCCGCCGGCGCACTGCGCGGCTATGAGGACACGCGGACGCCGATGGTCCTCGCCGCGCTCGGTTATTGGGGCATCGGCTTCACCGGCGCCTGGGCCCTTGCCTTTCCGTTGGGCCTGGGTCCGGTTGGACTGTGGTGGGGGCTGGCGCTGGGCCTAGCCGCGGTCGCGGCGATGCTGACGGTGCAGCTCCGCCGGCGTGAGCGGGCCGTCCGATTGTGACATGACACGGCCGCCATTCATTGCGGCAGGAGGAGAGCCGATGAAGATCACCGCCGCCGTCGTCGCCGAGCGCTCCGCGCTGTTCGTGCTTGAAAGCCTCGACCTGGCGCCGCCACAGCCCGACGAAGTGCTGGTGCAAATCGTGGCGGCCGGCATGTGCCAGACCGACCTGCACGCCCGCGACGGCTATTTCGCGAACCTGCCTTATCCCGCGGTGTTCGGCCACGAAGGCGCCGGCGTCGTCGCCGAGACCGGCGCGGCGGTGACCGATCTCGCGCCGGGCGATCCGGTCGTGCTCTCGTTCCCCTGGTGCGGCGCGTGCGAGCCGTGCCGGCACGACCGGCCCGCCTACTGCAGCGAGGCCCGCGCCCTCAAATCCGGCGGCCGCCGCGCCGATGGCTCGACCCCGCTGAGCCGGGACGGCGCTCCGGTCTATTCCTGCTTCTTTCAGCAGTCCTCGTTCGCGACCTACGCCGTGGCGCCGGCGAAGGACGCCGTCAAAATTCGCCGTGACGCGCCGATCGAGCTGCTGGGGCCCCTCGGCTGTGGGCTGCAGACCGGCGCGGGCGCGGTGCTCAACGTCATGCAGCCGCAAGCCGGGCAATCCTTCGCGGTGTACGGCGTCGGCGGCGTCGGCCTCGCCGGGTTGATGGCGGCGAAGATCGCCGGCTGCGGCCCGATCGTCGCCGTTGACATCCACCCGCGCCGCCTCGCGCTGGCGCGGGAGCTTGGCGCGACGCACGTGCTGGAGAACGGCGGCAGCCTTGCCGACACGCTGGCGGAGGTGCGGCGCATCACCGGCGGCGGCGCCCATTTCGCGCTCGAAACCTCGGCCGTCCCGGCGGTCTTCCGCGTCGCGGTGGACGGGCTGCGTGCGCTCGGGACGTGCGTCCTCGTCGGCAGCGCCCGCCCCGGCACAGAGGCGAGCTTCGAGATGCCGGTGCTGCAGGGCGGCCGGACGGTGCGCGGGGTCATCCAGGGAGACAGCCGGCCGCGGGATTTCATCCCGCGGCTCGTCGATCTGTTCATGGACGGCCGCTTCCCGCTCGACCGCCTCGTCACCCGCTACCCGTTCGCCGACATCAACCGCGCCGCCGCCGACGCCACCAGCGGCGCCGCGATCAAGCCCGTCCTGACCCTACCCCGCTGAAACGGCCGGTTTTTCCTCGTCATCGCTGGGCTTGACCCGGCGATCTCGGAGCCTTCCGGAGCTGGCCGGGTCAGGCCCGGCGATGACGATTAGCGGAGAAGTGAAAGGGGCGTCAGTCCTTCACGTATTCGAGACGGAAGCCGTTGCCCCAACGCTTGATGTGGCCGACCGACGGCGACGGGAAATGCATCGTGCAGCACAGCGTGTCGGTGTCGCAGTAGCGCTCGAAGAACTGGCGGCGGGTGCGCACCCCCTGGTCGCGGTCGGTGTCGACGCGCATCGTCAGCTCGGGATAGCGGGCCTGCAGCGGCGAGTGGATCAGATCGCCGGTGAACACCGCCGCATCGCCGCCGCGCCCGGCGCAGACCGCGAAATGGTCGGGCGTGTGGCCGGGAGTCGGGATCAGCCGGATGTGGTCGTTGAGCTCGTGGTCGCTGGTCACGAGCTCGGCGCGGTTGGCCTCAATGACCGGCAGCACGCTTTCCTTAATCGGGTCGAGCGGCATCATCGTCTGCTGGCCGCTGCTCCAGTAGTCGTATTCCTTCTTCGAGAACAGATAGCGCGCCTTCGGAAAGGTCGGGACCCAGCGGCCGTTTTCGAGGCGGGTGTTCCAGCCGACATGGTCGCCGTGCAGATGCGTGCACATGACGAAGTCGATGTCCTCGACCGTCAGCCCGGCCGCCTTCAAGGCGTTCATCCAGCTGCTGTCGTTCTTCTTGTGCCAGGCCGCCCGGTGCGGAAAGGACTTGTCGTTGCCGATGCAGGCATCGACAAGGATGTTGTGGTGCGGCGTCTTGACGACGTAGGACTGGAAGCAGAGCACGACGTTGCCGCTCTTCTCGTCATAGCCGGCCGGCGCCAGCCACGACTTGTTCTCCTCCAGAAGCTCGCGGGTCAATGTCGGCAGGAACTCCAGCATCGGCGTGAAGCCGTGCTCCTGCTCGACGATGCGGTGGATCGTCATGTCGTTGACGGCAAAGCTCGTGCGCATGGCTCCCGCTCCCTCGGTTCGACGGCGTCTGCGCAAACCTTAGCGGGCTGCGCGCGCCGTGACAAACTCGCCCGCGCCGCCCGGCACTGCGGTTCGGGCATGCGTCGACAAGAGCCGATGGCTACAATGCCTTCGCTGACCGAGGGCGGCGATGGACGCATCCGAGCGCTCGATGACGACGCCGCGGCCGGTGCTGATCGGCCTGATCGGCGCCGGCATCGCCGCCTCGCGCTCGCCGGCCCTGCATATGCGCGAGGGGGCGGCGCAGGGCCTCGCCTACGTCTACAAGCTCATCGATCTGGAAGCGCCGGAGGTCGGCGCGGTGCCGTTGCCGGAGCTGATCGCGATGGCGCGCCGGTTCGGCTTCACCGGCCTCAACATCACGCACCCGTGCAAGCAGTCGGTGATCCCGCTGCTGGACGCGCTGTCGGACGACGCTCGCGCGATCGGCGCGGTCAATACGGTGGTGTTTCCCGCGGACGGCCGCGGCATCGGCCACAACACCGACTGGTCCGGCTTCGCCGAGGGGCTGCGCCGCGAACTCCCGAACGCGCCGCGGCGGCGGGTCGTGCAGCTGGGCGCGGGCGGCGCCGGCGCGGCGGTGGCGCACGCGCTGCTGACGCTGGAAACGGCGACGCTCGCGATCTTCGACACCGAGCACGGCCGCGCCGAAGGGCTGGCCGAACAACTCGGCCGGCGGTTCGGGCGCGGCCGGGCGCACGCCATAACCGATGTCGCCGCCACGCTCGCCGCGGCCGACGGAGTCGTGAATACGACGCCCGTGGGGATGACCGGCCATCCCGGCATGCCGGTCCCGGCCGAGCTGCTGCGCCCCGATCTGTGGGTCGCCGACATCGTCTATTTCCCGCTGGAGACGGAGCTGCTGCGGACGGCGCGCGCGCTCGGCTGCCGCACGATGTCGGGCGGCACGATGGCGGTGTTTCAGGCGGTCGGCGCGTTCCGGCTGTTTACCGGGTTGGAGCCGGACGCCGGACGGATGATCCGCCACTTCGCCAGCATGTGAGGGAGCCGCCTCGATGCAGACCGCGATCGCCACCGTATGCCTGAGCGGCACCTTGAACGAAAAGCTCGAAGCCATCGCCGCGGCCGGCTTCAAGGGCGTCGAGATTTTCGAGAACGACCTGTTGTCGTTCGACGGCACGCCGCCCGAGGTCGGCCGCGAGATCAGGCGCCTCGGCCTGTCGGCGGTGACGTTTCAGCCATTCCGCGACTTCGAGGGCATGCCGGAGCCGCAGCGCACGAAGGTGTTCGACCGCGCCGAGCGCAAGTTCGACCTGATGCACGAACTCGGCTGCGACCTTCTGATGGTGTGCAGCAATGTCTCGCCGGAGGCGCTCGGCGGCATCGACCGCGCCGCCGCGGATTTTTACGAGCTCGGCGAGCGCGCCGCCGCGCGCGGCTGCCGCGTCGCTTTCGAGGCGCTGGCCTGGGGCCGCCATATCAACGACTACCGCGATGCCTGGGAAGTCGTCCGCCGCGCCGGCCACCCGTCGGTCGGCCTCGTTCTCGACAGCTTTCACGTGCTGGCGCGCCGGACCGACCTCAACCCGCTGCGGGCGATCCCGAAAGACCGCATCTTTCTCGTGCAGATCGCCGACGCGCCGCGGCTGGAGATGGACTACCTGTCGTGGAGCCGCCACTACCGCTGCTTTCCAGGGCAGGGCGACCTGCCGGTCGATGATTTCATGGACGCGCTGCAGGCGACCGGCTTCGAGAGCCTCCTGTCGCTGGAAATCTTCAACGACAGCTTCCGAGCCGGGTCGGCGCGGCGCACGGCAATCGACGCGCAGCGCTCGCTGCTCGTCATGCTCGACGAGCTGCGGATCCGCGGCGGCACCGCCCTTGCCGGGCTGCCCGCGCTGCCGCCGCGGGCGCGCTGCCTCGGCATCGACTTCGTCGAGTTCGCGATGGACGATGCGGCCGCGGCCAAGTTCGAGGACGCCCTCGCCGCGCTCGGTTTCGCCAACGCGGGCGTCCATAAATCGAAGGCGGTGTCACGGTGGCGCCAGGGCGGCATCAACCTCGTCGTCAACTGCGAGAAGGAAGGGTTCGCCCATTCGTTCAACATCACGCACGGATCGTCGGTCTGCGCCCTCACCCTGACCGTCGACGACGCGGCAAATGCGCGGGAGCGGGCGACCCGGCTGCTTGACCAGCCGTTCCGGCAGGTCGTGCATACCGGCGAGATCGACATCCCGGCGGTGCGCGGCCTCGGCGGCAGCCTGGTCTATTTCGTCGATGACAAGACCGATCTCGGCCACCACTGGGAGATCGATTTCGATCCGGTGCCGGCTACGCCGCTGCGCGACGCCGGGCTGACGACGATCGACCATGTCGCGCAGTCGATGCAGCACGAGGAAATGCTGAGCTGGCTGTTGTTCTATACCTCGCTGTTGGAGGTGCGTAAAACGCCGGTGCAGGACCTCGTCGATCCCGGCGGCATCGTCCACAGCCAGGTCGTCGAAACCGCCGATGGGCGCTTTCGCCTCGTGCTGAACGCGTCGCAGAGCCGCCAGACGTTGGCGGCGCGTTTCGTCGATGAACTCTTCGGCTCGGGCGTGCAGCACATCGCTTTCGCCACCGACGACATTTTCGCGACGGTTGCCCGGCTGCGGGCGGGCGGCGTGGCGCTACTGCCGGTGCCGGAAAATTACTACGACGATCTCGAAGCCCGCTTCGATATCGCTGCCGACCTGCGCACACGGCTGCGCGAAAACAACGTGCTCTACGACCGCCAGGGCGCCGGTGAATATTTCCAGGCGTACACGCGCAACTTCGACGGCGGCTTCTTTTTCGAGATCGTGCAGCGCCGCGCCTATGCCGGCTTCGGCGCCGCCAACGCGCCGATCCGCCTCGCGGCGCAAGCGCGCTTAAGCCACGCCGCCGCCGCAGCGGCTTAGATTAAGCATCCCGATCCCGAAGTTTTCGCCGATCCCCGCGATTCCCTTTTGGTCGTCCCGGAACACGAGGCCGGGACCCACCAGTCAACCACTCGATTATCGGACATGTGGATGCCGGCCGGAGTTTATCCTCGGGCTGGCCTTTGGCCGGACCCGTGGACCGGCATGACGAATAACGATAGGTGGCGGCAGCCGAATGGATAATCCGGCCCGGACCGATGATTTAACCAGCCGTTAACCATACCTCGGCGATCCTCCCGAGGTATGGACGAGAAGCGTCTTTTTCGCGTCGGATCGGCCTGTTCCGGTCGAAAGAGCGTGGTCGGAAGCGCTTTCGCGGCATTCGGCGCCATTCTGCTGGCCGGCTGTCACCAACCCGGCCTGCCGCCGCCCCCGCCGCAAACGGCGCACGCCATCCAGTGGTCGGCGCCCCCCACTGCCCCGAGAAAGGTGGCGCGCCCGAAGCCCAAACCACCGGCGCCGCCGAGTCGCGAAGCCGGCGAAGCCACGCCCGAGCACGCCGCGCCCGCACCCAGCGCGCCCACCGAGCCGCAGATTGCTTCGGCGCCTGCCCCGGCTCCGGAAGACCTGATCGGCCTCGACCAGCAGGCGATCACGGGCCTGCTCGGTCCGGCCTCCGAGATTGCGCAACGCGCACCGGGCGCGGTTTGGCACTACAAGGCGGAGAACTGCGAACTCGACCTCTCATTCTACATGGAGCTGCGCAGCGGCAGCATGCGGGCGCTCCAGTACAAGCTCAAGAACGGCGCGGGCGGGATGCCGCCCGACGCCTGCGTCAGAGCCATCATCGCCGGCAACCACAAAGAGGAGCGGTCATAGCGTGCCGTGCGTCCTGCTGACCGACGACGACGATCTGTTCCGGGAGTCGCTCGGCCTCAACCTCATCGACGAAGGCTACGAGGTCACGAGTTTCGACAACGGCCGGGATACGCTGAGCTATCTTCAGGACGGCGGCCGCGCCGATGTGGCGCTGCTCGACTGGCGAATGCCGGAAATCAGCGGGCTCGACGTGCTCCGCCGCATGCGCCGCGCGGGAATCCCGACCCCGGTCATTTTCCTCACGGCGTTTTCCGACGACATCTATGAAGAAGCGGCGCTGGAAGGCGGCGCCGTCGATTTCATCGACAAGTCGCGGCGCTTCTCGATCCTGCTGAAGCGCATGGAGTTGATCGCCACGGGGGCGCGCCCGCCGGCGGAGTCTCCGCCGCCGCCGACAACGGCGACGCGGGTCGGCCGACTGGAGCTGCGGTTCGACACCAGTCGCGCGCTGTGGACCGGCAGGCCGGTGGACTTGACCCTGACCGAGTTCAAAATCGTGGCATTGCTGGCCCTCAAAGGGCAGGACGTCGGCTACCGCGAGCTGTACGACATCGTCCACAGCAAGGGCTTCGTCGCAGGCGATGGCGAAGAGGGCTATCGCACCAACGTTCGCGCGCTGATCAAGCGCATTCGCAAGAAGTTCCGGGATGTCGACGACAGCTTTGCTCAGATCGGAAACTACGCCGGCTTCGGCTATCGCTGGATCGGCGACACCGACTAGGCGGCGGATCCGGCGGGTTTGGTCGCTTTCGGTCAAGACCGCTTGCCTGTCGGTCATCTTTGGCTTGGTCCCGTTCTTTCTGTATTTGCAGTTCCGGGCCTCTTATGAAAGCAGCCAAGCGCTGTTGCTGCGCAGCGTCGGCGAGCAGGGGCGAACCGTCAGCCAGGCGCTGCTGCCGATCCTGAAGGACGCCGGCAACAATTCGCTTTCCCAACTCGACGCGCGGCTGGCGCAATTCGTCGGTACGGTCACGACGATCAAGCTGCTGTTTGCGCCCGCCCGCTCGCCGGCCGGCAATTTCTATTACGTCGCGGCGTGGCCGCCGGTCGAAGCCAGCGACCTGGCGGCCGAGCGGCAGCTGCTCGCCGAACAGGGCGTCCTCGACCGCTTGGCGCAGAGCTGTCGCGGAGAGATACCGTTTTCCTCGGTCTATCAACGGCCGACCGGCGGCGCCGAGATCGTCACCGCGGTGACGCCGGTACTGACGCCGGCGGGATGCTGGGCGGTGGTCGCCTCGCTCTCGGGCGATGCCGTGCCTGGACTTCATCTCGGCGAGCCTTATTGGGCGACGCCCGCGGTCGAGCTGGCCGCGGCCGTCTATCTCCTCATGGTCGCGCTCACGTTCTCGACGTTGCTGAGCATCGGGTCGGGGCTGCGCCGCTTTGCGGCGCGCGCGCGCCAAATCCGCGAGAACGGCCCCGATGCGGGGGTCTTCGCCGGCCGCAGCCAACTTCCGGAGCTTGCCGACGTTGCCGCCGAGTTCGACCGCATGGTCGAGGCGCTGCACCGCTCGGCTGCCGCGATACGCCAGGCCGCGGAGGACAACGCCCATGCTTTCAAGGTTCCGATCGCGGTAATCCGGCAGGCGGTCGAGCCGTTGCAACGCTTCGTCCCGCCCGAAAACCAGCGCGGCCAAAGGGCGCTGCAAATGATCGAGAATTCGCTCGACCGCCTCGATGGGCTGGTGGCCTCGGCGCGCCGGCTCGACGAAGCCACCGCGGACCTGATCACGGAACCGAGGGTCGCCGTCGATCTGGAGGCGGTCCTCAAGAAGCTGGTTCACGAATACGCGCTCATTCCTTCCAGCCGCGGCGTTTCCCTTGAGACGGAGTTGTCACCCGGCATCCTCGTTCTCGCGACCGAGGAAATGATCGAAACGGTTATGGAGAACCTCGTCGAGAACGCCATCTCGTTTTCGCCGCCCGGCGGTTCCGTGGCGATCCGTCTGACGCGCGACCGCGGCGCCGCCCACATCACCGTCTCCGATCAAGGGCCGGGGGTCCCGGCGCCCGAGCTGGGGCACATTTTCGACCGCTACTACTCGGAGCGGCAGGCCGCCGAGAGCAGCGACCGCCCGCAGACCTATTTCGGCATTGGCCTGTCGATCGTACGGCGGAATATCGAAGCGTTGGGCGGCGACGTCAGGGCCGAAAACCGAACCCCGCAAGGCCTCGCCGTCCACGTCCGGCTACCGCTTGCCGCCGCGGAAAGGAAAAATTGACGAAGATTTACAAAATCTAAACAGGGCATAAATTTGTCACAACTTATCTAGTAATGTCCTTTTTTGTCACGCGACATTTGGGTCGAAAACTATAAAAAGAAAGTATGAAATATGATCACTCAGCAGCAGTAGAGTTCGCGGGCAACTTCAACCGAACTCTCTATCATCAGCGGACCCCGGACCCCCGGAAGTTGCGCGTCGATGCCCAGCGCTGCTTCCGGTTGGCGCGCGGGCCCGCAAGCCGGCGTCTTGCCGACGAACTCGAGGCGATCGGCCGCGCTTTCGAGCACGAGGCGCGCGAGATCGAATGTCACGCCTTCTCCGGCCGCGAGTGACGCGGCTCGTCGCGGCCCTCCTCGTCGGAGCGGCACTCGCGGCCCTGTCTGACGGCACAGCTCCGACGGCGCTCCTCGGCGGCGCGACTTCGGCGCACGCGAGCCAGCGCGAAGGCGGGACAAGCTGCGAGGTGGTTGGCGCAGCCTCCCTGCGCCGTTCATCGCCGGTCGGCCAGCGCGGCCCGCGGCTCCAATTCTTCACCACAGCTCGATGATACGGGGGAACCTCATGAGCTATTCTGTGATCTATTCAGACAAGTCGAGGGCCGTCGAGAACGGCGAGGCCTATCGGCTCAGCAACGGGACGGTCATTGGCTGGTTGCTGGCGTTTGTGATGATCGGCGTGACACCGCTCGCGACGACGATGTACCGCGACGCATACCCCGCCGAACTGCAGCGGCGCGAGGCGCTCGACCGCTGCAGCCTCGGCGATCCGACGTTTGTCCGCTTTCTCGCGGCCCAGCGCGACGCCTGCTATCGCCGGTTCTTCGCGGCGCCTTCGAGCAGTGCGGCGCCGCCCGCGCCGGTGCAGCCGGGGCTGGCGACGGCGAACTTCGTCGACCTGTGGCAGGCGGCCGGGCGCGGCCATCAGCCGGCGAACGATGTGCGTTCCCAGGCGCAAACCGCCGCCGTCGCCGCGGTGCTCCGGACGACGCCGCGATAAGTCGGGTTGAGGCGGCAGGCTTTCCGGGCGGTTCGTTTTCCCGCTTGCCTGCCGCCGTCCCGCACCCTCAATCTCCCGGGAAACCGCCGCAGAAACCGCCGGGGGAGCGTCATGCCGATAAATCGCCGCGAGATGATGGGCGGCAGCGCGAGCGCGCTGGCCGCCCTGGTCTTTACCGAATGCGGGTGGGCCTCCCATGCGGCGGCGCAGGCGCCGGCCGCGGCTCCGCGCCGGCGGGAAGTCGCGGTCAGCGGCAAGCGCGTCCGCACGATCGACGTCCACGCGCACTGCCATATTCCCGAGGCGCTGGCGCTGATGGGAGTCAAGGAGAGCACGCCGGCCCTGGTCGTGACCGACGACCGCCTCAAGGCGATGGACGAGCAGGGAATCGACATCGAAGCGCTGAGCATCAATCCGATCTTCTGGTACAAGGCCGACCACGACCTGGCGCGCCAGGTCGTCAAGCTCCAGAACGAAAAGCTGGCGGAAGTCTGCGCCGCGCATCCCGACCGCTTCGTCGGCCTCGCCTCGGTGGCACTGCAGCATCCGGAACTCGCGGCTGAGCAGCTTGAGGACGCCTCGAAGCGGCTCGGCCTGCGCGGCGCGCTGATCGGCGGCAGCGTCGAGGGCATGGAATTGTCCGACCCCAAGCTGCACCCGTTCTGGGCCAAGGCCGAGCAGCTCGGCGTCCTGATCTTCATCCACCCGCAGGGGACGTCCGATCTCACCGCCCGGCTCAAGGGCAGCGGCGGGCTGACGAACGTGATCGGCAATCCGCTGGAGACGACGATCGCGCTGTCGCATTTGATCTTCGAGGGCACGCTCGACGCTTTCCCGGGCGTCAAGATTTGCGCCGCGCACGGCGGCGGCTACCTGCCGTCCTACGCCGCCCGCTCGGACCAGGGCTGCCTGACCTTCCCCAGCCGCTGCACCGTGCCGCTGAAGAAGAAGCCGACCGCATACCTCAAGGACATGTACTACGATTCAATGGTGTTCACCGCGGAGGGGCTGCGCCATCTCGTCGCCGAGGTCGGGGCCGACCGCATCGTCATGGGCACCGATTATCCGTTCCCATGGACCAAGGTGGCGGTGGACCACATCCTCGACACCCCCGGCCTCAGCGATGCCGAGCGCATCGCGATGCTCGGCGCCACCGCCGCAAAACTCCTCGGCATCAAGCCCGCTTAAGGCGTCGCGCCCATGCGGGTGGCGTCCACGAAGGTTTCGGTGGCGGCGTCGATGGCGCGGCCGGCGCGGCCGCGGGGGGCGTGGACATAGAGCGAGCCGCGCGCCGGCCGCTTGTCGGCCGGCAATGCCGGCGGCGGCAGCGGGATTTCGTACGGCACCGGCCTTGCGTGGTCGGCGAGCAGCAGTTCCGGGCGGTAGACGCTGTTGAGCCGGAACATGCTCTTGACGAAATTGGTCTGGCCGCGCAGCAGCAGCCGGCCGACGATGCCCATCACGTCCATCGCCTCGCGCCAGTGCACGAACTTGCGGAAGATCGCGTTCTGGGTCGTCACCAGCTCCTGGTAGAATTCGTCCAGGGGCAGTTTCGTCGGCAACACCGCGTGCTGGATGTCGAACAGCCGGTAGTCGCGGCTTTCGAGGCGGCGGCTCTCGGTCACCCAGGTCTCGGTGCCTGGATACGGCGTGTTGACGCTGATGTTGACGATTTCGGGCAATTCCAGGCACCACTCGCGCACTACGCGGAAGCGCTCGTGGTCCCAGTCCGGGTCGGCGATCAGGTTGACGGCGATGTGGATGCCGAGCGAGCGGGCGAATTCGAGCGCCTCGAAGTTGGTCCCGAGCGGAACCCGCTTGCGGTATTTTCTCAGCCCCTCGTCGTCGATCGCCTCCAGGCCCAGAAACATGTACGACATGCCGAGGCTCTTCCAGAAACGGAACACCTCCTTGTTGCGCAACAGCACGTCGCCGCGAGTTTCGAGGTAGTAGCGTTTCTTGATGCCGGCGCGGGCGACCGCCTCGCCGAGCTCCATGCCCTGCCGTTCCTGGATGAAGGCGACATCATCGACGATAAACACCCCCGGCTCGCGGATCGACTTCAGGTCCTCGACGACCCGCTCCGGGCTCATCAGCCGGTAGGAGCGGCCGTAGAAGGTCCAGGCGCTGCAGAACGAGCAGTCCCACGGGCAGCCGCGCGAGAACTCGATCGAGGCGCAAGGGTCGAGCACGCCGAGGAAATATTTGCGGCGGTGCCGCAACAGGTCGCGCGCCGGCAGCAATTCATCGAGCGAGTGCACGAAATGCGGCGCCGCGCCTTCGCCGGACGAGGTGACGACCCCCGGCACGGTTGCCGGATCGGCATTTGCCTCCAGCGCCGCGACGACGGCGGGCATCGCCGCCTCGCCCTCGCCTCTGACGACGCAGTCGATGGCACCCTCGCCGTGTTCGATGAGCGCCTTCGCGACGAACGACGCGCTGTGCCCGCCGACGCAGACGAAGACATCGCCGAGCCGCGCCTTCGTCGCCTTGGCGAGATCGACAATCTCCGGCACATTGGCAAGGTAGTTGCACGAAAACGCCACCGCGTCAGGCCGCCAGCGGCGGATCATCCGGAAGTAGTCGCGGTGGCTCTCGACCTGCAGGTCGATCAGCCGGACCTCGTGTCCGGCGCGCCGCAACGACTGCGCCACCAGTTCGAGGCCGAGGGGCTCGAGCCGCAAAAACACCTTGGTGTACATCAGCGGTCCGGGATGGACACCAAGTATCCTCATCGCACTCCCCTTTTGCACCGGCAGGCCGCCGGCGGGCCAAAGCCTACATCTTCAGCAGCCGTTCGGCGTTGCCGCTCATGATTTTCGCCCGATCCTCGACGGAAAACGGGATGCGCTCGACCCAGGAGGCGCCGGGCGGGTTGTCGACGAAGGGATAATCGACCGAGAACAAGACCCGGTCGATGCCGAGCTCCTGCACGCAATGGACGAGCGCCGGGTCCGAGAAGAAGCCGCTCGTCGTGACCCAGAAATGTTCGCTGAACACGTCGCGGAACCAGGTCGCGCCGCGGCCGTCGCGGGCGAAGCCCATGTTGATCCGCCACAGGTAGAGCGGCAGGCCCTCGCCGAGATGGCCGAGGATGATCTTAAGGCCGGGATATTTGTCGAAGACGCCGCTCAGCACGAGCCGCACCCCCTGCGTCGCGGTCTCGACCGTGAAGCCCCAGGCGGCGCGCAGGATGGTTGGGAATTTGCCGACGTAGTCCTTGTAATAGGCCTCGACGACCGCCGGGTGCGGCGTCGAGGGGTGCATGTAGAGCGGCACGTCGAGCGCGGCGGCGCGCTCGAAGATCGGCCAGAACCGCTCGTCGTCGATGAACAGGCCGTTCGTGAGGCCGTGGATCATCGCCCCCTTGAAGCCGAGCCGAGTGACGGCGCGCTCCAGCTCGTCTGCGGCGGCCTTCGGGTCGGCGGTCGGCAAGGCGGCGAAGGCGGCAAAGCGGTCGGGATGCGCCTGCACCGTGCGATGCAGCCGGTCGTTCACCCCCTGCGCCAGCCGCACGGCGGTCTCGGCGTCGAATTTCTGCAGCGACGGCGCGGCATGCGACAGCACCTGCACGTCGATGCCGGCCTCGTCCATCTCCTTGAGGCGCAGCCCGGCGAGGTCGTAGAGCCGCTCCGGCACCTTGGGCAGCGGCCCGGCGCCCGGCGGCGGCACCGCGTCGAGACCGGTGAAGTGCCGCGCCACTTCTGGGTCGAGGTAATGCTCCTCCAGCGCGATGACCCGCGGTTTCGCGGCCATTGGTCCTCTCCTCGCTGCCGCGACGGTTTTATCAGCCTGATGCCGGGCTGTCATTGCTCCGGGCGCGTTCCGTGCACTTAGCCACCGTCAGCGGCGCACTGGCGTTTCGCGCCGCTTTGCGCTATCGCGAAATACGCGCTGCCGAGGCCGCACGGTTTTGGGGAGGAATGAACATGAGGAATGCATGGTGGGCTTGCCTGTTTCTGGCTGTTTCGCTGCTCGCCGTCTTGACCGTTCCCGCCTCGGCCCAGTCGCCGGCGCCGATCGGGTTCTGGACGACGCAAAGCGGCGAGACTTTGCTGGTTACCCAGTCGGGCGAATGCAGCCAAGGCTTGAACGGCAGGATTACCGCGGCCGGGCGCTGCACCTGGAACTCGACATCGGGCGGCGGGATTTTGACGATCTACGTGAATGGCCCGGTTTATTACAATGTCGTCTGGATCAACCCTACGACTATTTCCGTGTGGGGTGACATTTTCTACAGACGTCAGTAACTTCGCGGCTGCGTGCGCACCAAGACGCACGCAATGCCGCGAGGAGCAGGGGAGCGATGATCGTCATCCGCCATTTGACCGGTCCGCGCGCCGGCGGCGAAGACCGGCCCGACCCGAAGCTGGATCGGATCACCTTCGGACGGCGAACCTCGTGCGACGTGCAGTACCCGCCGGAAGAGACGCTCGTTTCGCGCGAGCACTTTGCGCTCGTCCGCAAGCCGCCGGGGCCGGCGGGACACTGGACGATCGAGTTGTTCGGCGAACCCTACGTGGCGGTGAACGGCGTCGCCGCCGAGCCAGGCGACCGGGTGCCGCAGGACGCCAAGTTCGAACTCGGCCGGCGCGGCGGCCCGTCCTTTTCGGTGCATCTCGTAGCCGACGCCGCAGCCGACAATATGCCGGTCACGGTGGCGCAGGAGCACGATCCCAACGCCCATCTGGCGGCGGCGCAGGCCGGCGGCGCCGCCCGGCTCGCGAAGCGGTTGGCGCTCGTCGGCCTCGTCGCCGCGGTTCTGTCAGCAGCCGGGCTCGGCTACGTTCACTGGTTCGCGCCGCCGCCCGGTCTCAGCGAAGCCATGCGGGCCCGCCTGCTGCGCGCCGCGTTCTATGTCCGCGCCCCGGTCGCGGACGGCACCGAATCCGGGACTGCATTTCCGATCGGGCCGCACACCCTCGCCACCAACTCGCACGTCGCCGACCTGTTCACCCAGGTGCGGGCGGGCGAGCAGATGACGGTGCGCAGCCCGGGCGAGAACGGCGCGATCTATCATGTGGTCGCGGCCAAAATGCACCCCGCCTACAACGCCTTCCTGAATTTTCTGCAGGGCGACGTGCTGCGGCGCAGCGCCGTCGATCTCGTCGTGCCGGGTTATGACGTGGCGACGCTGACGGTTAAGGAGGACCTGCCGCAGGACGCGATCCTCGAACTGGCGACGAGCGATCAGCTGCACCGGCTTCAGCCGGGCATTGAGCTCTACACCGCCGGCTATCCGGCGGAAGGGATCGCGGGCGCCGGCGCGCTGCAATACGGCGCGACGCCGCAATACCACACCGGCGCCGTCACCGGCCTGACCGACTTCTTCTTCCTCCCCACCGATTTCGCCCACGCCCAGCTGATTCAGCATTCGGCGCCGTCGGCCGGCGGCGCCAGCGGCAGCCCGATGGTGGATGCGAGCGGACGGGTCATCGCGCTGCTCAGCGCCGGCAACATCTACCAGCCGCCGGGAGACGACGCGGCGCGGGTATCGAGCGGCGCGCTGATCAACTACGCCCAACGCGTAGACATGTTGGAAACGCTGCTCGCAGGCAACGCGGACGGCGAGCTCGCGCCCGACCAGGTCTACTGGAAAAAGCAGTTCGGCACGTTTTCGAGCGGCCTCGACCTGCTCGACCATGCGCTTGAGGCGAATTTCCAGCAGCCCGACAAGCACGAGGCGGTCAAGCTGGTGAAGATCTCCGAGACCGCCGGCGCCTTCAAAAGCGAAACGCGCATCGCCAAGCCGGGGGGCGGGTTTCAGCGCCAGGTGACGTTCGACGTGCCGGTGACCGGCAATACCGACTATGTCTTCGTCGCCTACGCTCCCGACGGGTCGGACCTGCAGCTATGGGTCTATGAGGGCGACAAATCGGTGGCGCAGGGCAAGGGCAAGGCGTTCGCGCCGTGGGTGCGCTACAAGCCGACGGCCGACGGCAAGCTGTCGATCTGGGTCATCAGGCCCGACGACTCCGAAGGCGACTTCACCTTCCAGGCCCTGCGCCTCGAATCGAAGACGGTTTGAACGGCGGACGACCCTACGAACCGGCGGCGAGGGCGGCGCCGCGGGCGAGTTGGGCGGCGACGGCTGCCGCTGCCGACGGCCGCCGGCGGCGGTTCGGCGCCAGCAGGGCGGCCAGCAGCGTTGCCGTTGCGGTATCGACGCCGGCGGCCCGCAGACCGGCCTGGTAGGCGCGGCGGGCGCGCCGCCGTCCGAACAGGCGGTTTTCCGACTCTGGCCACGGCCGCCCGAGCAGCATCTGATGCGCGATCGCGCCGAGCGCGTAGAGATCGGCGCGGCCGTCGATGCGGGCGCCGCGGCGCTGTTCGGGGGCCATGTAGCCGGGGGTGCCGGCCATCGCCAGCCGGCCGTGCGCGCCGACGACCGCGACGCCGAAATCGATCAGCACCGGCGACGCAGGATCGCGCATGATGACGTTTTCGGGCTTCACGTCGCGGTGCACGATGTCGGCCGCGTGCAGCGCTGCCAGCGCGAACGCGATCTTCGCCAGCAGGTCGAGCGCACGCGCCGGTGGCAGCGCATTGCCCATGACGGCGCGCAGGGTTGCGCCCTCGATCAGCTCCTCGACGACGAGGGCCTCCCCGGCGTCGTCGATCAGGACGCCGTGGATGCGGACGATGCCGGGATGCTGCACGCGCGAGGCCGCGGCCACCTCCAGCCGCGCCGAGTCGAGCAGGCGCCGCCGCTCCTCGACATCGTAGAGGGTGCCGAAAGGGATGCGCTTGAGGGCGACCTCGATCCCGAGTTCCAGATCGTAGGCGCGCTCGGCGGTGCCGAAACCGCCGGCGCCGAGCCGGCGGCGGCGCACGAAGCGGGCGGCGGGGTCGCGTTTCTCGACCGCCGCCGCCGATGCCGCGTCGGCGGCCGCGGCGGCGCCCTCGCCACGCTCGGCGATGAGGCCGCGGACGGTATCGACGTAGCCGACAAGCCCGCGCGCCAAGGCCCGCCGCAGCGCCGCGGCAAGCGTGCGGTCGCGATCTTCCGGGCGGGACAACGCCTCGAACACCCGCGCCTGCAGCAGACGCGCAGCAATCTCCCGCGGCGCGAGGTCGTCGCCGGTGTCGGCGTAACGAGCGATGGCCTTCGCCAGCATCGGTTCGGCGCCGGCCGCATCGCCCTCGGCGAGCGCGAGCTCGGCTTCCGCGTGCGCCAGTTCCACCCGCGGGAACGAATCCGGATCCGGCTCGACCAGCTCCGCCGCTGCCGCCAGCGCCGCTCGCGCCGCCGGATAATCGGCGGCCGCGGCGGCGATGCGCATCGCCTCGATCTGCAACAGAAAACGGACCCGCTGCGATTGTGCCGGGACCGTCGCCAGCAGCGTCGCGAGCCGCTCGCGCGCCTCCTCGAGGCGACCCGTCGACACCAGCACCTGAACCAGGTTTACGCCGGCGCGCTCCCGCTCGCGCGGCGGCAGCTCGGCCGGGGCCAGCTCCAGCGCGTGGCGCAGCAACAGCTCGGCGCCCTCGAAGCGGCCGATCTCGATGTGCAGGCGCCCCGCCTCGATCAGGATCGCGGCCAGTTCGTCGGCGCGCGTCCCCGCAACTGCCGCCGCCTGCAGCAGGCTCAGCGCCGCCTCGCGGCCGTCGCCGCGCCAACTGTGGACCAGCGCGATCGTGCGCAGAACCTCGACCAGCTCGCGCGGCTCGGGGTTGGCGAGCAGCAGACGGCGCGCTTCCAACAGGTCGCCGAGCGCTTCGCTCGGGAAGCCGAGCCGGTTGGCGGCAATGGCCCGCGCCCGCAGCAGCCGCGCCCGGACCTCCGGGTCCGGGACCGACTCCGGCGTGTATTGCCGGAGCCGCGCCAGCACCGCATCGGCCGGCGCGTTGTCCGCAAGCTCCGCAAGGGACGCGATGACCAGCGAAGCGACGGACGCGTCGCCCGCCGCTTCGGCCTCAGCCGGGCTCATGGCCCTTCCCGCAAGAGCCAAATATGAGAAGAGGCTGCGGCTGAGCGGCCGCTAGAGCCGTAGCTGGCCGAAGGGAGTCGCTCTCCGCGCAATCCGTCATCGCCGGGCTTGACCCGGCCATCTCTGCGGCACCGAAGATCGCCGGGTCAAGCCCGGCGATGACGAAAAAAGAGTGTTCGCACCTGATGTGGACCCGTTTCTCGCGTCCCGGTCCCGAAGTTTCGCCGGTCCTCATGCTTCGCTTCCGTCGTGCCGGCGCAGGCCGGGACCCACGCGTCACCCATTCGATCACCGGACCGGTGGATGCCGGCCTCCGCCGGCATGACGATAGCGATAGCCAACCCAAGTCTTACGAACTTCAGGATCAGGATATTACGGTTTAAATTGCATCGCGTACGTGACCATGTTCTTAAACGATGCGGTTGCGTTCAGGATGAAGTCTTTGGTCACGCCGGTTTCCATAAAGAAGGCGTAGCTGATGACCAACCCCTTGTCGTCCGGATTGATATAGGCTTTTCCGCCGATAATCTTCTCGTTGAAGGCTTCGATCCAGGCTGCATTGATCGAGGGTTGCTGCCCGAGGTTGACGAAGAACTCGATGGCCGCACAACCGCTGCCGTCCTTGGCGCAGGATTCGAGGTCGGCGCCGCTGGTAACCTGCGGGCCCCATATCGGCAGGTAGACCACGGCGCTCCCGTCGTCGAAGGTCTTCAAGCTCGTCTGCAGCGTTTGGCCGGCGATCTGCACGCCGACATAGAGCTGTTGGAGCTGCGGCCCGGTCAGCTTGGTGATCAGCCCGCCGGGCGCCGGGGTGCTGGGCGAGCCGCCGCCACCGCCGCCACCTCCTCCCCCGTTAGGCAACACCGGCTGGGCGAGGGCGACGGCTGGCGCCAGGGCGAGCGGTACAAGCGCCGCCAGGACTTTCCGCAAGAAGGACATCGAAATCTCCCGAACGCGTGGCTGTTGAATCGGTTGATAAAGACTATCAGCGCGCTCAATTCTGGCAATGCGCTAGCCTTTTCGTCAATATCCGTCGCCACCCGGCGCGCACCGGAGCGGGCAAAGCTATTGCACCCCAGTCGTCGGTTCGGCGTACATTCAGCCCGATGGCGAAATCATGGCGAAATCCGCGCATAGAGAGCCTAAATTATGAAGCGGCCGAACCTGAATTTTAATTTAGCCTTGTCAGCAGCATCTTTGGGTTTTTCCTCTTGACGGACATTGAGACCAAGCTAAATATGCCCAGGTGCATGTAACGGAGCGGTTGACTTAGCGGGATCGTCCGTCAAGCGAGACCGCAACAGCGTTAGTCCCCTTGTTCCCTCGTGGAGACGAAGATGCGCACTCGAATAATGCTTGGTCTGGCCGCCGCGGCGATCGCTTTCGCGCCGCTCGCGGCGATCGCGGAAAACCCGCAGGCCGGTGCCCCCGACATCAAGAAGACGACGACGATGTCCGCCCGGCAGGGGGACGCGTTGAGCGGCCAGGCCGCGCTCGCCGCGGTCAAGCAGCACAGCTCCAGCGGCAGTACGTTCAGCTATCACGGCGGCACCGGCGCGATCCTCACCGCGACCCCCAGCAATAACTTCGCCGCCAACCATCACGAGAAGCTGCTGCATTAGACGCGGTACCGACCGAACAAGATCAGTCGCGATACAAATCGTCATGGCCGGGCCTGACCCGGCCATCTTCGGGGGCGCCCGGGATCGCCGGGTCAAGCCCGGCGATGACGAGAAAAACCTGGCGGATAGCCATCTCGGCGCGGCACCGGCATGTATTGCGAAGGCGGCGGTCGTAGGACCGCCGCCTTTCTCTTTGCTGCTTGCCGGCCATTGCTCAATGTTGCCGTGGCGCGGCGGCGCGGCGGAGGCGGTCGTTGATGGCGCGGCCGAGACCGTCTTCGGGGATCGGCATGACCGCGATGCCGGCGAAGTCCGGGCGGTCCAGGCGGCGCAGCATCGCGAAGAGGTTGACCGCGGCCTCGACGAGGTCGCCGCGGCGGGACAGGTTCAGAACCTCGGCGAAACCGGCAGGCGTCTCTGGGCCGAACGCGAGCAGCGCCTCTCCCGGGCGCGCCTCCGCCGCCGACAGCCGCAACGGCAGCGACGGCGCATAGTGGCTCGCCAACTGGCCGGGTGAGCGCGGCGCCGCGTCGTCGGCGCCGGCGATGATCACCGGCCCGAGCGCCGCCTCCAGCGCTTCGAGCGGCACGCCGCCCGGCCGCAGCAGCACCGCCTGCGGCCCGTATAGATCGAGCACGGTCGACTCCAGCCCGATCTGCGTCGGACCGCCGTCGAGGATGAGAGCGATCCCGGCGGCGGCATCGTCGCCGAATTCGGCCGCGACGTGGATGGCGGCGGTGGGGCTGACGCGGCCGGAGCGGTTCGCGGATGGGGCCGCGATGGGCCGGCCGGCGGCCCGCAGCAGCGCCTGCGCCACCGGATGCGCCGGCACGCGCACCGCCACAGTGTCGAGGCCGGCGCACGCCAGCAGCGAGATGCCGCTGTCCTCGCGCCGCGGCAGCACCAAGGTCAGCGCTCCGGGCCAGAAGCGCCGCGCCAGCGCCCGCGCGCGATCGTCCAGCCGCGCGATCCTTTCGGCCTCGGCCAGATCGGGGATATGGACGATCAGCGGGTTGAAGCGCGGCCGGCCCTTGGCGGCGAAGATCGCGCCGACGGCGCGTTCGCTGCCCGCATCGCCGCCGAGGCCGTAGACGGTCTCGGTCGGGAAGGCGACGAGGCGACCGACGCGGAGCAAAGCCGCCGCGCGCGCAATGTTTTCGGGCGTCGCCGGAACGAGGAGGGGCGTGCTCACGGCCCCACCTTGGAGAGGCGAGGCGCCGACCGCAAGTCGGCAGCAGGAGATGTCAGCGCGGCAGGATCTGCCGACCGGCACGTGCGGCCAAATTCAATAGAGCCGCACGAACCCCTTTCTTCCTGCCGTTTGCTCAACTGGCCCGCGGTTTGCGCGGAACAGGCCGCAACGGAAACGGCCGCTCCAATGGACCTCCTGATCGCCTTCGCCGCCTTCGTCGATCGTCTCGACCCGCAAATCGGGGCGCTGCTCGATTATTTCCGCGACGCCCGGGTGCCGCTGCGCCTGTCGATGGCGCTGGCGGCGGTCGCGCTGCTGCTCCTCGGGGCATTGGCGGGATGGACCTGCCTAGCCTGGTGCCGCGTCCGCGTCTTGCGCCGGCGCGTCCGCTCTTGCGGAGCGAAACAGGATTTTCCCGCGATCGACGCCGCGCTGTCGGCCTCGATCGTCGGCCGCGCCTGGGCGGAGTACCGCCGCTGCCTGATCGCGACGGATGACGGCGTGCTCTATCCGCGGCGGCCGCACGAATACCTGGCGCTGCACGCGCTCGACAGCCGCGCCTTCCCGGCCCGGTTCTTCGCCGCGGCGCACGGCTATTTCATCGGCGTCGGCCTGCTCTTGACCTTCGTGGGGCTGGTCGCGGCGCTCAAATTCGCCGCCGCGGGTGTCGCCTCGCCCGACATCGCGGTCGCCAAGCAGGCGCTGAACGGTCTGCTCAGCGCCGCCTCGTTCAAGTTCATGACCTCGATTGCCGGCCTCGGCTGCTCGCTGTTGCTCTCCGCTGCGACGCGCAGCGCCACGTCGATGATCGAGGGGTCGGTCTGCGGCTTGACGAGCGACCTCGAACGGCTGATGACGCCGCTCGTCGCAGAACGTCTCGCCTATGAGCAACTTGCCGCGACCCGCTCGCAGTCGGCTCGCCTCGACGCAGTGGTAGCGCAAGCGCCGCCGACCAACAGCCTCGATACCGACCGGCTGGAGCACGTCCTCGGCGGCTTCCTCGCCGAGATGCGTGCCGCTGCCGGGGCGGAGATCAAGGACATGGCGCAGTCGCTCGCCCAGGTCGGCGACGCGGTCGGCCGCACCCAGGACCGCATCGGCCAGAGCGGCGAGGATTTCGCGGCGCAACTGAGCCTCGCCGCCGC
>Ga0070739_10001670_pt1 | contig 32275 bp, 28 predicted proteins | sample Coa_R1_7_FD_66445 | JGI IMG/M metagenome (GOLD analysis project Ga0070739, IMG submission 66445) | Surface soil microbial communities from Centralia Pennsylvania, which are recovering from an underground coalmine fire - Coalmine... | ecosystem: Environmental > Terrestrial > Soil > Unclassified ...
CCATCGCGCGCCAGGCCGAGGCCGAGCGGGAACGCCGCGCCAAGATCATCCACGCCGAGGGCGAATATCTGGCGGCGGAGAAGCTGAGCATGGCCGCGGAAGTGATCCAGCGCCAGCCCGCCGCGATCCAGTTGCGCTACCTGCAAACGCTGCTGGAGATCGGGTCGGAAAAGAACACCACCATCGTCTTCCCGCTGCCGGTGGACATCCTGTCCTCGCTGGAGCGCGCGCTGGAAAAAGTGTCCGGGCCGCCTCCCGTCAAAGCATGAAACGCCGGGCAGCGCTGCCGCTCCTGTGCATCGTGAGCTGCTGGCCTGCCGCCGCCGGCGCGCCCCGGCAGACGACGCCATACATCGGCTGGAGCGACGCCGAACTGGTTCGCGCCTTTCCTGAGCTGTCGAATCTGGAGTTCGAGCGCGATTCGACCCGGCTGGCCGCCGTGCTGAAGTCCGCCGGCGATGTGCTGGAGCCGATGCTGCGCGATCTCGTCGAATGCGCCGGCGTCGAAGAGGTCCACGAAATGCGCCTGCGCGCCCACACGCACCTTGACGAGGATCGGCGCGAGCGCTTTCAGTACGCCATGCGGGAGCAGGACGATCGTGGGGAAAGCCCCATCGTCGAATCGCGCACGCGCGCGGGCGCGCCGGTGGAAGCCGACCCGAAGTATCCGCTGATGAGCGGCTTCATGTGGTGGCTGCAACATTTGCTACCCGCCTTCCAGCCGCAGTCGAGATTCAAGTATCTCGGCCGGGAGCCGGGCCAGAACGGCGCGATCGTCATCGCCTTTGCTCAGAGCACCGAAACCGCGCAGCTGGTGCTGCGCCTCGGGTCCGGCGCCCGCGGCAAAGCGTTCCTTCAGGGCCTGATCTGGATCGACCCAGCCACCAGCAGCGTCCTGCGGGTGCATGCCAGCCTGCTGCCGCGGCCGGCCGATGCCGAACCTCAGGACCTGATCACTGACATCCGCTACGCGGCCGTGCGCTTTCCATCGCAGGACGCCACCGTCCTGCTGCCCGCGCGTGTGACGGTAGACGTGCGGTTCCGCATTCTCGAGACCTACACAGTCCACCGCTTTTCCGACTGGCGTCTGACCGGAGATGACGCCGGCGACTCGGATAACCGCGGCATTTCGGCTGGAGGCGCCGCGAGCGAGCCGGATGCGCGCGAGTTGGAAATCGGCGCCGTAAAGCTCATGGCCGACAAGAAATGGGCCGACGCCGCGAAGAACCTTCACCAAGCCATGGGCATCGACTCCGCCATTCCCGACGGCCATTATTATCTGGGCGTAGCGCTCTCGAACACGGGCGATCCCGCTGCCGCGGAGGCCGAACTGCAGCAGGCCGTAAAGGACGACGCCGGCTTCGCGCCTGCATGGAGCTCTCTCGGCGTGCTCCAGGTCGAGCGCGGCGAATTCTCCGCCGCCACCACCTCCCTTCGGGAAGCGTTGCGACTGAATGATAAGGATGCGGCCGCGCACTACAGCCTCGGCGTTGCCTTCGAGAAGAAAGGCGACCGCGCCGCCGCCCTGGCCGAATTTCAGGAAGCGCACAAGCTCGAGCCATTCAACGACGCCTTTGAAGCGGCATCGCAGCGCGTCGCTGATGCGGCTAAGGCTCCCCTTCCCGCGGAGGGCGAAAACCCCATCCAGGTGAACGTCCGCCAGGTGCTGGTTCCAGTCGTCGTTCTCGACGGCCAGGGCTACTACGTCCCGGGCCTGACGAAGGATGACTTCCTTGTTTATGAGGATGGCGTGCAGCAGGAAATCAGCGGCTTCAACGTGGAGCACTCCAATAATCCGGCTCAGGCCATCAATGCCGGTCGCATGCCCCAGGAAGCCGCGGGGCAGCCTGGGCCGAAACGGGAGGCCGAGACATCCCCGCCAGGTGACTGGTTGATCTGCATCGATACGCTGCACGGTTCCTTCGCGAACTTCGCCAGCGCACGCCAGGCGCTGCAAACCCTGTTTCGCGAAGAGCGGCCCGGCGCCTCGGAATACGCCCTGCTCGCGCTCGGCCGAACCATGAAGGTCATCCAGAACAACACCCGTGATCCGGCGGCGCTGCTGGCCGCCATCGGAAGCAGCTCGTTTCAGGGTGCGATTCTCGACAGCGAAAAAGGGAACGGCGCCGGCGACATGACTGACTTCCGAAGGCTGCTCAGCGACGCGGTGAACGCCTGCGACGCTGGCTCGCCGACCTGTCCTTCCCTCAAGGCCCAGCTGCCGCCGGCGGCCGACCGCATCGCCAATGAGGGCAGGTTGATGAACATCGTCTTCCTGGATCAGCTGCGCTCCCTCGCGGCGCAGCTTGCCGGCGCTCCGGGTCGCCATACGCTGGTTCTGATCTCGGACGGTTTCACCCTGGCGCCCGGGCGGGAGCCATTCCGCCTGCTCGAGGCCGCCTTTCCCGAATTCCGCTTCGCCGGACTGAGAAGCCTGGAGCGCAGCCAGAAGGAGTTCGACGCCGTGGTGCGCGCCGCGCAGCGCGATAACGTGAGTGTCTACACCATCGATTCCCGCGGCCTGTATGTGTCGGATTTCTACGACGCCGGCAACACCGGCGGCCCCTCCCGCCTGCTTCCCGATTTTCAGCGAACCAGGGATGACGCGGCCCGTGACGCGGGACAGAGCCTGGCCGAACTCGCGGCCGCAACCGGCGGCGTTTTCTTTCAAAACAACAACGATCTGCTGACCGGGCTCCGTCGCGCCATTGCCGACGGCCGCGATTACTATATGTTGGCCTACACGCCGAAAAACCCGGCGCAGGACGGCCACTTCCGGCGAATCACGGTCCAGGTGAAGCACCGCAACACGCGCATTCTGGCCAAGAAGGGCTACTGGGCCGGGGCGCCGTAAGGTTCTGCGCTGCGGCGTCTGTTTTTATCGATTCTGATCTAAGGTGTTTGGCCTGGGTCGTCGATATAATTACTGAAACGCAGCGGGGAGGTACTTGTGACACAAACAGAGCAAAGCGAATTCGAACTGGTGCTCGGCAATAAACAGTTGCTGAGCGTGTTTTTCATCGTCGTGGTGTTGTTGGCCGTGTTCTTCTTTATGGGATACGTGGTGGGGCGCAACTCCGGCACGGCCATGGCCTCGACCCACCCCGTTCCGACTGCGGGCGCCCCGCCCGCGGAAACCGCACAGCGAACGTCGCCCATACCGCAGGTTAGCCCAACCCCAGCCGTCGCCGAACCAGCAGTTCAGCAGCCCACCGACACTCAGGCCAGCCAGCCCGAGCCGCCACCCACGGCGAAGGCCGAGCCGTCCCATCCTGCTCCGGCGGAGACCCAGACGCCCAGCCCGCAATCCATAGGCGAGCCGCCTGCCGGCACCACGTGGCTGCAGGTAGTCGCCACCACCAGACCCGACGCCGAGCTGATCTCGGAAACCCTCGGCAAGCGTGGCTTCCATACCCAGGTCGCGCCGGCGCCGAACGGCTTCTTCCGCGTGCTGGTGGGCCCGGCAAAGGGCGCCGCCGAGGTCTCCGACCTGCGCACCCGGCTCGAGGGCGCGGGGTTCAGGAACCCCATCGTGCGAAAATACTGACTTGCTCGTTCAGATCGATCCCGCGCTACCGGCGGCCGTTCCCCGGCTTCCCGCGTGGCTGCGCAGGAGCACGACGCACTTTCCTTCCGTGCAGGCGCTCCAGCGTGACCTTCGGCGCCTGCATTTGCACACCGTCTGCGAGTCGGCGCGCTGCCCGAATATCCACGAGTGCTTTCATCGCGGCGCGGCGACCTTCATGATCCTCGGCAATCTGTGCACCCGCGGCTGCGGATTCTGCTCGGTTCCCAAGGGATCGGCGGCAAAACACGACTTCACCCTTGACCGCGAAGAACCGGCCAACGTGGCGCGCATGGCGGCAAGTCTGGCGCTGCGCTACGTGGTGATTACCTCCGTCAATCGCGACGATTTGCCGGATGGTGGGTCGGCCCACTTCGCGGAAACGGTTCGTGAGGTTCGCCGCGCGCTGCCAAGCTCTCGCATCGAGGTGCTCACTCCGGATTTCTGCGGAGATGTCGACGCCGTCGCGCGCGTGCTCGACGCCGGTCCTGACGTTTTCAATCACAACATGGAGACCGTGCCGCGACTTTACCGGCGCGTCAGGCCGCAGGCGAACTACGAGCAGTCGCTGCGAGTCCTGCACTTCGCAAAGAAGTATCGTCCCGCTGCGCTTACGAAGTCCGGCCTGATGGTGGGACTTGGAGAACAGCGCGCCGAGGTCGAGCAGCTATTGCGCGACCTGGTCGCCGCCCGCGTCGACGTCGCTACCATCGGCCAGTATCTTCAGCCGACTCGCCGCAATCTCCCCGTAGCCGAGTATGTCCTCCCCGAGCAGTTTGACGCCTACCGCGACGCCGGCCTTGCCGCGGGGCTGCGAATGGTCTTCAGCGGCCCTTATGTCCGGAGCTCGTATATGGCAGAGATGGTGAATGAAGAGGCTTCGCGGGTCTCCGCTTGACTGGCTGCTCGCGCTCCTCTCCGCGTTCCTGCTGGTCATCATTTTCCCTCCGCTGAACCTGGTCTGGCTTGCGCCCTTCGCTCTGACTCCGCTTCTGGTGGCGCTTGCCCGCGAGCCCCGCCCGCTGCGCCGCTTTCTGCTCGGATACGCCGCCGGCATGGTCTACTGGTTCGCCACCTGCTACTGGATCCAGTTCGTGCTGGAGGTCCACGGCGGCATGGGCCGCTGGGGCGGCTGGGGCACGTTCCTGCTGTTCTGCATCTTGAAGGCGATCCACCTCGGCATCTTCGCCACTCTGGCCGCGATCGTGGTCTCGAAATGGTACGCCATCCCCGCAGTGGCCGCGCTCTGGACCGGAATTGAGCGCACGCACGCACCCGCCGGTTTCGCCTGGCTTGCGCTCGGCAATGCGGGTATCGACATGCCATTGCCGTTGCGAACCGCGCCGGTCGTGGGCGTCTACGGTTTGTCCTTCCTCTTCGTGATGACCGCCACCGCGGGAGCCGTCGTCATTGGCCGCCGATCGCGTAGGCAGCTCCTGTGGCTTCTGGTCATTCCCGCGCTTCTCCTCTTGCCGCCACTGCCGGCGCCTGCGGCGGGAACGGAGACTGCTGTGCTGGTCCAGCCCAACGTGCCCGAGGAAGCCGAATGGTCGCCGGTCACCGCCGAGATGCTCCAGCGCCACGTCGTCGATCTCACCCGCGGTCCGGCGCTGGCCGGACCGACCGACCTGATCGTCTGGCCCGAGGCGCCAGGGCCCTTTTTCTATTACGAAGACCCCGGGTTTCGTGAAAGGGTCCAGAACCTCGCGCGGGAGGCCCACGCCTGGTTCGTCTTCGGCACGGTTGCCGAAACGCTGAAAGGCGCGCCCCTGAACTCCGCCGTCGTCCTGGCGCCCGACGGGCATCTGGTCGACCGGTACGACAAGAACCTGCTGGTCCCATTCGGCGAATTCGTGCCGCCGCTGTTCAGCTTCGTCAATCGCGTAACGAAGGAGGCCGGCGACTTCGCGCCCGGCAACCGCATCGTGGTCTTTCCCGCCGGCGCGCACCGGCTGGGTGTCTTCATATGCTACGAATCCGCATTCCCGCATTACGTGCGGCGCTTCGCGGCCCACGGCGCGGACGTGCTGGTGAATATCTCGAACGACGGCTACTTCGGGCACAGCACCGCGCGCCAGCAGCACCTGCTGCTGGTCCGTATGCGCGCCGCGGAGAACCGGCGCTGGATTCTGCGCGCCACCAACGATGGATTCACGGCTGCGGTCGACCCCGCCGGCCGCGTGACGCAGACCCTTCCTCCGTACATCGAGACAGCGGGCCGATTCCAGTGGTCCGGCATGAATGAGACGACGCCGTACACTCGCTATGGAGACTGGTTCGCGTGGCTCTGCCTCGGGGCTGGCATCGTCACCCTTTTCCTGTCCCAGATCCCGCATTACGAACCTCCACCGAAACGAGCCTCGAAATGAACAAAACGGCGTTCGCCTCTCTTATCGTGGTATGTGCAGCCATGCAGGCACAGGATTCGCAGACCATCGACCGCTTCTTCGATGAATATTACGCGTTCAAGCCGTCGGAGGCGACCGCTCAGGGATTTCATCAGTTTGACGACCGCATCGAAGACGAGTCGGCGTCGGGGCGCGCGCGCCGCCTCCGGTTTCTGCATGAGGCGGAGAAAACCTTCGCCGCGCTGCCGTCTTCGCCCGACAGGGACCTGATCCTCAATCGTGTACGCGCCGACCTGCTGGAGCTCGAGCAGATTCGCATGTGGGAGAAGAACCCGGATCTTTATTCCGGCAGCGCGGCCAACGCGGTTTTCGTTATCATGAGCCGCCGGTTTGCGCCGCCCGCCGAGCGGCTGCGCAGCGTCATCGAACGCGAAAAGCAGATGCCGGCGGCGTTCGGGTACGCACGCGAGAACCTGAAAAATCCACCCCGCGTTTACACCGAAGTCGCGCTCGAACAGCTGCCTGGGATCACCGGCTTCTTCGAGCACGATGTCCCCCTCGCATTTCACGACGTTACGGACCAGAAGCTTCTGGCAGAATTCCGCCAGGCGAACGAAGCGGTCATCGCGGCGCTCGCGGCATACGAGAAATGGCTGCGCGACGACCTGCTGCCGCGCTCGAACGGGGACTTTCGCATCGGCGCCGGGAATTACCGGAAGAAGCTGGCGTACGAAGAGATGGTCGACGTGCCGCTCGACGAATTACTGAAGGTCGGTTACGAAGACCTGCGCCGAAATCAGGAGGCGTTCCGCGCCACAGCGGCAAAGCTCGATCGCCATAAGACGCCCATGCAGGTGCTCAGCGAACTGGCCCACGATCATCCCCGCCCCGACCATCTGCTTCAGAGCTTCCGTGATGTGCTGGGCGGACTGCGCCAGTACATCGAGGCGCATCGCATCATCACCATCCCCTCCGACGTTCCTCCGATCGTGGAGGAAACGCCGCCGTTCCTCCGCGCGCTCACCGCGGCGTCCATGGATACGCCAGGCCCGTTCGAGCGCGTGGCGAAGGAGGCGTACTTCAACGTCACCCTACCCGACCCGAAGTGGACCCCGAAGCAGGTGGAAGACCTGATGGAAGGCTTCAACCGCGGCACGGTCGTGAGCACAGCCGTGCATGAGGTCTACCCCGGCCACTACACGCAGTTCCTGTGGGTGCAGCAGGCGCCATCGAAGACCCGCAAGCTGCTGGGCGCCGGATCGAATGCCGAAGGGTGGGCGCACTACTGCGAGCAGATGATGCTCGATGAGGGATACGGCAACGGCGATCTCACGCTCCGCCTGGGGCAGTTGCAGGACGCTCTCCTGCGGAATGCGCGCTATATCGTCGGAATCCGCATGCACACCGGGACGATGAGCTTCGATGAGGGCGTGCAGTTTTTCGAGAAGGAAGGCTACCAGTCGCACGGAAATGCGCTGCGCGAGACGAAGCGCGGGACCTCCGATCCGACCTATCTGATGTACACCCTGGGAAAACTCGAAATCCTGAAGCTGCGCGCCGATTATCAGCGGAAAATGGGCGCGCGTTACCGGCTCGGCGAATTTCACGACGAGTTCATGCGGCAGGGCTGGCCCCCGATCGCGATCGTTCGGGAAGCCATGCTGGGGCAGAAGGGCAGCTTACTGTAAGGACGGTTGTAGTACCCTACAGCCCCGGAGTAAGACGGCCGATGCTTAGGACATGTGGGTCTGGATGCGCATGCGGCACGCTGAGCGCCCGGCGGATAACCGCTGGCGTTTGATTAAGTTAGCCGGACTGTACGCAATCGGAGCCATCCTGCTCGCCTTCGGCATCGCCGTCCTGGGCGGCCACTGACGGGCCCACGCATCAGTCAGCCTGGGCCAGCTTACGTTCTACGGCGTCGAAAAATTCGCGGCAGTGCGCTGCTCGTTCCCTGACTCGCTCAGGTCGGATCCGGCCGAGCAAGTGCACCGCATGGCTCTTCGCGTATTCGCGTCCGGTGTCCCGTCTCGCTTGTTCCAGACGCCGATACACGTCGCGTTTTGGCACGTGCTCCACATCCTGGGTTTGTCCGATCGCGTTCGACCTGAAGCTGGTCCCGTACCAACTCGCGAGCGCATCCGGGTCGGCGAGAAACCACGCTTCCATTAGCTGCACCATCCAGAATACGTTTGTACTGTGCTCCGGACGGATACCGAGGCTCTCGCACAGCGAGCGGCGATCCGTCGGCATCTCCTGTTCACTATCCTTTAACAGAATGTTCCACGCCTGCGGATGCGAGCGAAGCCCCTTTGCGAGGCCTTTCGGGCCTGGCCCGCCAGCGATGAAGGAGAGGTCCACACCGCTTTTGTGCGCTTTGTTCACCAGCTCGCGAAAAAACTGCTCGAATCCAGTACGTAGAATTCGATGCCCTTCGAAATAAACACGGATCTGCGTCACCGCTGTGTACCGCCGATCTCGCCGCGTCTCCACAGATCGCCGAGCGTGTACTCGTCCAGCCATTCCCGCAACTGATCCCGAGACAACCTCCTTATACGCGTACTCTCGTCGAAACCCCTGTCGCAGACGAGTACACATTCCGGGCGATCACTGAACCGATCCACCAGCGCGTCAGAGTGCGTGGAGACAATTAACTGCATGCGGCTCGACGCCTCGCGAATTACATCGGCAACAACAGCAACCGCATCCGGATGCAGGCCCGCCTCGGGCTCGTCAATACAGACGAGCGGCGCCGGATTCGGGTCCAGCAATATGTCCATGAGACAAAGAAAACGAAGCGTCCCGTCGGAGAGTCTCGCGGCAGGGATCTTACCGAGCTGTTCCTCCTCCGCGTATACCTGCGAAAAGCCTCCCTCCGCGCGAATTTTTACCGACTGGAACCGACTCGATAACCGGTTCAACTTCTCAGTGACGCGAGCCAACGCATTGTGAAAATCCAGCTCCTGCAGAGTCAAAGCGAGATTCGACCCATCTTCCTCGAGCGGGTGCTTCGACGCCGATGAGGCAATCCCGGTCCGTATACTGTCGTTCGCGCCGGTGTTAAAGCCGCGGTAGATCCGGATCTGAGCGAGTTCGCGCGAAAGGCCGGTAATCGGGGTCGAGTCCCGGGGATTACGATATGCAAAAAGCCCAGATTCTCCGGGCCCGATCGAACTCCTCATGGCGCGGCCACCATCGCCGTCTATCGTCAGATCGGCTTGCCTTCGCGCAAGATAACGAGATGCGGGGTTCTGCACGAGCGAAAGATCTTCGGACTCGATTCGCAGACCGTTTCTCGCGACGCCGAAGACCAAATCATACGCCACCTCGTCAGAGTCAATTTGAAAGTCTCCGCCGATCCATGCAAGGTCCTCGCGCGCTGTCTGGCCCTTCCAGATCCACGCTTCCGGTCCCCCGCCGCGATTGAGATACGTGCTCACATTGGTCGGCAATGCCTGTAGCAGCCCGATGCAGTCAATCAGATTCGATTTCCCGGCGCCGTTCGGCCCAATGAGGATATTCAGCGGTTCGAGCGTAAGGGGCTCCGGTTCGCGGAAGGACAGAATGTTCCTGAGTCGAAGCGACCGAATCAACATTGGTAAGTCCGATTCTATACGGCCAGAACTGCCGCGCTAACCGGCCGTGAGCCTACCGGAATCATGGTCAACAGCGGCGCTGTCCGCAGCCGGCTGCGCGTAATCCCCGGGATCCACAGCACCGCCATGTCGCCCGAGTCCTGGTTCAGCACAAGCGCGTACTGATTGTCGGGAGTGATGGTGATGCACGCCGGGTTCGCCCCAGCCGGAGCCATGGCGATCACCCGGCGCGAGTCGATGTTCAGAATACTGACATCGCCCGACTTCGAATTGGCTACGAAGAGCAGCGTCGGAGAAACGGCCATCGCGCCGGGTTCGCGGCCGGCCAGAACCGTTTCGCCCACCTGCGGCGTGTAGAACGGATACACGATCACCACCGCGTCCATGCCCTCGCCAGTTACGAATAACTGGCCGCCGTCGTCATTGAAGCAGAATCGCTCCGGTTTCACGGCGAGCGGCAGTTTCGTCACCAGCTGTCCGGTTGACGTGAGCCAAACGTAGAGCATGCGCTCTCCAAGGCCGGCGCCGATCAGCTGCGCCGAATCCTTCTGGAATCGCAAGCCGCCGGCTTCGCCGGACAGATGCATGGGAGCGCGCAGCCGCCGCGTGGCAACATCGAGAAGCTGCACGGTTCTGGCCGAACCGTAACTGATCGCCAGCAGTTCGCCGTCCGGCGACAGGTCAAAATCGAGCGGCTGCTCAGGCAAATCCACCGTCCAAACCGTGCGCAGGCTGGAGGTGGAAACCGCCGCCACGCGCGCGGGCTCGCTGCAGAGCACGTAGATGAGCTGCGGCGCGATGCGCATGGTGACCGCTCGCCTGGCGACGGTATTGGCGCCCATGAGAGCAAGCCGGTCAGCGCGGATTTCGTGCACGCTGCCGTTCTCGGGAGTGAGCACGAACACTCGCTGCGTGGCCTGATCGGCGGCGATTGCCGTTGGCTGACCATTCATGCGAATGTGCCGGGCCACCGCGAACGCGCCCAGATCCACGGCGGCAACTGCGCCGCCTTCGCTGTTGGCCACGAACGCGTACCCGGAGAACGCCTTGCGCTGCCGGCAGCCGGCAGCAGCCACTGCCGCGCCGGCCAGAAAGGTCCTGCGAGTGAGCACGAAATCTGCTTCTATTTTATCGGCCGCCGTCAGAGTGCGCGCAGATGGAAACCGCCATCGATATTGAGCACCTGGCCGGCGGCATAGTCCAGGAACCCTTCGGCGATCGCGCGCACCGCGCGCGCGACATCGGTGGGCTCGCCTATGCGCCGCTGTGGAAGAAGACCTGCCCCGATTCGCTCTTCATAGGCCTTCTCCACGGCCGCGATCATGTCCGTGCGGATAATCCCCGGACGAATCTCGAACACCAGAACGCCGTGCGATGCGAGCCGCTCGGCGAACAAAGCCGCGCTCATGCTCAGACCTGCTTTGGAAATGCAGTATTCGGCCCGATTCACGGAGACGGCGTAGCTGGAAATGGAGGTGATAAACACGATGCGCCCGCGCCCCTGCTCCAGCATCAGCCGAGCGATATCGCGAGTGAGGAAGTGCGGGCCTTTCAGGTTGACGCCGATGAGCTCGTCAAAGCTGTCCTCGCCGGCGTCGAGAATGTCGCGCCGCTCGCGCGGAGCCATACCGGCGTTGTTCACCAACAGGTCGATCGCGAGCCCCCGCTCGCGCATCATGCGCAGCAACTCGGCGCGGTCGTCCGCCGAACCGATATCGCTCTGCACGATCTCCGCGCCGGTAGCCACGTGCAGTGAACCGGCGGCCTCATGATGGCCCCGGTACGTGGCGATTACGTGATGAGTGCGCGCCAGCTCTACCGCGATGGCGCGACCGATGCCGCGGCTCGCGCCCGTCACCAGAGCGACGGGGCGGCCGGCGAGGCTCATAGCTGAACGGCTGAATTCAGCGTGAACGTGAGGCGCGTTTCGGCGGGCACCTTTACCCGCTGACCCGCGGTAACAGCCTCGGCGCCCGCTCCAACCGCGCCGCCCGCGCCGGCGCCAATCGCTGCGCCGCGCCCGCCGCCCGCAAGTCCACCGATAATAGCGCCCAGGGCCGCGCCGCCGCCTACCGTTTTGGCCGTGCGCGAGCCGCGCGAGCTGCTGGCCTGAGTGACTGACTCGGTGTAAGTGTCCACCATACGCCCGTTCACCGATACCTGCTGCAGCGCCATCGTCAACGCGGTCCGGCCTGCGAATTTGCCGGACTGCTGAGCCGCAACCAGCTTCACCACCGCGTCGGAGCCGCGCGGAATAATGGTCTGCCCGTTCACCATCACCGGTTCATCCACGCTGGCGCGGAACGTCTGCCCGGTCCGGTCCACTTCGGAATCCACGCGGTCGATCATCCGCACCACGATCGGCGTCCCAGCCGGAATGGTGACGCCCGTCGCCCCCGGATTCGGCTGCTCATAGGCGCGCTGCGTTTGCAGACCGCTGTTATCCGGCGGAGGCGGGGCGTTGTAGTTCGCGCCCTGATCGCCAGTGTCGCCGAACACCAGATTGGTTACTTGACCGACATGGAACGATTGCACCCGGTCACCGACCAGCATGCGCACCGTGCGCGTGTCTCCACCAGCGTACGTGCCCTGCACCGTCGTGCCGTTCCGTAATGTCAGCGTGTCGGCAAACATCGCCGCCGCCGCAATCACGGAGCCCAGCACCGCCACTCGTCGCAACATACCCCGTCCTCCTGTCGACAGACTTTTTCTATTCTACTCGTGACCTGACGTAACCGGGCGGCCGCGGGTTTACGCGCCCTTTCCGGCGCCAGGCCACGAGAAATCCCACACCTGCATGTTCATCTTGCCCTCGGTGTACTCCACCACCCCGTACTCGCCGGGTTCGAGCGGCTTCATCGGCCAGATTTTGTACACGCCCTCGGCCACCTGCTGGCGAAAAACGTCCACCATCGTCGGATCCTCCTCGACGATATCCGTCTTGGGGACAGTGGTCACCTTCTCCACGATGCGCATGCCCTTGGCCGGCGTCATCTTGACGATCCCGAAGCGCTCGTCTTCCGACAGGCGGATGTAGAACTCCGGGGTGGCGCTCTTCACGAGATTCGGGGAATGCTCACCCTTCATCTCCACCCAGCCTTTGCCCATCAGGATCGGCAGCGGCGAGACTACTCGCAGGATTGTGCGCTTTTTCGAGTTGACGTACTGCGATTCGCCCACCTTAACAGGCGTGAGTTTGTCACCGTCGATGTAGTAGGCGCCGGGGTCCTGCGGGATTCTCTCCACCTCGCGCTGCTGCGCGCGCTCGTAGTGCTCCTCTTCGGCGAGCGCTTTTTCATCGGCTTTCTCCGCTTCCTCGCGAGCGTGGATTTCGGCCTCGGTTTTCTTCACATCCACGATGGCGAGGGGGATCTCCTCCCACTGGCTGCGCTCTGTGCTGTAGAACCGCACCCGATCGCCCTCCACCTTGTACTCGCGAACCAGCTGGTAAGACCCGTCTTTGAGATAGAGTTTCGAGGTCGCCAGCAGGAGCAGCGGCAGCGCCAGGAAAATAAGCGCGAGTCTGGAGCCGTGGCGGAGCCGTCGCCGCGCGCCGGCACGTCCAAACCACGCCATCGCATCGAGCGGGAATCGCCGAAGCTGAATGCTATTCCGTGCGCTGCTCATAAGCGACTAATTCACCCGGCTCCATTCCGAAGCGCCGCAACAGCAGGAACTGCGAAAGGTTCTCGGCCGTGAGCAGACCTTCCAGGCGATCGCCTTCCATTACAAGGGCGCACGCGCCGCTGCGCGCCATCAGCGGCAGCACCTCCGAGAGGTCCACCCCGGGCGAGATGCGCGGAAACTCGCGATCCATCACGCCGGCGACGTACGCGTCCGGACCCTGATTGGCCATGGCCCGCACCAGTGCGCTCCGGCCCAGCAGCCCGAGCACTTCGGCGCCATGCACCACCGGAAAATCCTGCTGCGAGGTGGCCAGCAGCAGGTTCGCCGCGTCCCGAATCGTGCTTCCATGATTCAGGGTGTGAAACTCCGAGACCATGGCCGCACGCACCGGAATTCCCTGAGTCAGTGTGCGCCCCATCGCCGCCGCACTCTCCTGCGCCGCGCCGAGATATACAAAAAAAGCCACGAAGACCAGCAGATGGTGCGCGGACAACAGCCCGTACAGACCCATGCTGATGGCCAGCATGCGCCCCGCCCATGCTGAGATACGCGTGGCCTCATTCTCCGGTTTCCAGCGCGACAGGATGGCGCGCAGCACGCGCCCGCCGTCCATGGGAAATGCGGGGATCAGGTTGAACGCGGCAAGGATTATGTTGGCCAGCGCCACCCGTTCCAGCAGGTTGGCATTGGTCGGCACAGCGAGATCGAAGGGCGGGAACAGCAGCCGTCGCCACCATGCCACCCCTAGCACCGCCGCGGCCAGGACGAGATTCATGACCGGGCCCGCCAGAGCAATCCAGAACTCCTGCCACGGGCGCGGGCTCTTCTCCATCCGCGACACACCCCCAATGGGGTACATGACAATCTCCAGCGTCCGCAGACCGTAGCGCGCCGCCACCCAGGAATGCGCGAACTCATGGGCCAGCACGGAGGCGAACAGAGCGCTGATATAAACCGCGTACCCAGCCACCGATTGGGTGCCGCCGAGGCCGGTAACCACCAGGAAAATCAGCAGAAGAACAAAGGTGAAGTGCAGGCGAACGGGAACGCCCATCAGCCGCAATGCGCCCGTGGACCCGTGCAACGCTCCCTCGGTCCTGTCCTGCTTACTCAGACGTATGCCTCTGCCTTTATAATGTAACCTGGGCGGCAGCCCCGCACGCTGCTGCTAAGGCGAACAAACCACTAGGTTTACATATACTGACGGACAACGTCAGTCCGAGGGGCCCTCCTTTTGCGTATCCTCGAAGAAAGGGAATGAATCAAATAGGCGAGGCCGCGCCAACAGGCCTGCGCCTCCTCAGCTTCGTCGAATGTCCTCATCGTTTATCCACGCGCTTCGTCGCCGAACCTGTTTTCCAGCCGCTGCAGTCCTGTTGTTTTCTCTGATCGCGCTCGGATCTCCGGTGCGAGGTCAGCAGGCGTTCACCGGAGAATCCTCATCCGACACAGAGGCCAGCCAGGTGCTCGATCGCTATCTCGCGGCTACCCAGTCCGCACAGAATTCCCTGCGCGGCAAGTCGATGGAGGTTCAGATCGACGCCAGCCTGCCCAAACTGAAAAAGGCGGGCACGCTCCGGGCTTTGCGCAGCATCTCCCAGGTGGGCCGCGTCACCTATCGCATGCTGGGTTTCAACGGCGACACCACAATTAAGAAAGATGTCATCGCGCGTTACCTCACCGCGGAAGTGCAGGCCAGCGGCAACGGCAACGACCTCGGCATCACCCCCGCGAATTACAAGTTCAAGTTCAAGGGCGAACAGAACAAGGACGGTCTGGAGGTTTACGTTTTTCAGCTCTCGCCGAAACGGAAAGACGTCGGTCTGTTCAAGGGTGAATTGTGGGTCGATCCGGCCACCTACATGCCTGTGAAGGAGGCCGGGAAGTTCGTCAAGAACCCCTCGATCTTCTTCAAGCGTATGGAGTTCGTCCGTACCTACAACATCGAGAATGGCATTGCCATCCCGCTCCATATCGACAGCGAAATCAAGACGCGAATTGTCGGTCCGGTAAACCTCAGCATCAACTTCATCCGGACGGGCCAAACCGACGAAAACCAGACCAGCGACGCGACGGCAGGTGCGGTCCAATAACCGTTAGCCCACGCCTTCTTAATGCCGCTTAATGCCGGAATCGCCCGTTTCCTGTTGAGATTGTTGAATTTAGGCATATGAGTACCGTAAGCTCAAAAGAGTAACCGAATGAGAACCCTCTTTCTGAATCCGCCATCGTTCGAGGGCTTTGACGGGGGCGCCGGGTCGCGCTGGCCGGCTTCGCGCGAGATCGAATCCTATTGGTACCCGGTGTGGCTTTGCTATCCGGCCGGCATGCTCCCGGACAGCAAAGTCGTGGACGCGCCACCGCACAAGATCTCCATCGACGCCTGCGTGGACATGGCGCCCGATTTCGAACTGCTCGTCCTGTACACATCGTCGCCCGGCTTTCACGTCGATGTGCGCATCGCGGAAATGATGAAAGACCGCAACAGCCGCCTCAAAGTAGCCTTCGTGGGGCCGCCGGTCACCATCGAGCCGGAAAAGGCGTTCCGCGAAACCAATGCCGTGGATTTCATCGTCCGGCGCGAGTTCGATTATCAGATCGCCGGCTACGCCAAAGGCCAACCGCTATCGGAACTGCCGGGCGTCAGTTATCGCGACCAGCACGGGCGTCTGGTGCATAACCCCGAAGGCCCCGCGATCGAGAATCTCGACGAGCTGCCGTGGGTCACCAAGGTCTACCAGCGCGATCTCGATTTCCGCCGCTACAACGTCCCGTTCCTGCTGAACCCGTTCATCTCCTTCTACACGACGCGCGGCTGTCCGGCCATGTGCACCTTCTGCCTGTGGCCGCAGACGCATTCCGGCCATCGCTGGCGCCTGCGCTCCTCCGACGACGTTGCCCGCGAAGTGAAATTCGCTCTGGGCGCGTTCCCCGGCCTGAAGGAAATCTTCTTCGACGACGACACCTTCAACTACCGCAAGCAGCGCACCATCGAGCTCTGCGAAAAGCTGGGGCCCCTGAACTTCACCTGGAGTTGCACCTCGCGCGTCACCACCGACTACGACACGCTCAAGGCGATGAAGGACGCGGGCTGCCGGCTGATGATCGTCGGCTACGAGAGCGGCGACGAGCAGATCCTGCGCAACATCAAGAAAGGCGCCACGCTCGACATCGCCCGCCGCTTCACCGACAACGCCCATAAGCTCGGGCTGGTGATCCACGGCGATTTCATCGTGGGCCTGCCCGGCGAGACCCGCGAGACGCTGCGCAAATCCATCGACTTCGCCAAGAAGCTCGACGTCGAAACCATTCAGGTCTCCCTGGCCCACGCTTATCCCGGAACCGAGCTCTACGACCACGGTCTGAAAAACGGGCTCGTCAGTATCGAAGGCATGACCGACGAGGGCGGCCATCAGCTTCCAAACATCATCTACCCCGGCTTCGATGAAGCCGAGCTGGTGGAGTGGGTCGAGCGCTTTTACGGCGAGTATTACTTCCGGCCGAAAGCCGCCTGGCGCGTCGTGAAGAAGGCATTCCAGAACAACGACCTCCCGCGCCTGTACAAAGAGGCCCGGGAGTATCTCAGCCTCCGCTCAAAGCGCCGGAAGTACGTGCGCGACTTCCGCTCCAGGCCCGCGGAGGCGCCCGCTCGTCCCTCCGCTCCGGCTGTGACCACCACCGCGCCGAAGGCCGTCAATGGCAACGGAAACGGCAACGGCCACTCCGCTCCGGCGGAGACCGTATTGACGGGCGCAAGGGACCGTTCGGATTGAGCGCCGAAGAACAGCGGATTACCGTCAAGACGCGCCTGCTGGCGCTTATCGTCATCCTGAGTAACGTGCTCGGTAATACTGCGCTCAGCCTTGGCATGAAGCAGCGGCCCGGATTCACGCTGGCCCCGCTTACGGTCCTGGAAACGATCTTCAGTCCGTGGGTGGGTCTGGGCATCGTGCTGCTCATCCTGTGGCTGCTTTTGCGAATGGCCCTGCTCAGCTGGGCCGACCTCAGCTACGTCCTGCCCGTTACCTCCGTCGGCTACGTGCTGTCGGCCTTCGTCGGCCGCTTCGTTTTCGCCGAGCACATTACCTGGCAGCGCTGGACCGGCACCTTCCTGATCTTCGGCGGCATGATTCTGGTGGGCGGCACCAGGCCGAACACCACCATCGACCGCGCTCACGCCGCCGAACCGGTGGTGGTCGGAGGCAGCGTATGATCGGCGCCTGGCTGCTGGTGGCGGTGGTAGTCGGCGCCACTGTCGCCGGCGACGTTCTGCAATCGCTGGAGATGAAGCGCCACGGCGAGGTGCGCTTCAGCGGCGGCCGGCTGGGCCGCGCACTGGCCTATCTCGTTCGGCGCCGCTACCTGGCCCTGGCCGTCTTCTGCATGGCCGTGTCCTTCTTCGCATTTCTGAAGCTGCTCTCGTTTGCCGATCTGAGCTTTGCCGTTCCCGCCTCCGCCGGAAGCTTCGTGCTGGAGACCATTCTTGCCAGGCTCGTGCTCGGCGAAGACGTGAACATGCGCCGCTGGCTGGGCGCCGGTCTGGTCGCTGTCGGCGTCGCATTCCTGGCGGCGTGATCTGGCTCCTGGGCGCCCTCTGCGCCGTCGCCGCGGCCTATCAGCTGGTCGCGCTCGCCGCGGTGCTGCGGCATTTCTTTTCCCGCCGAACCGTCACCCCCGGAACTCTGCCCGGCATCTCCATTCTCAAACCGATGTACGGCCCCGGCGCGCGTCTTTATGAAGCGCTTCGTTCGCACGCCATCCAGGACTATCCACGGTTCGAGATTCTGTTCGGCGTGCGATCCATGGACGATCCCGCCGTCGCGATCGTCGAGAAACTCATTCGCGACTTCCCCGCCCTCGACATGCGGCTGGTGCTGGCAACCACAACAGCCCCCAATAACAAAGTCGGTACGCTGATCGATCTCGCGCGTGAGGCGCGTTACCCGATACTGGAAGCCAACGACAGCGACATCGTCGTTCCGCCGGGCTGGCTGCGGGAGATCGTCGCCCCGCTCGGCGATCCGCATATCGGTCTGGTCACCTGCGTTTATCGCGCATTCGGGACCGGCTTGCCGGCGCGCTTCGAAGCGCTGGGAGTAGCGACGGACTTCGCTCCGAGTGCTTTGGTCGCTCCATTCGTCGGGATTTCGGAATTCGGCCTCGGCTCGACGCTCGCGTTCCGGCGCGCCGATCTGGACGCCGTCGGCGGCTTCGAAGCGATCGCGCCATATCTGGCCGACGACTACCAGCTGGGCGCGAAAATTCACCGCCTCGGCCGCCGCAATATCATCGCCCCGCCGGTGGTCGAGACCCACCTCGGCGCCGAGACGTGGACCGAGGCCTGGCGGCATCAGGTGCGCTGGGCCCGCACCATTCGGCTGTCGCGCGGGGCCTACGCAGGCCTGCCTGTGACGCACGCGACTTTGTGGGCTCTGCTGGCGGCCGTCTGCGGAGCCTGGCAGTTCGCAATTCCGCTGCTCGCGATCCGCCTCACAACGGCCATCACCGCGGGCTGGTTCGCGCTTCGCAGCACGGATGTCCTGCGCCTCTGCTGGCTGATCCCGCTGCGCGATCTTTGGGCAAGCGCGGTCTGGGCGGCGGGCCTGTTCGGCCGCGAGGTTCGCTGGCGCGACCGCGTCCTGAAGCTGGATGAACACGGTCGGATCGTTTCCCACTGAGCCTTACAATTTTGTTTATGTACTCCCTCCGTCTATTCGCCATTACCGTGGCTGCGGCGGCTTTATTGCCCATGGCTCGAGCGGCCGATTCCTCCGCCTCGGGCGTGGACCTCGGCGCCATGGACACGAAGATCTCGCCGTGTCAGAACTTCTACCAATACGCCTGCGGCACATGGCGCCGGAACAATCCCATCCCGCCGGACCAGTCGCGCTGGGGGCGTTTCAACGAGCTTGCTGAAAAGAACCTGGTAATCGAGCAGAACATCCTCGAAAAGCTGGAGCATCCGTCGCCCAATCGCACCGCCGTGGAGCAGAAAATCGGCGACTATTACGCCGCGTGCATGAACGAGCCGGCCATCGAAGCCAAAGGCGTCGAGCCAATCGCCCCCCAGCTGAAGAGCATCGAGGCGCTGACCACCAAACAACAGCTGGCCAATGAGATGGTCCGCCTCCACGACGCCGGCGTTCGCGCCCTGTTCAACTTTTACGTCCGGCCGGACGAAAAGAACGCCACCCAGGAGATCGCCAACGTCGATCAGGGCGGGCTGGGCATGCCCGATCGCGATTACTACCTGAAGTCCGACCCGCGCTCAGTGAAGCTCCGCGAGCAGTATGAGGACCACGTCGCAAAGATGTTCCAGCTGCTGGCGAAGGCGCAGGGCCAAAGCGGCGATGACCCGAAGGCGAAGGCGCACGTGGTCATGACCATCGAAACCGAGCTGGCCAAAGCGTCCATGGACCGCGTCTCCCGCCGCAACCCCGACAACACCTATCACAAAATGACCGTGCAACAGCTGGCGCTGCTGACGCCCGACTTCGACTGGAACGATTTCATCTCCACCGTCGGCATCCCCCACGTCGATTCCCTCAACGTGGCCGCGCCGGATTTCATCCGCGCCCTGAACAGCGCTATCGCCGATACCAGTCTCGCGGACCTGAAGACGTATCTGGAATGGCACGTCCTGAGCAGCGACGCCGGGTTCCTGCCCGAAGCATTCGAGGACGAGGAGTTCAATTTTGAAGGCCGCATTCTGAACGGCACCAAGGAAATGCCGCCCCGCTGGAAGCGCTGTGTGCGCTCCACCGATCACGCCCTGGGCGAGGCGCTGGGGCAGGAGTTCGTCCGTGTGGCGTTCAGCGGGCCCAGCAAGGAGAAAGCCCTGCAACTGGTAGGCGAGATCGAGATTGAGATGCACCGGGATATCGAGACCGCCACCTGGATGACCCCGGCAACGAAGAAGCAGGCCTTCGAGAAGCTGCGCCTGGTCGCGAACAAAATCGGCTATCCAGAGAAATGGCGCGACTACAGCAGCGTGAATATCGTGCGCGACGACTACTTCGGCGATGCGCTGCGCGCCCGCGAGTTCGAGGTGCGCCGCAACTTCAATAAGATCGGCAAACCGGTGGACAAGGCGGAGTGGATCATGACCCCTCCCACCGTGAACGCCTACTACTCGCCGCCGATGAACAACATCAACTTCCCGGCCGGCATCCTCCAGCCGCCCTTCTATAATCCGAAGGCCGACGACGCGGTGAACTACGGCGCCATCGGCGTCGTAATCGGCCACGAGTTGACGCACGGCTTCGACGATCAGGGCCGGCGCTATGACGGCGAAGGCAATCTGCGCGACTGGTGGACCGCCGAGGACGCGGGAGCCTTCAAGACCCGCGCCGATTGCATTTCCAGCGAGTACGGTAACTTCAGTCCCGTGGAGGGTGTAAAGCTGAACGGCAAACTAACCCTGGGCGAGAATGCCGCCGATAACGGGGGCATCCATCTGGCATACATGGCCCTCATGGACCGCCTCGCCGGACACGTTCTGGAGAAGAAGGACGGCCTGACTCCACAGCAGCAGTTCTTCCTCGGATTCGCGCAGGTGTGGTGCGAGAACGCAACTCCGGAATCGGCGCGCGCCAGGGCCGTCACCGATCCGCATTCGCCCGGCGAGTTCCGCGTCAACGGAACGGTCCAGAACATGCCGGAGTTCCGCGACGCATTCTCATGCAAAGCCGGCGACCCCATGGTCGCCGCCCAGCCCTGCCGCGTCTGGTGATGTGTCGCGCTACCTTGTGGTGCGAGCCTTTGGCTTGCACGGGCTCTCAGCCCGCCCTCTCGATCGCCCTACCTTGTAGTGCGAGCCTTTGGCTTGCACGACTCCGCAGTTCTCCCACTGCCTACACCCAAAGCGCAATCTCAACCGCGTTGATCTGCTCGGCAATATGGTCCAGCAGTTGTTTGTTCCCCAGAATCTGCCGGACCCCGGCCGGCAGCTCCGGACGTTCCACCGGCGGGGCAAACGACTCGCACCCTCCGAACCCCAGCCATTCGGCCACCCGGCACCCCGCCTGCACGATACCGTTCAGCGTGTTCGCCTGCTCGCACGGCGCCTCGTGCTCGCGAGCGCTTCCCACCAGGGCCGCGGGTAGGCTCCATCGCTCCAGTAACAGTCCGGACGCTTCGGCGTGAGTCATTCCCAGGGTTCCGGCTTCCACGTCGCTGGTCCGCAGGCCCTCGTTTTTCGAGATTTCCGCCAGCTCTTCGTAGCGCCCCGCATCCAGCGCCAGCAGGGCCGTCTGTCCCAGCCCGTGCAGCAGCCCGGCGGTGTAGGCGTGGTCCATGGGCTGCAGCTGCGGCCCGAGGTTCTCACAGATGAAGGCGGTGGCAAGGCCGTGCCGCCAGATGTGCCGCACCAGCGGCGACTTCGTGCGAGGCCAGCAAAAGCGGCCCACGGCGCTGGTCATGAACAGCGGCACCACGCGCTTCAGCCCCAGCAGGGAGATGGCCTGCAGAACGCTGCGCACCTCACAGCGGATGCCCAGAACGGGGGAGTTTGCCAGCCTCAGAACCTCCGCCGAGAGCGCCGCATCCCGGCTCATCAGCACCGCGACTTCACGAAAGGAAACGTCCTCGTCCTTCACCAGCTGCAACAGACGCAGCGCGACCGGCGAGAAGGGCTGGGATCTGGCCAGGCCGACAACCGCTTCCGGGACCCGGGTTGGACGCACCTGGGAGTGAAGTCCCATGAGTCTCTTATCGGACCCGTTGAAACGATTTTCTACGCTTTCTGCGGCGCGTGCGATATGATTTCGGGCGAACGGAGAAGTCCATGCGATATACCGCTGCGATCGTTTTGGTCCTGGGCGCCTGCTGTGCCGGGTGTGCTTTCCGCGCCGGAGCGGCGTCAGGTCCGCGAACCGTCACCGTGGCCCAGTCCGGCTCGGCGGACGTGATCGGGGCCGACAGCGCCGCCCTTCAGAAGGCCGCTCGAATGCTTCGGCCGGGCGATACCCTGTCCATCGGCCCGGGGACCTGGGCCATGGACAACAGCCTCTTCGTGCCCTCCAGTGTGACCGTCCGTGGCGTCGCCGGTCAGACTATCCTTCGCAAGAGCCGAGGCGTCGAGAGCGCGCTGGTGGAGGACGCCGATTACGGCGACACATTCCTGCGCGTCGCCGACCCCTCGCAGTTCCGTCCCGGCATGGGCGTCTCGGTTTCCGACGACAAGCTGAACAGCGGCTGGGATATCAGCATCTCCAGCGTCGCCGCGGTGAAGCTGCCGTATGTCATCCTCGACCCCATGACCCTGCGCGACTACAACGCCGAGCAGGCTCACGCGCGGCTGCGCAACACCTTCCCCATTCTCGTCGCCGAGGATGCCGCCAACGTTACTTTCGAGGGCCTCACCGTCGACGGCAATCGCGCCGAGAATGCGTATATCGACGGCTGCCGCGGCGGCGCCATTTACATGTACCGCGTGCGTAACGTGACCGTGCGCAACTGTGTCGCGCGGAACTACAACGGCGACGGCATCTCTTTCCAGATCAGCGATGGCGTGCGTGTCGAAAACTGCGAGTCTTACGGCCATGCGGGTTACGGCGTGCACCCTGGAACCGGAAGCGCCAACGCTGTGGTGCAGGCCTGCCGCCTTCACGATAATGGCGACATCGGCCTGTTCCTGTGCTGGCGCGTGAGGCACTCGCGCTTTGCCGGTAATGTCATAGAGTCCAACGGCCATTACGGCATCTCCATCGGTCACAAGGACACGGACAACGAGTTTGTCGACAACACCATTGCCCGCAACGGTGTTACCGGCGTTTACTTTCGCGAGGAGACCCAGGCCAACAGCGGCCATCGCAACGTGTTCCGTGGGAACAAGGTGCTGGATAATGGCAATGCACGCCAGGGTTACGGGTTCTACGTCGAGCCGCACGCCGGCGATCTGCTGATCGAAGGCAACCAGATCGGCGATACGCGTTCCAACGGCGCTACCCAAAAGACCGGCATCTATGCCGCGTCCGGCGCGGGCAGCATCGAGGCCAGGAATAACACCACCGTAGGACAGGACCGCGAAGTGGCGGTGATCAAGGCTTCCGCCGGTCGCTGACCCGTTCGCGTCAGGCATTTCCGGTCTTGCATCTCAGGGTCGGTCTTACAGTACTCTCGACTCGTGCGAACCATAGCCCTCCTGCTGGCCTGCTGCGGCTGTCATGCCGCCACGTACTACGTTGCGGCCAACGGTCACGACGCCAACCCGGGCACAGCGGCCAAACCGTGGGCCACGCTCCAGCACGCCGTCGATATGATCGCGCCCGGCGATACCATCCTCGTCGGGCCAGGGACGTATCGAGGCTGCCGCATCGGGATATCCGGCGGCCAGACCGCGCCCAAGACGCTGTCAGCGGCCAAAGGCGCACACGTTCTCCTCGACAAGCCCGGCCCGGAGAACCGCCACAACAGCATCGTCGAGGTGGAGAACTTCGATACCGAGGTGACCGACTGGGTTGTCGAGGGCTTTGAGATCGCGGGCTCGCCCAGATATGCGATCGACGTGCGCGTGACGGACCGCATTACCGTGCGGAACAATCACGTCCACGACAGCAGGCTGACGGGAATCTTCACCGCGTTCTCGAACCATGTCCTGATCGAAAACAACGAGACGGACCACAACCACGAGCACGGCATTTATCAGAGCAACACCTCGACGTATCCGACCATTCGCGGCAACCGCTCACACCACAACACCTCGGCGGGCATTCACATGAACGGGGACATCAGCGAGCAGCCCGGCAACGGGCTCGTGGAGTACGCGCTGGTGGAGAACAACGTCATCTGGGAAAACGGAACCGGCGGCGGCTCGGGGATTAACTGCGATGGCGTCGATCGCAGCGTCTTCCGCAATAATCTGCTCTATAACAATCACGCCAGCGGGATCTCGCTCTACGGCATCGACGGCGCGCACGGGTCCAGCTACAACGAGGTGTACAACAACACCATCGTGATGGCGAAAAACGCGCGCTTCGTGGTCAACATTCCCGATGATGGGAGCGGCGCAGCCCCTGTCGGCAACGTCGTGGAGAACAATATCCTGTACACGCCGGATTCATTCCATGGCTCGATCCTGATCGCAAAGCCGCGCGTCACGGGCTTTCGCAGCGATCACAACGTCGTGGTCGGCCACTTCTCGGACGACAACGGCGATTCATCCATCACTCTTGCCAAATGGCAGTCCCTCGGTTACGACGTGCACTCGGAGGTGGCCGCGCCGCCGCAGTTGTTCGTCAATCCCGCCGCCGGAGATTACCGCCTGAAGCCGGGTTCGCCGGCCATCGATGCCGGGGCCTCACTCACCGCTGTCCCGAAGGACATCGTCGGCGTCACCCGCCCCCAGGGCTCCGGCTGGGACATCGGCTGCTACGAGACAGTCGGGGCCGCGCAACTGTAGGGTTTTCGGTTCCTGCGTACAGGATCCGGCACAATGGATGTGATGGCCGCTGAAACGACATATACGGCGCTCCGCAAAGACTTGGCGGGCGTTCTCGATCAGGTCTTCGATAATCAGGAAACGGTCATCGTACGTCGGCGTGGCGCACGCGACGTAGCGCTGATTCCCGCGTCGGAACTTTCCGGACTGCTCGAAACGGCTCACCTCCTGCGCTCGCCGCGAAACGCACGACGCCTGCTCACGGCGCTTCACCGCGCGAACGGCCGTAAGACGAAGCCTTCAACTGTCGCTCAACTGCGGCAAGAGTTGCTCGGTGAAGGCTCACGGCAGTAGAGCGGCTTTTTTTGATCCTGAGTTCAGGGAAGACGTGCGGTACTGGGTAAAAGCGGACCGCAGTACCGCGCTTCGCATTTTGGACCTGGTCGAGGCGGTTCTCCGCGAACCATTCGCGGGCGTCCGCAACCCGAAGCTCTGCGTCATGTCCTCGCAGGCTGTTGGTCAAGGCGCATCACGCAGGAGCATCGCCTCGTCTATCGCGTCAGCGATGACCGAATCGATTTCCTCCAGGCGCGATATCACTACTGAACCTGCGCAGGCTTGCTGCCGCCCGAAGCCGCCCCGTGGGCAGGCGCTTTCGCCTGGCGCTGGACTTTGGACATTCTCCCGCAATGCCGATTGTGGTGTAAGCCTTTGGCTTGCACTCGGCGGGCTCTCAGCCCGCGGCGGGCAGGCGCTTTCGCCTGCCTGGATGCCGCATCCTACCCGAAGTGGCGGGGATCGCAGGATCGCAACCGTTCGGCAGGATCACCCGTCCCCACCTAACATCACCCGCCGCTAAGCTTCCCGATTCCGCCCTTCGCGCCCCCGGCGGCCCTCGGCCGCGGCTGCCGCGTCCTTCTTTACCGGCACAAGCTGGATCACCGGAATCAGCGAGTGCCCTTCCCGCGATGCCGTCTTCTGCTCCACCCGCGATGACAGCTCCTGATTCAGCGTGGCCACGAACTGCTCGATCTGCTCCTGCATGGCCGCCATCTTCTCGCGCATGTTGAGAATGATCTCAACGCCGGCCAGATTCACACCGAGGTCGCGGGTGAGCTTGAGGATCACCTCCAGCCGCTCCAGGTCCTCATCCGTGTACAGCCGGGTGTTGCCTTCGCTCCGCGACGGCTTGAGCAGGCCTTCACGCTCGTAAAGCCGCAGCGTCTGCGGGTGGATCTGATACTGCTCCGCTACCGCGGAGATCATGTACGCCGCTCGGGATTTGGGTCGGGCCATGGGTTTATACCTGAGTCCACATCTCGCTGCGCGGATCGCTCGTCTGCACCTGCGCCAGCTCGCGCAACAGCTCGCGCGTGCGCTCGTCGTGAACATTCGGCGCCTGAATCACCACGCGGACGATCTGATCGCCCCGCTGATTGCGGCGCGAATTCATGACCCCGCGCTCGCGAAGCCGGAACTTCTGACCGTTCTGCGTACCCTGCGGGATCTTGAGCAGCGCCCGGCCATCGATCGTGGGTACTTCGATCTTGGCGCCCAGACCGGCCTCGCTGACGGTCACCGGCACTTCCACTTCGATGTTGTCGCCGTCGCGCTTGAAAAATGGATGGTCCTGCACGCGGACCGTGATGTACAGGTCGCCCGGCGGGCCGCCGAGAACGCCGGCGTTCCCCTTCCCGCCCACACGCAGGCGCGATCCGGTCTGCGCTCCCGGCGGGATGCGAACTTCCACAGGTTCACTGTGCACCAGACGGCCGTCACCGTGGCACTTCGGGCACACGTTCCGCAGCCGCCCGCGGCCCTCGCACCGCGGACAGGTCAGCTCGAATCGCATGGCGCCGGCCATCTGCGTGACCTTGCCGGTTCCATTGCACTGTGGGCAGGTTGCGGTCGCGCCTCCCGCAGAACCCGAGCCGCCACATACGTCGCATTTTTCCTGGCGGTTAATGTTGAGCTTCAGCTGCGTCCCGCGGATGCCTTCCCAGAAGCCGATCTCCATGGCGTATTCCAGATCGTCGCCGCGCTCCGGAACGGGTTCTTCTTCCCGGCCCCCGCGCCCGAAGAACTGGCTGAAGATATCCCGGAAGCCGCCGCCGGCTCCCCCCGGAAACCCGCCGCCGGCGCGCTCCTGACCGCCCTGCTGCTGATTGACGAACTCGGAAAAATCGAAGCCTCCGAAGCCCATGCCCGGACCGCGGTGAGCGTCGCCGCCGCCTCCCGGACCGCCCGGCGGGATGTTGTCGGAATAGAAACCGTACTGATCGTAGACCTGCCGTTTTTTCGCGTCGCTCAGCACGTCGTAGGCCTCCTGGACGGTCTTGAATTTCTCCTCGGCGGCTTTATCGCCCGGATTCAGATCCGGATGGTGCTTGCGCGCGAGGCGCCGGTAGGCCTTGCGGATCTCGTCCTCTTTGGCGCCTTTCGCGACGCCGAGGATCTCGTAATAGTCCTGTTTGGTGGAGGCAGGCATAAGAAATTTGTGGTCCCCGGCGGTTCACCGGGGACCCTGACCACTCACTTATTTCTTGTCTTCCACGTCGACGAACTCGGCGTCAACCACGTTGTCCTTCGGCGGTTGCTGCTGGCTCGCGCCAGCGCCGTCCCCCGACGGACCCTGCTGCGGCCCGGCCCCGCCGCCCGCCTGCGATGAAGCGCGATACATGGCCTCCGCCAGTTTGTGGCCGGCGGTCTCCAGACGAGAGGCCGCCTGGTTGATCTTGTCCAGACCGCCTTCCTGAATCGCCTTCTTCGTTTCCTCGATGGCGCTCTCCACGTCCTTCGCTTCCGCGTCGCTCACCTTCGAGCGGTTGTCGCGCAGCGTCTTCTCGAGGTTGTAGACCAGGCTGTCGGCGCGATTGCGCGCCTCGATCTCCTCGCGATGCCTGCGGTCCTCGCCGGCATGCGATTCGGCTTCCCTCGCCATCTTCTCCACTTCCTCCTTGCTGAGGCCGGAAGAAGACGTGATGGTGATCTTCTGTTCGTTGTTGGTCGCCTTGTCTTTCGCCGTGACGTTCAGGATGCCGTTGGCGTCGATGTCGAACGTCACTTCGATCTGCGGAATACCCCGCGGCGCGGGCGGAATCCCCACCAGCTGGAACACGCCCAGCAGGCGGTTGTCTCGCGCCATCGCGCGCTCGCCCTGGTAGACCTTGATCTCCACCGAGGTCTGATTGTCGGCCGCCGTCGAGAAGGTCTCGCTCTTGCGCGTCGGAATGGTCGTATTGCGGTCGATCAGCTTCGTAAACACGCCGCCCAGGGTCTCGATGCCCAGCGAGAGCGGGGTCACGTCCAGCAGCAGCACATCCTTCACTTCGCCGCCCAGGACGCCGCCCTGCACCGCCGCGCCCACCGCGACCACTTCGTCGGGGTTCACGGTCTTGTTCGGCTCCTTGCCGAACAGGGTGCGGACGATCTCCTGCACTTTGGGGATACGAGTCGAACCGCCGACCAGGACTACCTCGTCGATCTGCTGCGGCGTCACCCCGGCATCGGCCAGCGCCTTCTTACAGGGCTCGATGCTGCGCTCCAGAATGTCGGCAACCATCTCCTGGAACCGTGCGCGCGTCAGCCGCACGTTCAGGTGCTTCGGCCCGGTCTGATCGGCCGTCAGGAAGGGCAGGTTGATCTCCGTCTCCATCGTCGTGGAGAGCTCGATCTTTGCCTTCTCCGCGGCTTCTTTCAGCCGCTGCAATGCCATCTGATCTTTGGAGACATCCACGCCGGTGTCGCGTTTGAACTCCGTGATGAGCCAGTCGATGATGCGCTGGTCGATGTTGTCGCCGCCCAGATGGGTGTCGCCATTGGTCGACTTCACCTCCACCACGCCGTCGCCAACCTCCAGGATGGAGATATCGAACGTGCCGCCGCCGAAATCGTACACGGCGATGGTCTCGTCCTTCTTCTTGTCCAGCCCGTAGGCCAGCGCCGCGGCCGTCGGCTCGTTGATGATGCGCATCACTTCGAGACCGGCGATCTGGCCGGCATCCTTCGTCGCCTGCCGCTGCGCGTCATTAAAGTAGGCCGGGACCGTGATCACCGCTTTGGTGACTTTTTCGCCCAGATACGCCTCGGCAGCTTCCTTCAGCTTGCCCAGGATCATGGCCGAAATTTCGGGCGGCGAGTATTTCTTCCCCATCACTTCCACGCGCGCGTCACCGCTGTCGCCTGGCGCCACTTTGTAAGGAACCAGCTTCATCTCCTCGGAGACTTCGTTGAAGCGGCGCCCCATGAAGCGCTTGATGGAGTAAATGGTATTCTCGGGGTTCGTCACCGACTGCCGCTTGGCCACCTGACCGACAAGGCGTTCTCCATTCTTTGTGAACGCCACGACAGATGGAGTAGTACGACCGCCTTCCTGATTCGGAATGACGACCGGCTGCCCGCCCTCCATGACGGCGACAACCGAGTTTGTGGTCCCGAGGTCGATTCCTATGATCTTGCTCATGTCTTTTCTGGTCCCTCCCGGACGATTGCGGACTTCATTAAGCCTGTACTCAGTATCAAACCTTAGTGTACTTTTGTCAAGTCTGCTTATGGCATCAGTATGGGCTCAATCTGAGTTGACCGTCGCCGCAGCAGCCGACCTGGCAGACCTTCAAACCCCGCTCGTCCAGTCATTCGAAAAGCAAGCCGGCATCCACGTCACCGTGACCCTCGGGGCCAGCGGCATCCTTCGCCAACAGATTGAAAATGGGGCGCCTTACGATGTCTTCCTGTCGGCCAACGAACAGTACGTTCGGGATCTGGCGGCCCGCGGCGTAGTCGATCCGGCATCAGTCAGAATTTATGCGCTGGGGCGACTGGGACTGTGGTCACGTGACAGCCGCTTCCGAGACGTCAGCCAACTCCAGCGGCCAGACCTGGTCCATCTGGCGATCGCCAATCCTGAGCATGCTCCCTACGGCGCGGCCGCCCGCGACTTCCTCCAGCGCCGTGGGATCTGGGACGCCGTTCGAAGCCGCGTCGTCTACGGCGAGAACGTCCGCCAGGCGCTCCAGTTCGCCGAGACTGGCAACGCCGATGCGGTGATCACAGCCTGGTCCCTGCTGGTCGGCAAGCCGGATGCGGTGCTGCTGCCGCCCGACCACGCCCCCATCCGCCAGGCGCTCGGCATTGTCGCCAGCTCGGTGCACAAGGACAGCGCACGAGAGTTCGAGCGATTTCTGTTCGGTCCGGAAGGGCGGAAACTGCTCATCGAGCACGGGCTGATGCCGGCTCAGGAGTAGCTCGCGATACACTGCCACATGAGGCTCTCAACCGGAACCGCGGCCTGCACGCCGCCGTCCTGTGGACGCCGGGCCCCTTATGTTCCGATTTCTCGTAATCTTTGCCCTCCTTGTCGCGGCAATTCGCGCGCAGGAATCGGCAAACAAGGCGTCCGACGTCGTAATCCGCACCGGCGCCCAGGAAGTCCTGCTCGATTTTGTCGCCCGGGACAAACATAACAAGCTCGTCACGGATCTGCGGCCCGACGAAGTGCAGGTGTTCGAAGACGGCGTGAAGCAGACGCCGCGCAGTTTTCAATTCCGAACCGGCAAACAGGTGTTCGCTTCCCGCGCGAATGAGCGCGCGCCGGCAATGGCGGTGAAGCCGGTATACGATCCTCTGCGTGAAATCAACCTGGTCTCCATCGTGCTCGAGCGCATGAGCTACGACAATCGCGCGCGCGCGACGCAGGCAGTCCGCGATTTCCTGCGCAGCGGCGTGCTGCCGAACACCTACATCGGGGTGTTCACGCTGAACCACAGGCTGGCCGTTCTCCAGCCATGGACCACGGATCTGGCGCTGTTGAACCGGGCCGTGGATCGGGCCGCGACCGGGAATTACCTCGAGTTCGCGAAAGGCAGCGAGCAGATTGCGCGGCAGTTCAATTCACTGCAGGCTGCGAATGGCGCCTCCAATAACGGCGAGCCCGGGCAGCAATCCGCCAATCCAGGCACCTCGCCGCAGGCGATGAACCGGCCGGACACATTTCAGCCGATCAATCCCGGTTCGGCTGAAGAACGAGGTCCCGATACCGGCAGCGGGGCGGCGATAAGACAGGTGATTCTGCGCGATCTGCAGGCCACGCTGAAGATGATGTTTCAGCAGGAAGGCTACCGCAGCATCGACGCGCTGCGCGCGCTGATTCACGCCCAGGCGCACCTGCCTGGCCGCAAAACCGTTCTGTACCTGTCCGACGGGCTGGTGGTTCCTCCGGAACAACCCGAACTGCTGGAGGGCGTCGTGGGCGAAGCGAACCGGTCGAACATTACTTTCTACACGGTGGACACGCGCGGCCTCAGCACGGCGCGGAGCGCAGTCGTCGCCGCGGATAATCTGGCGCTTTTGAATCTCAGCCCGCTTACCGCGGGTCCGGCGGTGCAGCAGACCAATCTGCAGCTCAACCTGCGGCAGCTTGCGGAGGCGACCGGCGGGTTCGCCATGGACAACAGCAACGACCTGCGTGCGCCGCTGGAGAGGGCCATGGAGGAGGTCGGTTCACATTACGAGATCACCTATTCGCCCACATCGACCAAATTCGATGGGCATTTCCGCGAGATCGCGGTGAAAGTTTCGCGCCCCGGCCTGAAGATCGAAGCTCGCCGGGGTTATTTCGCGCTCCCTCTGCTCAATGGTGAGCCCATGGCGCCCTTCGAAATGGCGGCGCTCGGAGCGATAAACGCCAGCCCGGCCCCGCGCGCGTTCGATTATCACGTCGCCGCCCTGCGCTTCGACCGCTCGCCCGAGGCAGTCAATTACCGCGTCGTATTCTCTGTCCCCAGCCGCTCGCTGCGGTTCACGGAACAGACTGCCGCGAGGCGCTTTCGCCTGCGCGTTTCCGTGCTCGCGCTGGTGAAGGACGATCAGGATCAGGTGGTCGGCAAGGCTACGCGCGATCTTCCGTACGTAGCGCCGCTGGACAAAGAGGCAGCGTTTCGCGAGGGTGAAGTCACCATTGCGCTGCCGCTGCGGCTGCAGCCCGGACGCTACCACCTGGATACGGCCGTGCTCGATCGCGAAGCGGACGCCGCCAGCGTGCGCCGGTCGGTGCTGGTTGTGCCGGCGGCGGCCGCGGGCGGCTCCGGACCAGACCTGAGCGATATCGTCTTCATCTCCGGCGTGCAGGCGAACGACAACCGGGATCCCGCCAATCCGCTGGAGTTCTCGGGCGGCCGCGTGAGCCCCGTTCTCGAACCGGTGTTCAGAAAGTCCTCGGGAAACGACGCGATGTTCTATGTCATTGTCTATCCGCGCGCGGGCGCCGCGACCGCCGCCCCTGACGTGCAGGTGACGATCCTGCGCGAGGGCCAGACGATTGCGGTCGTGCACCCCTCGCTACCTGCCGCGGACGAGGTATCCGGAGCAATTCCGGTGGTGAGCCGGATCTCGCTCGCACAGCTGGACCCGGGCGCTTATGAGGTCGACGTCACGGCTTCACAGGGCGGCGCGTCCGCGCGCAGCGCGTCAGTGATGCGGGTGGAATGACAGGGTCCTGTGTGCTGGCCGGCGGCCTGATCACAGCCTGGTGGGAACGCTGCTTAGCGCCTCACGGGTTTTGTGGGGCAGGCTCCCAGCCTGCGGCGGGCTCTCAGCCCGCCTCCGTGAACCCCGATCACGCGACATCGTCTCAATCTCCTCAACAACTTCCATACCCAGCTCATTCCCCCTTTGCGAAGATCGTAATGCGAAGGCTGGCCAGGCTGAGCAGATTGTTCGATTCGTTGTTCGTTGCGTAGTTTGCAACCGCTGGGCGTCTTAA
>Ga0070739_10001679_pt1 | contig 32206 bp, 26 predicted proteins | sample Coa_R1_7_FD_66445 | JGI IMG/M metagenome (GOLD analysis project Ga0070739, IMG submission 66445) | Surface soil microbial communities from Centralia Pennsylvania, which are recovering from an underground coalmine fire - Coalmine... | ecosystem: Environmental > Terrestrial > Soil > Unclassified ...
CAATTTTCGTAGGGGGTACGGGACAAGGACGCCTGCGCCCTTGTCCCGTACCCCCTACGACCCATTCGTCAAATGGAAAGGTTGTGGTTGGGCAACCAGGGCGGGCACGGCAAGAGCCGGCCCCTACCACGCTCATTCGCCTAGGGTTCAGGCCCAATCGCACGAAGGAAGTAGCATGCAGAAACCTCATCTAGCAGGGAAAACAGCACTCGTAACCGGAGCCGGCCGGGGTATCGGCCGGTCTGCAGCGCTCCTGTTGGCCGATGCGGGCGCGCGCGTCGTCCTCACCGCCCGGACACCCGACGAGATCGACGCCGTCGCGGACCAGATCAAGGCGAAAGGCGGGGAAGCGCTAGCGATTCCGGCCGATGTCGCCAGCCAACAACTCATGGATGTCCTCTTCGAGAACGCGGGTCCGGTCGACATCCTGATCAACAACGCCGGCATCATCGGCCCGATCGCGCCGGTCGTCGACGTCGATCCTGAGGCCTGGCTCGAGGACATCCGGATCAACCTCTACGGCGTCTTCCTGCCGACCCACTACGCCCTACCCAACATGCTGTCGAAAGGGTGGGGCCGCATCGTCAACGTGTCGAGCGGCGCGGCGCGCGGCCACACCACCGGCTGGAGCGCCTACTCCGCGGCAAAGGCCGGAGTCGAGGCATTCACCGCCGTCACGGCGGCCGAGGTCGGCGAGTGGGGCGTGCATGTCAACGCCGTCCGGCCTGGCGTCGTCGATACCCAGATGCAGGTCGAAATCCGGAACGCACCGGAGGAGAGCTTCGGCCGCGCCAACGTCGAGCGCTTTCGTGGCTACCACGACAGCGGCGCCCTGCGCGATCCCGGCGATCCTGCCCGCCTGATCCTCTGGCTCCTCTCCCCGGAAGCCGACGACATCAACGGCCAGGTCCTCTCCATCGACGACCCGGACATCGCGGCCCGAGCCGGCATCCAGCTCCGACCACGTTAGCGTAAACCCTAGCAGATCACTTTCGCCCCCCTGTCCGTGCTTGGGTCCCCTCACCCCCTGCCCCCTCTCCCGCGCGGGCGAGGGGGAGGAAGCGGCGACACTGTTTCCGTAGGGACTGCAGCTCCGTCTCTGTCCGCCCGTGCCCCATGCCCGACGACGCCGTTTCCCACCGCGACAACGGTCGTAGGGGCGATCTGCGCCTGCCGCGCCGGCCCAACGACATAGTCCCTCACGGAAACTTCATTCGCGGGGGCGTGTGGCGTACGTCCGTCCGGTCGCCGCGAACCCAGCCAGCTACCACCTCACGACGGAGCCGGCGCCGGCTGCTGCACCTCCATCTGACGTCGCGATGCCCACGCCCAGTACACGACGCCCGCGACGACGAACCCGACGAAGTAGCTGAAATCGGCGCCGCCCCACTGCTTGGCAAGAAACCCGGTGTAGGAGATCGTGAGAGATCCGATCGTGACCGGCAGCGGCGCCATGAACGGAATGGATACAACCACCCCGATCAGATAGCTGATCAGCGCGTTCCAGCGAATCCCCTCCGGCGCCCGGTTCGACGGCAGCGACCCACGGTTGAGGATGAAGAAGCTCACAAACAGAACGGCCAGCCCGGGCGTGACCCAGTAATCGAGCATCAACAGGAAGTTCGAATAGAACGTACTGAAGTTGCCCGATCCCCAGAGGCTGCCGCCGAGGCCGACAATCGCGGCGGCAACCGTCAGCGCCGGTCGCGGCACGCGGATGTCGAGCGCGCGAGCGGACAGTGAGTTGGAGTAGAGATTGAGAGCATCGGCCGCAGTCGCGCCCAGAATAATCGCAACCACCGCCGCGCCGCCGAAACCGCCCATCACCGTGTGCAGCGCAGCGATCGAATCCAGATTCTTCGGCGCCAGAATGGCGACGAACACGCCCAGTATCTCCAGCCAGAGCGACGCGATCGCCGAGCCGAGGAACGTCCACCAGAACGACATGCTCAGCGAGCTGGTATCCGGCAGGTAGCGCGAGTAATCGGAGGCGTACGGCCCCCAACTCACGATGTACGAGAACGCCGCCGCCAGGACGATGGCGAAGTAGGCGAGTGTAGAGTTGCCGGCCGAGAGGTGCGTCGAGGTAATCGTCCCCCAGTGCGACAGCGCGATGATCGTGGCGATGATGAACAGGATCCCGAGCAGCACCGACATGATCCGCTCGTAAACGTGGATCAGATTGTGGCCGAAGATCGTCAGCAGCACCTGGATGATGACCAGGATGATCGCGGCTACCGGGAAGGGAAGCCCGGGAAACAGCACCTGGAGCCCGAACGACCCCAGGATGTTGTTGACCGTGAACCAGCCGACCGTGCTCAGCCAGTTGAGCGCTGCTGGAAAATACTCGCCGGCATGACCGAAGGGCCAGCGCCCGGCGATCATCTGCGGATAGCCGGTTCGCGGTCCCATTGACGAGGCGACGGCCAGCATTGCCCCGCCGATCACATTGCCGATGACCAGCGCGATGATCGTCGGCCCGATCGGCAAGCCAAGCGAGATCGGGAGGAAGCCGATCGCGTAATCGGCGATTGTGAGGTTCGCTCCCAGCCAGAGAGGAAACAGATTGAACGGCCGTCCGTGTCGTTCGGCAGCAGGAATGTGCTCGATCGTGTAAGGCTCGACCGTCAGCACCTTCTCGCCGTAAACGGGTTCAACCGCGCCTTCCGCATGAGCCATGGATCACCTCCGCAAAGAAGCCGAAAAGACCTGCCGGCGATGGGAGAGAACCCCGGTCACGACGCGTCGGCATCCCCGTGCCGGGGCGACCCGCGAGACTGGATATAAGGCGCCTTTGGAGCTAATGTACACCGGAAGGTTATCTCGTTGCACCCCGCCAGCTCGGCGATGTGCCTATCGGATCGGCGTCCTCATCGGCCGATTTCACGGCTGAACGGAGAGGTCGTCTGCCTCAAGCTCCAGACGCGCCAGATAGCCGTCGATAATCTCGGATGCGTGCTGTGCGCCCATCGCTCTGTCCTCCCTCTCCCAAGATCGTCTCCACAGCATCACGGAACGTTTCCCATTCCCGACGGAACCCGCCCAATGCCTCTTCTCCGTCACGGCTAAGGCGGTAGTAGCGGCGAGGCGGACCGGCGGCGGATTCCTTCCACTCCGACTCGACCAAGCCTTCCCGGCGGAGGCGACTGAGCAGCGGGTAAATGGTTCCCTCAGTCGTGAGCATCCCCTCGACTTCAGCCAGCGCCTGCACCAACTCGAGACCGTAGCGCGGCTCCGCATCGAGCAACGCCAGAACGCAGTAGGCGAGAGCTCCCTTCCGCATCTGCGTGACCAAGCCTGTCATGTCCATCGAATACATGGTAATGCCGCCTAGCTGGTATTGCAAGCAACAGACTCACATCGATCCGTGTGACAAATACTACCTCGCAGCGTTATCGTATATAGATCAACTTTACCCGGTTGGGCTAACGTCAGAGAAGCGGAGAGGGAGACTATGAGAGACGCGGTCCGCGGCAAGGAAACGCCGCAAACGCCAACAGATTCACTGGATGCACGTCTTCTGCTTGCCCGATCGCGCCATCTGGGGTGGCTGGCGATACGAGCGATGGTTGAGAACGAACCCGGCGTGCGAGTCGTGGCCGATGAAGAGCGTGTCGATCGGGCGGTCCGGCGAGCCGCGCAGCTCCAGCCCGACGCCATCCTGATGGACGCGGAACCGGATGAGTCTCCCGCTGCCGCGACAGCCCGCCGGCTCCGCGATCACTGTCCACGGAGCAAGCTGCTGGTGTTCGGGGCGGAGCCGGACAGACGCACCGAGCTGGCGCTGGCAGAGATTGGTGTGGACGGATTCGTTCTCTGGGACGATCTCACCCCGCAGACCCTGCATTATGCTCTCGGCGCCGCGCTGGTTGGCGGGCTATGTGTCGGCAGTCCGGCCGCGGTTCAAGAGCTCGTTGCCGGCCCCGAGCGGCGGCAGCGACAACGAACCTTCGACATAGTATTCACTGACCGCGAGCGCGCGGTGCTGGCCGGTTTGGCCGAGGGCCTCATCGAACGGGAGATCGCCGCCAGGATGGGGGTTGGGCCGCGCACGGTGGAGCGGATAGCGAGGGAACTCGAAGACAAGTTCGATGTCGGTTCGCTGCTGGAACTCCGTGGGAAAGCCCGCGATCTGGGGTTCGGGTCTTGAGCTAATGGCGGCTCGACCGCCACATATTGGCGGTTGGACCGCCACATATTGGCGGCTCGCCCCCCTTACGTACCCGCCGGAACATCGATACAGTGTCTGCAACGGGGAACGTACCCGCTTCGGGAAAGGAGGGTGGCCCAAATCGAGATGTCGCCCAGCATAGATGCTCCATCCCGTCACACTTCGTGACGGTCATTTCGAGCTATCGCCGGGTGCGTCGCCAGCATATCGTCATTTAGTAGATGAGGAGCCCTGTATGCACTCTTATTGTCACGCCAGCCTAGTTTCACTCCTGGCAGTGCTTCTCGCTTGCGCTGCCGCGTCCCTGTTTCCAGTCACGTCGGCCTCAGCCTACTGGCAGTACTACGTTGACGACGGCGCGGGCACGGGCGCGGGCTTTAGCTACCACGAAAACCCCGGCGGAAGCAACCCCACCTACTGGTCATTTCAGCCTCAAGAGAACAACGGATATGACATGAATACCGGCATCGACTGTCTTGAAGAGTACAGCTGGTGCCAGAGTTCCGGAACGAGCGACTGGGCGACTTATACGCCAGGCAACTCAAGCACCTGGTGGTTATGCCCACACACTCACATAGCGATGCAAACTAGCTGGTCGAGCGCCACGGCCCGCTACACCTCGCACACCGGCCATGGGATCTCATGGGAGGATATGAATCAGAGCTACTACCGCGATGCCTGGTACGCGGGGCCCAACGCGCAGTACAACTCGGGCGACTACTTCCACGTTAACAACATGGGCGGTGGTACAGGGTCAATCAGTGTAGACATGACAACCTTCCACTACAACCCGAATAACAGCAACGACTCAACCTGCAGCTAGGAGCGTGAAGTGAGTATTTTTGCGTCATCGACCGTGGCTAGGATCAGATTTGCATTTGCGGGAGCGCTAGCGCTGACGCTTGTCGTATTCGTGTTCGCCAGCACGACGCGAGCGAACACCGACAACAATGGGACGGACCAAACCGAGCAACAGACTCAGCAAGAGTTTGCGCAAGAGGGACAAATCCCCTATTCCGGGAGGGCACAGGCTGTACAGGCGCCGCTTAACCGGATGTACGATAACGATAGCCACTACCACACCCTTTCCGCCTTCTTTGTCTCGCACGAGCCAGGGAGGCCTCCCGGGAGTGAGTGGATTAATATTACGCAGCCCTCGTACGTTCGAACCGAAGCGTTTTCGAACACGACGGGATCAGGCACGCCGATAGAGGAGACGCAAGGCCAGGATGGCACCACCACGGTGTGCGGCCCGGGTGCGGCCGTGTGCACCGAGAATAGCCACCCGACAACACCGACCTTATTACCCTTGTCGGAGGTCCCGCTATCCATCGTCGAGGTTGACTTCGGACCGACGGATGTTGATGGAATGACCGCCACGCAATCGATCCTGGCGAACGATTTTATCCACCCCGCTGCGCTGGTCACGAGTCCATTCGTCACGGATAAGTCCATTGCCCTCGACAGCAGCGCGTCGTTCGATGGTCGTCCTGCGTGGCTACTCACTGGATCACAGGTACCTGGAGCGCCGGTTGCCACGGATCTCGGAGATTCTTGGCGGATGTGGGTAGATAAAGCTAGCGGCATCATCCTTCGACTAGAGTACTACTCCGGATCGACGATGCTTGGATGGGCGGATTTCCAAGTTCTGTCAATTGATGGCTCGGGTGTCGACCATAACATAGGTCCATTACATTTGCCGGCGTCGATGCAAAAAGTGACGCCAGATCAGTACGCGAGTAAGGTCGCGGATCCTTTACATCGTTCCGAAGCAACGAGAGGACACCATCCGACCCAGTGAGGCACTTGCATCGCGTGGGGCCGGTCGAGTTCCTCGGTTGAAGGACGGACAGGGAGGCCTCCCGGGGAACACAAGGGTAGCGAGTATCCTGTACCCCCCGAGGGGTCTCCCTCCGCGTGCGAGACGCGAGGAAAGCGATGGACGTCGTACTATGGCGTCAGAGGAATACCGTGACCGACGACACTCGCGGGGGTGAGCCCCCGGCACTTGAACGTGAGACAGCGTGGCGCGAGCTCGTACATCGGATGATGCAGCCCGTACCGGTGGAAGTCGTACCGACAGAACCGGAAACGGAGTTCTTCCCGGGTGGGATTCCCCCCAATCTCCCGGTCGACGTGCCTCTGCCTGGGTATGGCCGAGTTGTAGGAACGGTGCTCAACGAGAGGGGGCGAAAGGGTTTTACGCTCTATCTCGACGCTAAGGGAGCGGTGCCGGAACTACTGGACTTCTATCGCGATCACTTGCAGCCGCGTGGTTGGCGCGAGGTTGGCACCGCTCCACACACGGTCGACGGCTTCAACGATGCTGACGAATCCTCTCGCGGGCGTGCGGTGTTCTATCACAGTGAGCAGGAGTATACTCTCCTTGTTTGCGTGACACGAGCACAAGACGAGCCGGCGGCCGTACGAATCCAGGTGGATAGGGGGGCGGGCCCCCCATCAGTCCCGTCCGAGCCCCAATCGCCCCCGGTTAGCACGATCCCATCGCTGCCCCTCCCGCCGGGCGCGAGTATCGTGATGGGTGCTGGTCCCGCAAGTGTTCATCGGCCGGGCAGCGCGCACTCAAGCATCCAGATCGAGATCGAGTCGGACTTGGTCGCCGTAGCAGATTACTACACCCTACATTTGAGAAGAGGCGGGTGGACCGAGACGGCTAGCAACCAACACGGAGAATCGTTTTGGAGCGTCTGGACATTCAAGAACGGGGCAGGCCATGCGTGGCATGGCTTGCTTTTCGTGCTCCAGCGTCCAGATTTTGAGCATCGCTACGTGGCTCAGGTGTGGGCCGAGTGTGAGCAATAGGTCTGATACCGCGGACGCCGGAACACGAGTAGATTAAGACCGTTGTGAGACCCAGAGCGTCTTTCACTGGTTCCTCATCCTTTGCCCGGCCCGCTGTGCATCGGGGCATCGGGTACTCCTCGTCCGCGTCGATCGCCTCCACAGGGACCTCTGCCGCATCGCGCGGCCCCACGACACGGCGCTCGGCAAACCGGCGCCACGCCGACGTATATTGGGCGAAATAGAGTACATACATTGAGAACTGGACGCTCAACCGAGATCCTGGCCGGTGTCGCAGCTCTGGCATATGGGTGCGTCGTCATCGGGCTAACCTACGCGTTTTCCCCCGGCCCGGCCGGGACGTGGACTGGACGGCGGTTGTCCTATTCGTCCTGCTGCTTGCCTGCGTGGCCGCGGGCGCGTTGCTTCCGCCGAGGCCCTGGAGCGCGGCTCTGCTCTGGGGTGCATCCGCCGTTCTGCTCGTCGGCATTGTCCTGACGGTCGCAATCCCGGACGCGCTCCCGCCGCCCTTATTCGCCTTCGTCGCGGCCGTGCTGGGGACGCGCCTGACGATCAAGGACTTGCGGGGCAACGGGCAGATCCTGCCCACGTGGGACTTGTTCCAGCTGGGCGCAGGCCCCTGCACGGTCACCTCACCGTAGTCCCTCTCGCGTGAGCGCGAAGGGGGCAACGTCATCGAGAGGGCGTGCGCTTCGGTCGGAAGAGCCTGGGCTGAGAAGTAAGACGATTGTGACAGAAGGGAGACACCGGCTGTCCTCTCACGACGCGAGCACGTAGCTCATGCTCCCAATCTGCCGCACCGACCCCTTCAGCTCCAGCATCACCAACGTGCTGGCGACGACCGGCGCCGTCAGCGAGCTCTGGCGCACCAGGTCATCCACATGCACCGGCTCGTGCGACAACAGCGCCAGCAACCGGCTCTCTTCATCATTCGCCGGAATCGCCACCTTGATCTCCAGCTGCTGCACCGCCACCGTCAGATCGAGCTCGGCCAGGATATCCTCGGTGCCCGTCACCAACTTGGCGCGGCCGTCGCGGATCAGCCGGTTGCAGCCGAACGACCCGCGATCGGTTGCCCGGCCCGGAAAGGCAAACACCTCCCGGTTCTGCTCCAGCGCGTAGTCGGCGGTGATCAGCGCGCCAGACGTGTGGCCGGCCTCGACGACCACCGTGCCGAGTGACAGCCCGGAAATAATCCGGTTCCGCGCCGGAAAATTGAACGCATCAGGCTTGGTCCCGATCGGATACTCGGTGACGATCGCACCCCGCTGCGGGATGCGATTGAACAGGCTGCGATTCTCGGCCGGGTAGACGACGTCGATGCCGCAGCCCAGAACCGCGATCGTCCGGCCGCCGACATCCAGCGCCGCACGGTGCGCGATCGTATCGATCCCACGCGCCAGGCCGCTGACGATCGTCAGTCCCGCTCGCACTAGCTCCGGCACCACCCGCGCCGCGATCTCCTTACCGTAGACCGTTGGCCCGCGGGTCCCCACCACCCCGACGCTGCTCTCCTCGGGCGGCAGATCGCCGCGAACGTACAGCAGCGGCGCCGCGCCGGGGATCTCCTTGAGCCGAAGCGGGTACTCGGCATCGTAGATGCTGAGCACCCGCACCTCAAGGCGGCGCAGCTTCTCCATCTCCGCCTCGAGCGATAAAGAGCGCCGCCGCTCCAGCAACGCCGGAATTGAGGCGGCCTCGACGCCCGCCCGCTGCAGCTCGGCCTCATTCGCCCGCCAGGCGCGCTCCGGATCGCGCATTTGCGCCAGCAGCTTCTGGAAACGGGCCGGCCCGATCCCCGGCAGCAGGCTGAGGCCCACCAGATACCGCGTCTCCGCTCTCTCCACGAGCGGAATTATAGCGGGCATCGAGGGTACCTATTCGGCCCCCCTCCGGCCGATTGTCTGCATTTGGCGGGGCAGGGCTGGCGTCGAAAGCAAACAAAAAGGGCCGATGCCATAGCACCGGCCCCGGAGCACCCGAGCTATTAGCTCTTGACCGACACCTTGACGTTTTTCGGTCGAGCGTGCTCCTCCTTCGGCAGGGTCAGCCAGAGGATCCCATGCTCGTAGCTGGCCTCCGTCTTGGCGCCCTCCACGTCGACCGGAAGCGTGTAGGTCTCGTAGAACTCGCCGGTCGGGATGCCGTGCCAGATCCAGGTGCCGTTCTCCGGGAACGCCACGTCGAACTGCCCCTTGATCGTCACCTCCCGACCGACGACCTGGATGTCGAGCTTATCGGCGTTGATTCCGGGCAGGGCCGCCTGCATGACGTACGAATCCGCCGTTTCGATCAGGTTCACCGGAAGCATCGGCCGCGCCGGCTCGCCCCGAAACGCCGTGTCGAAGAAGGACGGCAGAAGCACGCTCTGCTGGAAAAGCCGGTCCATAACGTCCGGCAAGCGCGTCACCGACCCATTCGGCTGATACCGTGTCACCGTGTTCGCCATAACAACACCTCCTTACAAAACATGTGCGTGACACTGTCCGGCAAGAAGCTGCCGCGGATCCTTGATCCATTTACTACTTACCATATGGTGGCTCTTGTGTCAATACCCTTGATAGGCTCGACAGCAGGTTTTGGGCAAAAAGATCGGGAGCGCGGCCGGCGCCGCGCTCCCGATCCAGCCTTACAGGTAGCCCAGGTTCTTGAGCCGCTCCGAGACCAGCGCCTCTTCCTCGCTCGTGTACGCGGAGGCCGGCTCAAGCTGCGGCAGGTAGCCGAGCTCGCCGAGCGCGGTCATGATCCGCTCCACGCTCTCCTCCGGCGTCTCGCGATCGGTATGAACAACGATCTCCGGATTGACCGGCGCTTCGTACGGATCGGAGATGCCGGTGAACTGCGCGATCTCGCCGGCACGCGCCTTGGCGTACAGTCCCTTGACGTCCCGCTCCTCGCAAACCTCGAGCGGGCAATCGACGAAGATCTCGACGAAGCGGCGAATTTGCGATCGCGCGGCATCACGGGTGGCCTGATACGGCGAGATCGCGGCAGTGATGGCGATCACGCCGTTGCGCGACAGCAGCTTGGCGACGAATGCGATGCGCTGAATATTGGCGTCGCGGTCGGCCTTGGAAAAGCCCAGACCCTGACTGAGATTGGTGCGAATCTCGTCGCCGTCGAGCAGCTCGACGTACCGCTCCATCTCTCGGAAGCGCTGCACCAGCAGATTGGCCAGCGTCGACTTGCCGGACCCCGAAAGTCCGGTGAACCAAATAGTAAATCCTTCGTCCACGAATGCTCCTTGCAGATACGTAGCCACGGAGGGCTACGCCACGGTGCGGCTCCCCTCAGAGAACCCGACATAATAGTCTTTATTACTCTAATTGACCAGTCCGGTCGGGTTGAAATCGGTCAGCGATTGTGTTCGCGCGTATGCGCAATGTACTCCAGCAAATCCGACCGCGTGATCACACCCACCGGCTTCTGCTCTTCGGTCGCGATCAGCGCAGAGTCGTCGCCCAGCAGCGGCGCGATGAGGCTCTCGATCCCCTCGCGGATATCGACGGTCTCGAGCGGCTCGTCCATCACCTCCGCCACCGGCCGCTCCACCATTCCCGGCTCGCGGAAGACCTGCGCCAGCAACGACTTCTCCTGAATGCTGCCGACGATGTCCGTCACGCTATGTCCGTTCGCCCAATGCGCGACCGGCATCTGCGAGATGCTGTACTCCTGCAGCAGGTCGATCGCCTGCCCCACCTTCGCCTCCGGATCGACCGCTACCAGCTCAGGTAAAACGCCGGGTCGCGCGTGCAAGAGATCCGCGACCCGCGCCGCCGCCGGTAGCCGCTCCAGGAACCCGTTGTCCTGCATCCACTGGTCGTTGTAGACCTTGCTCAAATAGCTCCGGCCGCCATCGGGGAAAAGCACGACCATGAGCGTGTCCTCGTCGTAATCCTGCGCCACCTCCAGCGCCGCCGCCAGCGCGGTCCCGGACGATCCTCCTACCAGCAGGCCCTCTTCGCGTGTCACGCGACGGGCATTGCGAAAAGAATCGCGGTCGCTGACCCGCACCCAGCGATCGATGACGGCCGGATCGAACGTCCCGGGGAAGAAGTCCTCACCGATACCCTCAACCTTGTATGGACGCAGCTCGCCCCCCGAAAGGATCGACCCCTCCGGATCGGCGCCGACAATCGCGATATTCGGATTCTGCTCCTTGAGATATCGCCCCGTCCCGCTGATCGTCCCGCCAGTGCCGACGCCGGCGACGAACACGTCGATCTTCCCGTTCGTCTGCCGCCAGATTTCCGGACCGGTTGTCTCGTAGTGTGTCTCCGGATTCGCCCGGTTGTAATACTGATTCGGCTGAAACGCACCCGGCGTTTCGGCGGTGATGCGGTCGGCGACGCGATAGTAGCTCTCCGGCGACTCGGGCGGCACTGCCGTCGGCGTGATCACGACCTCGGCGCCGTACGCCTTGAGCAGCGCGATCTTCTCGGCGCTCATCTTGTCCGGCATCACGAAGACGGTCCGATACCCCTTGATCGCGGCGGCAATCGCCAGTCCGACACCGGTATTGCCGGATGTCGGCTCGACGATCGTGCTTCCCGGCCGCAGCAGCCCTTGCCGCTCGGCGTCCTCGATCATCCGGATGCCGATCCGGTCCTTCACGCTCCCACCCGGGTTCAAGTACTCGACCTTCGCCAGGATCGTCGGCCGGACGTGCCGCGCGACCCGATTCAGCCGCACCAGCGGCGTGTGCCCGATGAGCTGAAGAACGCTGTCGTAGGCGTCGATCCCTTCGCGTTGCGCCGTTACCACGGCTTTTAGCCTCCTAGGGCGGCAATTGCCGCCGACAGCCGGGCCACATCCGGCGTGCCCCAGCCCGTCACCGGGTCCCAGCCGGGACCGGCCCGGTAGTATTTGTTTCCACCCTTCGTCACATCATGGAACGCATGGCTGTAATCGGGCGAGTTCCCGACCTGATACAGCACTTGCGGTGCCACACCGAGCGGCTTCCCGGCGGCTGCGAACTGCTGCCGTAGCAGCGCCCAGATTCCCGCCCAGGCCGGCGAGCCCAGGCTCGTTCCGCCGAGACGGTGCCAATTGCCGTGGACATATGTGCGGACGCCCAGCGACGGCGCCGCCAGGAACGACACGTCCGGCGCCCAGCGATAGGCGTCCTTCGGCATGCCGGGCGCGGATTCCCACGCGGCGCGAAGCAGTGAGCGGGCAACGCCGCCGCCGCTGCGATCCCAGGCGGTCTCGCTTCCGATCTTGGTCGCCGATCTCATCTGCAAACTTGTCCCGCCGACCGCTACGACCGATGGATCGGCGGCCGGGTAGGCCACGCCAAGCCCGCTACCACAGGTGCTCTGCGGCCCCGGATGCGCGCCCGAATCGCCGCTGCTGGCGAAGATCGAAACTCCTTGCTGCAGCAGCATCGACAGCGCGCTCCGCGCAACGTCGACGTCCCCGCCAGGATGGCACGCGCCCAACGAGATGCTCACCGTCCCAACGCCGCGCCCGGGCATGAATCGTAGCTCGGACGCCAGCGGCTTCCAGGCCGATTGCCCGCTGCGCAGGTAGTAAACCTGGATGGTGGCCGCCGGCGCAATCGCATGCAGCCACTCGATATCGAGCGTCGTCTCGACGCCGCTGCCCAGGGGAAAACGCTTGCCGCCGGGGTAGTGACTCACGATATGCGGATCGTCCAACCCGTAGGCCTGATCGAACTTGTGGATATCCGACATCCGGAAGCTGTCCAGCTCGACGAGCGCCGCCGTCTGCCCCTGACCGTCGATGCCGGCCGCATGCAGCGGCTGTATGTCGTACGCATCCAGAATCGCCGCCGGCGTATACCCGCTCCCATCCTCGACGATCGACAGCCGTTGCAGGCCCGAACCCGGACCCGCGAGTAGCACAGGCAACGCGAGCAGAATAGCCGCGGCAACGCGTGTGAGGAGAGTGGGTACGGAAATGGGGAGCGCCATGGAGACGTCGTCGAAAATCGACGCCTACATCATATCGAAGCAAACGGTCGTTGGGAAGGAGTAGCGGGGGTTCAGTTCAAGAATTGTGAATAGCCGATCGTGGCTCGCTTTACCGCCGTTGATGCGGGCACCTACCCTCTTACGCTCTCCAGCGTCCTCAGCTTGATCGTATCCGCCCACCCATACGCCACTTCTTCCAGCACAATGCCACCAAGTTCCAGCGGCCGCGACCGCAACAACTTCCCTCCCAGGCTCTCGTAAAATCCTCTCGCCGGGTTGTTGCTCAAAACCCACACCAGCATCGCGTGGCGGTCGTCGGCGGCGAGACGGGTCGCTACCGCGCTGATCAGGCTGCGTCCGATGCCGCGATTCTGATAGCGATCGAGAATGTACAGCGCATACAGCTCGCCCGTGTAAACCGGATCCAGATCCCGCTCGCGACCGGCCATCGCGTACCCCACCACATGCCCCCGATCCTCGGCAACGAAAGCGAAGGGGCGATCCGGTGCTCTCAGCGTCCGCCGGAAATTTTCGGCACGTCGATCGTACGACAGGCCGCTCAGAACGTCGTCCGGCAGCAAGCCCTGGTACGCCGAACGCCAGGTGTCGACGCTCACCCGCGCTACCGCACCGGCATCGCGCAACATCGCCTCGCGCAGCTGAATCTCGCGCACCGAACCCTCCGCATTAGAATACGTCCGCAGGTCCGGTACCGTCGGAAGGTCCGGTGCCAGCTGCCGGGGCCAGCGAAGACTCCGGCACGTGGAGGTGAGATGACCGACACGGCCACGCCCGCGACACCCGGCACCATAACCTGTCACCTATTCCGTCAGGGACGCGAGGTCACGGAACACGTCGATCTGGCGCAGGTGCCTTCCCTTTTAAAGGAACAGGACACCCTCATCTGGGTCGATCTCGTCGCCCCGACGTTCGAGGACATGAAGGCCGTCCAGACGGCGTTCCACCTCCATCCTCTCGCCGTCGAAGACGCCGTGCAGGCGCACCAACGACCGAAGATCGAGGGCTACGGCCGCTACTGGTTCATCGTCGTCGACGGTGTCACGATCGAGGACCAGGCGTTCACCTTCCACGAGATCGCCATCTTCGCCTGTCAGAAATTCGTCATCACCGTTCGCGATGAGCCGGCCTATCCCTGGGACGAGGTCCACAATCGCTGGCAATCGCACCCTGAGGGTCTGAAGACCGGCGGCGGCTTCCTCCTCTATACCATCCTCGACAGCATCGTCGACGATTACAGCCCAGCCAACCAGATCCTCGAAGACCAGGTCGATCGTCTCGAAGAGGCGCTCTTCAGCAAGACGTACCAGAACCAACTGCAAAAGCTTCTGCCCGACATCTTCCAGCTCAAATCCCAGGGCCAGCGATTCCGCCATGTCGTCCTTCCGATGCGCGACGTCCTCAATCCGTTGGTGCGCGACGACCTCGACCTCTTCCCCGAGCAAGATGCACTCTACTTTCGTGATGTCTACGACCACGCCACACGGATCATCGACGAGCTGGATACCATGCGCGAGCTCGTAAACAGCGCCCTCGAGATCCACGTCTCGGTCGTCGCCAACCGTCAGAACGAGATCGTCACCCAGCTGACGATCATCGCCGCCTTCTTCCTGCCGCTGACCTTCATCGTCGGTTTCTTCGGCATGAACTTCAATTTCCTGGTCTCGCACATCACCAGCACGCCGGTCTTTTTTGTGCTCGGCGTCGGGGCCGAGATCGTCGCCGTGGTTGCCACCTTCATCTATTTCAAAGTGAAGGGCTGGTTCTGATCCGGTGCTATCCTCGATCGGATAAGGATGGTCAGATGGACACGATCTACATGCAGTACCTCTTCTACCGGCTGGATCCAGTCTGGCGGCGACTCCCCGCCGACGAGCGCACCTGCCGGTCCACCGAGCTTGCCGAGACCATCGAGCGGCAGGGCGGAATCACCACCCACGCCTACAGCCTGACCGGCCTCAAAGCCGGCCGCGACCTGCTGCTCTGGCGCCACGGCAACGATCTCGCCGCGCTCCAACAGGCCGCCAGCGAGATTCACCGCACCGATCTGGGCCGCTACCTCGAGATCAGCGACTCGTACATCGGACTGATCGGCACCTCGACCTACACCCGCCGCCAGACCCCGCAGGAGCAGGCAGCGCTGGCCCAGGAACGCGGCACGTATCTCATCATCTACCCCTTCACCAAGACGATCGACTGGTACTTCCTCAGCCAGGCGGCGCGGCAGGGAATGATGAACGAGCACATCAAGATCGGCCACGAGTACTCCCACATCAAGCAAATCCTCGTGTACTCGACCGGCCTAGACGACCAGGAGTTCATCGTCGCCTACGAGACCGAGGATCTGGCCGAGTTCCACAAACTGGTCCGCGACCTCCGCCCCACCGACTCGCGGCGCTACACGCTCTCCGACACGCCGATCTACACCGCCGTGCACCGCCCCCTACGCGAAGCGCTCGACCTCCTGGCGTGAGGCCGGACGCACGACGGCGAGCGCGGATTGTGACAGCGTTGCGTAGTAAGGCGTCCCCGCTCCCCGAAGTGCCTTCCGTAGGGACTGCAGCTCCGTCTCTGTCCGCCCTCGGCGCCCGCCGGCGGCACAGCTCCCTCCGCGGACAATTTCGGTAGGTCTACGACTCTTGCAGACCGAACGTTATGGATAACCGCTTTAACGACACTCTTCTCCGCGCCCTACGGCGGGAACCGGCGCACCACACGCCGATCTGGTTCATGCGGCAGGCGGGACGCTCGCTGCCCGAGTACCGGGCGATCAAGCAGAACCACACCCTCCTCGATATCTGCCGCGATCCGGAGCTCTGCGCCGAGGTCACCCTGCAGCCGGTTCGGCGGCTGGGCGTCGATGCGGCAATCCTCTACGCCGACATCATCCTCCCGCTCGTCGCCGCCGGGGTGGATATCGAGATCGTCGAAGGTGTCGGCCCGGTGGTGGCGGAACCGATTCGAGAAATTGCTGATATCGATCGCCTGCCGCTTCCACAACCGGAAGACCTCGACTTCCAGATCGAGACGATCCGGATCCTGCGCCGCGAGCTGTCGGTCCCGCTGATCGGTTTCGGCGGCGCGCCGTTCACGCTCGCCAGCTACCTCGTCGAGGGCCGCCCGTCACGTGACTTCGTTCGGACGAAGACGATGATGTACGCGGCTCCGAACGTCTGGGAAGCGCTCATGTCGCGCCTGGGGGATATCGTCGCGAGCTATCTGCGCATCCAGGCGAACGCCGGCATTCAAGCGTTTCAGCTCTTCGACAGTTGGGCCGGCGTCCTGTCGCCCGACGACTACATCCGCTTCGTCCAGCCGTACTCCGCCCGCGTCCTGGTCGCTGTGCAGTACATCGGTTTGCCGTCCATCCACTTCGGCACCGGAACCGCGACTCTTCTGACGGCGATGCGCGATGCCGGGGGCGACGCAATAGGTGTCGACTGGCGCATACCGCTAGACGTTGCCTGGCAGACGATCGGCCACGACCGCGCCATCCAGGGAAACCTCGACCCGGCAGTCGTGCTGGGGCCGTGGGATGTCGTCGAGCGTAAGGCGACCGCCGTTCTCCGCCGCGCCGTCGGCCGGCCGGGTCACATCTTCAATCTCGGCCACGGCGTCCTGCCCCAGACCGATCCGGACGTTTTGGCACGGTTGGTAGAATTCGTCCATGAGCGCACCGCCGCGACGCCCGTCGGGGAAGAGGAAGCGCGTCCTGATTACGCGCGCTGAGGGTGCCGCCGAACCGCTGCGCCGCGCCCTCGAAGAGCTGGGCGCGGAGGTGAGCGAACTGCCGGTCATTGCCGTCGAACCACCCGCGGATCCCGATCCGCTAAACCAATCGCTCGCTCGCATCGCCGAGTTCGACTGGATCGTCTTCACCAGCCAGAACGCGGTCCGCGCCGTGACCGCCGGTACACAGCTAGACACCGCAGTGGCGATTTGCAATCGCCAGCCCGGTGCCTCCCACCGACAGACGACCCATCCGGACCGCGTTCCTTTTAGCTCGCCGATTAACTCCCTGAAGGTCGCCGCCGTCAGCCGGGCCACTGCCGACGCCCTGTCCGACACCGGCATCACCCCCACTCTCGTCGCCGACAAACCCACCGGCGCCGGCCTGGCGACCGAACTTATCGCCACCGGCATCGCGGGCAAGCGAATCCTGCTTCCGCAGGGCAACCTGGCCGGAGACGAACTGGCAAGCGCACTCCGCTGCGCCGGGGCCGATGTAGAAACCGTCATCGCCTATACGATCACCTGTCCCGACGTCTCTCCGGAAAAACTGGCGCCGCTGCGGAACGGCGAAATTGATGCCGTCACGCTAGCCAGCCCCTCGGCTTATAGGAATCTCTGCGCCGTGCTCGGCGACGATTCCTGCCTCGACCGCGTCGGCCTGATCTGTATCGGTCCAACGACCGCAAAAGCAGTGCGGGAGAGCGGCCGCGAGCCGGCGGCGATCGCGGCCGAACCATCGACAACCGTGCTGGCACGCGCCGCCATGTCCATCGAGGGAGCCGCCGTATGAGCGAAACGACCGGCGTCCTCCTGATGGCCTACGGCACCCCCGGCACGCTGGATGACGTCGAGCCCTACTACACCCACATCCGGCACGGGCGGCGGCCGTCCGACGCGCTGCTTGCCGAGCTGCGCGAGCGCTACGAGACGGTCGGCGGCACCACACCCCTCCTTCGCATAACCGCCGAGACGCGCGACGCGCTGGAACGACAACTTGGCGACGGCTACCGCGTCGTCCTGGGAATGAAGCACTGGCATCCCTATATCGAGCAGGGCGTCCGCGAGATGGCGGAGGCCGGCATTGAGCGCGCCGTCGGCCTCATCCTCGCCCCCCATTACTCCCGCATGAGCATCGGCCAGTACTACGACTACGTCAATCAGGCGCAGCAAAAACTCGGCACCTCGATCGAGATCCTGCCGATCGAAAGCTGGCACCTGCACCCTCCCTACCTCGACGCCGTGGCCCGTCGGATCGAGCAGGCACTTCCCCAAGTCGGACCGCCAGAGGACGTGACCGTCATCTTCACCGCCCACAGCCTCCCGACCCGCATCCTCGCCGCCGGCGATCCCTACCCCGATCAGCTACGCGAGACGAGCGAAGCCCTGGCGCAAATGCTCGGCCTACCGCACTGGACCTTCGCCTACCAGAGCGCCGGCCGCACCGCCGATCCCTGGCTCGGCCCGGATCTGGTCGAAGTGGTCAACCGCCTGGCGGACGAGGGCGTCCGCAAGATCCTCGTCGCGCCAATCGGCTTCGTCTCCGACCACCTCGAAATCCTCTACGACATCGACTACGAAGCGAAGCAGGCTGCCGATGAACGGGGCATAACCCTCTCCCGCATCGAGATGCTTAACGCCTCGCCCGACTTCGTCGCCGGCCTCGTCGACCTCGCCCGCGCCCGCGTGGGCCGCGGAGCGCTGTAATCAGGGTGGCCCGGTGTCGCCCCAAGCACCCCGCCTACGGAAGCGCCGAGAACACCCCATGTATGCGACCAGAATATCTCTACTGAAACAACCGTCAAGCATTTGACACAAGAGAAGCGACCTGCTAGGGTAGGGCCGACCTTATCCCTTCTGACATGTGTCAGACGAGGTTCCTGAGGAGAGCGCGCGCCCGTACGCGCGGTAGACGGTGGTGGGTCATCACCGGATCGGGATGCCTTTGCCGCCAAGAAGGAGACGTGCTGCATGGCCTCCCCATTTCGTGCCGTAGCTCTTGCCCTTGCGATCTCACTCGCCGGTTCATTGGCAGTGCGTGCCCCCGTGTCATCCGCGGCCACCCGCAGCCGGCTCGTCGCGCCGCTGGCTATACCAAAGAAGGCAACCGTCACCCGTGTCCCGATCTCGTTTGAGCCCAATGTTGGGCAGGCGGATCGCCGCGTGTCCTTCATCGCACGGGTTCCGGGCGGCACCTTGTTCCTCACGCGCTCGGGTGCCGTGATGACTCACGCCTTGGCACAAGCAACGCACAAATATGACGCACACGTCCTTAGTCGGGCGAGTGGTCCGCCAACCGAGCGCGCGAATTCCCGGGAAGCAGTCACCCGTCTGGAGTTCTTGGGCGCCCGTGCCCATGTACGCCTCGTTGGTCAGCGGCGGCTCCCCGGCAAAGCGAACTATTTCCTCGGCAACGATCCGCGTCACTGGCACACGAACGTGCCCACCTTCAGCCGCGTCGAGTATCATGACCTCTACCCCGGTATTGATTTGCTCTACCAAGGGACGAGCGGGCGCGTCGAATACAGCTGGCTGGTCCACCCGGGCGCGAGCCTGGCTCGCATCCGCTTGCGCATCCTGGGAGCCGGCAAGCCGTGGATCGACGCTGAGGGCAATCTCAGGACGCGGTACGCCGCGGGTAAGGAGTTTGTCGAGCTCCGTCCCCACATCTTCCAGCCCTCTGAGGGGAAGCACCACCCTGTCACCGGACACTACGTGATCGGTCGCGATGGGGTGGTTCGCTTTGCCGTCGGTCATTACGATCGACGCGACGATCTAGACATCGACCCGGTGCTTACGTACAGCACATACCTCGGCGGGTCTCAATTCGACGGATCATACTCCTACGCGTTTGGAGACGGCCCGGCGGTCGACAGCGTCGGAGACGTCTACGTCACCGGCGACACCTACTCGCTGGATTTCCCGACGGAGACCCCCTTCCAGACCGTGAACGCCGGAGCGAATGATGTCTTTGTCGCCAAGCTGAACCCGAGTGGGACGGCGCTCCTGTACAGTACCTATCTGGGTGGGACTGGAGAGGACGCCGGAAACGGCCTAACTGTTGATGGGGCAGGCGATGCGTACGTCACCGGATTCACGGCGTCCAGTAACTTCCCGACACAGAATGCCATTCAGTCGACCTACGCCGGCGATTACGACGCCTTCGTCGCCGAACTCAGCCCGAGCGGGGATGCACTGATCTACAGTACCTACCTGGGTGGCACCCTGGATGACGAAGGCCAAGGGATCGCAGTAGGTAGCTCCGGTGAGGCATACGTGACCGGCGAAACGGCGTCCGCTGACTTTCCGGTTGCCAATGCGTTCCAGTCGTCGTTCGGCGGTGCCAGCTACGATGCCTTCGTGACCAAGATCAGCACCGGCGGAACATCGCTCGTGTACAGTACCTATCTGGGTGGGAGCGACACCGACTACGGAAGGGCGATCGCCGTCGACTCGTCAGGCAGCGCCTACGTGGCCGGGTACACATACTCAACCGATTTCCCGACGCGCAATCCGCTACAGGCGACAAACGCGGGGAACACGGACGTCTATGTCAGCAAGCTGAGCCCTGCGGGATCCGCGCTGGTCTACAGCACCTACCTCGGAGGGAGCGGTAACGATGCCGCGGAGGCAATCGCAGTTGATAGCGCCGGCAACGCCTACGTGACCGGACGCACATCCTCTGACGACTTCCCAACTCACAACCCCATTCAAGCCCAGTGCGCGAGTTGTACCTCGTGGGACGACGCCTTCGTCTCGGAACTGAACGCGGCCGGGACCGGCCTGGCCTATAGCACCTATCTCGGTGGGAGCAACACGGACGAGGCCTACGGAATCGCTGTTGATGGGCTGGGTAACGCCTTCATCACCGGCAGTACCTCTTCGACCGATTTCCCGATCGACGACGCCTTCCAGACTGCTAATGCGGGTGCCTTTGACGTCTTTGTGGCGGAAGTCGCCTTTAATGGGACCGGGCTGGTCTACAGCACTTATATCGGCGGAAGTGACTCTGATTATGGCTCCGGCATTGCGGTCGACAGCTCAGACAACGCGTTCATCACGGGCACGACGCAGTCGACCGATTTCCTGACACAGGACCCGCTCCAGCCCACCTACGGCGGCGGTGGGGACGCATTTATTCTCAAAGTTTCGACTGGACTCGGAGCACCGACGTCCGAGGCACTCAATGGAAACAATCCCAGCGAGCATCCTACCACCTGTTCCTCGACGAGTCATCCGATCGACTGCGCCACCGGTGACTTCTGGCACACCTTCGATGACCTCTCGATCCCGGGCCGTGGCGTCCCGCTTGATTTCACCCGCACCTACAATTCCTTAAATGCGGCTCAGGGTGGTCCGCTCGGTTACGGCTGGACGGATAGTTACGACATGTTTCTGACCACCGACGGTAAGGGAAACTACGCCGTCTATCAAGAGGACGGGAGCACCATTCCCTTTACCTGCTCGGGTACATCGTGCACCGCTCCCAGTCGGGTCCTCGCCTCTCTTGTCCCTAGCGCCGATCAAAGCCAATACACGTTGACCCGCTACCAGAACCAAGAGAAGCTCGTCTTCGCCGCACCAACGGTCTCGACCCCCGGCCAACTGTTGCAGGAGATCGACCGCAACGGCTATACGACCACGCTCTCTTACACAAGCGGTGCCCTGACCTCGGTTGCCGACCCAGTCGGCCGGACGCTGAGCCTCCAGTACAACCCGAGCGGCTATATCAGCGGCGTCAGTGATCAAAGCGGCCGTCAGGTGACGTTTACCTACGACAGCAACGGCAACTTGACCGACGCGATCGACGCGAACGGCGGCCACTGGTACTTCACCTATGACAGCAACCACCTGCTCCTCACCATGGAAGATCCGGTCCAGTACGCGCTGGTCGGTCCGGTGTCCACCGGTCCGGTTACGACCAACGTCTACAACAGCTCCGGTCAGGTGACATCGCAAACGGATCCGATGGGCAACAAGACGACGTTCGAGTACACCCAAAACGCGGACGGCACCGAAACAACGACCATCACCGACCCAAACGGCAAGGTGACCACCGAGACCTACAGCAACAACGAACTGACCTCACTGACACGGGGCGTGGGAACGTCGCAACAGGCAACCTGGGCGTATACCTACGACCCGGCGACCTTGGGGATCACCTCGGTCACCGACCCGAACAACCACGTCTGGACGCAGACCTGGGACAGCCACGGCAACCTGCTCAGCCGCACGGATCCCAACAACCACACGACCACCTATACGTACGATTCTCTCAACGATCTGACCTCCGTAACCGACCCGGAGCAGGTCACGACGACCTATACCTACGATTCGCATGGAAACCTCTTGACTGTCTCTCGTCCGGCATCGTACGGAGGTGCAAAATTACTACACGTGCGGACGAAGGCATTCGCCAAGGCGCCCATGCCGACAGATCGGCGGCGACTGCGGGGACTAATGACCCGCCGTCATCCCCTGATGCCTGCCCTGGACGTTCCGGGCAACCTCCTGCAGAATGGTGACTTCGAGAGCGGCACATCGCCGTGGGTCACGAATATCGGGAACGGCCATTCGATCCTCACGACCAGCCAGGCACACAGCCCCACCCACAGCGCCATACTGTGCGGCTACCAGTCGTGCCGCGATCTCTTGTCCCAGACCTTTACCGTGCCGACCTCCATCACGACCCTGACGTTCAGCTTCTGGTACAACATCAGCACCCAGGTCACGGCCTCGCAGTGCACGCAAACGCTGTACGTCGAGTTCACGACCTCGGGCGGCTCGGTCATCGATCGGGTGGTCAATCTCTGCAACCTCAACGCGACATCCGGCTGGGCGCAGAAGAGTTTTAACGTCACGGGAGCGCTGACGCCGTATGCCGGCCAGAAGGTCACGCTGGTCGCGGAAGCCCTGACCAATGGCATCCAGTGCTGCACCAGTTTCTATCTCGACGACGTCAGCATCATCAACGGAACGCCCACGCCAACCCCGACGCCGACAAACACCCCGACGCCGACAAACACACCGACGCCAACACCGACCAATACGCCAATTCCAACCGATACTCCGACCGCCACCGCGACCCCGACCAATACCGCGACGCCAACCGACACGCCCATCCCCACCGCCATTCCAACCGCGACACCCAACCCCTCACCGTCCTGTACCATCGATAACGGCTCGCCGCCTTCGACGACCGATGCCGAGTACGTCGTCGGCTACGATCCCAACAACCCGGGAGACGTCGCCTCGCTCACCGATCCCAATGGCAACGTCACCAGCTTTGCCTACGACAGCGATGGCAACCTCATCCGAGTCTGCGACCCGCTGGGCGACGCCACGACGTATGGCTACAACGCGCAGGGTCTCCCGACCTCCGTCATTAGTCCCAAGGGAAACCTCGCGGGCGCCAATCCGGCCGATTTCACCACCGGCTATACCTACGATTCCCTCGGCAATATCCTCTCGATCACCGACCCGCTGGGCGACACATCGCAGTATCAGTACGACGCCAACGGCAATCTCACCCAGATCACCGATCCCCGGACCAACGTCACCGTCTACACGTACGACGCCGATAACCATTTGACAGCCGCGGCCCTCCCTGACCAGGCCACACTCGCCTACGGCTACGATGGCAACGGGAACCTTACTTCGGAGACCAACGGCCTCTCGAACGCCACGACCTACCAGTACGACCCGCTGGATCGCCTGATCGCCCGGACCGATCCGCTGCAGCGCACGACTAGCTATACGTACGACGGCGCCGGCAATCTCCTCACCGTCACCGATCCGTCCAGCCGGGTCACGACGTATGGCTACGATCCGGCGAACCAGCTCACCGGCGTCTCCTACAGCGACGGCACAACGCCGACTGTCAGCTACCAGCACAACGCCGACGGTCTCCGAACCCAGATGACGGATGGAACCGGGACCACCACCTACCAGTACGACTCCCTCAACCGCCTGACCCAGGTCACCGACGGCGCCAACAACACCGTCGGCTACGCCTACGATCTGGCGGGGAACCTGACCAACTTGACCTATCCGGATGCCACCCAAGTCACCCGTCTCTACAATCAGGCCAACGAGGTCACTCAGATCACCGACTGGCTGCACCACACGACGAATTTCGTCTACGATCCCAACGGCAACCTGATTCAGGAGGACTATCCCAACACCACGGTTGCCTCCTCTAGCTACGACAATGCCGATCAGGTCACCCAGATCGCGGATACCGCCAACGGCTCCCCCCTCTGGACCTTCCCCTACACCCGCGATGCCAACGGCCAGGTCGCCACGACCACCGATCCGATCGCGGGGTCCCAGCACACCTACGGTTACGATCCGCTGAACCGTCTGACGAGCGATCAGACGGGGAGTGATACCGAGAGCTGGAGCTACGATAACGCCGATAACCTGACCGGCATCCAGGGCACGGGCGCCGGGACCCAGAGCACGCTCACGTATGACACCGCCCAGGAGCTAACCGGGCTGACGACGACCACCAACGGCGCACAGACGGCGAACGTGAGTTACACGTACGATGCGTTGGGTGAGAGGATCGGGAGCACGGATAGAGTGAGCGGGACGGGCATGGTCTACGACTGGAACCAGGCGGGAGAGCTGACGCAGGCCGGCACCGCACCAAGCCACTTCAATCCGAACGGCACGGGAAACAAATACACCTACGACGGTGATGGGTTGCGGGCCAGTACCGAATACTACTCGACCGCTCAGACGGCACCGGTCAATGAGGTATGGAACCAGGCAGAGCGGATGCCCCTCCTCATCGAGGAGGAGACAGGTGGATCGGTTACCGCCAAATACGTCACCGGGCCGGGAGGGCTGCCCCTAGAGCAGGTGGATAGTTCCGGGGACGTCACCTACCTCTACCAGGATCAACTCGGCAGCACCCGGGGATTAACCGATCAGTCGGGAAATGTCGTCGGCACGTATACCTACGATGCCTACGGGAATGTCATCAACCAGACCGGCAGTATCTCGACACCCTTCCAGTTCGCCGGGCAGGACACCGATTCGGTCAACGGATTGCAGTACCTCCGGAACCGGTACTACGATCCGGCGACCGGGCAGTTCTTGAGTGTGGATTCGCTGGCCCCTCTCACGCAGCAGCCATATAGCTACGCCGACGTCGATCCAGTGAACAGTGTAGATCCGGAAGGACTATATGGATATACGCTGCAATTTGATCTGGGAAACCTGGGACCAACAGGCCCGGCGCTCGCAACCGGCGCGCTGCAGCGCCAATTCCCTGTGTGGCCTTTTCAGGTCGAAGGGCGCAACGGCGAGAACAGGTTTATGGTAGGTCACGTGTACGATCTATATCTCCCCCTTGACCTGCATGCGCCATATAATCCTTGCGGTTTTCTCGCGATATGTACCCGAGTCACCGGTCCGAATCCAATACGTGTTACGGGAATGTCCCCGAACTCCCTGGCCTTCGTCTCCCTCCCAGGTCACAGTGAGGGCGCGGGCAACACCATCACATTTTCGACCTGCCTGCAAAGCAATGGCAGCACGCTGCTATCCATCAGTGCCGGCGGCCCCACCCAGGTCGCGGACCTGCCGGTGCTCAGCTGGGTGTTTGAAAACATCGTACCCCACTACCTCTGGGGCGAGTTGGCCGGGAACCTCTCTCACAGTCTTAGTCCTTAGAACACGGCCCCAGCGGAAATTGAGTCACACGCAACTCGCCTACGCTATGCTGGCGCTCCTGGCGATCAGCATCGTGACCGGAATACTGGCATCGGGCCTAAAGCCCCCAACGGCTCTACGCTGGCTTCTATGGGCGCTCAGCGCAGTAACTTTTGGCGCGGCCCTCGCGGCCTACATCCTAGTGTTCCCGGCAATGTAACCCTCGCCACGACCCTCCTCAGCTTTTCGAGCGTTGCTGCACTTCGCGCGTTACCGCACGCAACGCGGCAAGGGCGAGAAGGCGCTGAATAAGCATGGTCACGGGGCTTAGCACCGAAGTTAGCCAAGTCCCAGGCCATGAGCAGGTCTCTATGGAGAAAACGACTTCGTTGCCCGGTCGCAATTGCAGGGAGAATGTAGCGATCCCACGCTCAGGGTGGCCCTTCAGAGTAACGTACGTGAAGGCCGTTGCCGGCTCCGGGTCATTGGGCCGGTCGAGCAAGCTGATCACGCGAACGGCGGACTCAAGCGCGATAGGGCCGAAGAAGGTTCTTTGAACGATCAAGGCGTTTGAGACGAGTTCGCTCGGCGGGCATATCGCGGACTTCACAACACTTTCCGGATATATTTCATAACGCAGCAGCCGGTTCCGAATTCGAGCGAAGGCCCGACCGGCGTCTTCCTTGGACTCAAGACGATATCGTCGCTCGTACCGGGCAGCAGTGCAGTTACCCAGGTGGGGACTGGAGGCGCGCTGCCATACGACAGCGTCTCTACATGAGGGCTCACTGCGCGTTAGTAACAGCCGCAAGTTCTCGAACTCCGTTGAAGCGATCCCGGCTTCCTCGGCGGGAGCGCACGACGCCGGGCGGCATGAGGACTCCCCCCTCCCCACATAATCGATGACTCGGATCTCCAGTGTCCACCGAACGACGGCTACCTCAGACCAGAGCGACCCTTGTTCTGCTATCGCCGGCTCAGTCGTAATAGTCCGGCGTCTTGCGCAATCCCTCCCACTGGTTCGGATCGTGTCCATACACCAGCATCGCCCCCGACTCCTTCGCGATCGCCTGCAACCTCTCCGCGCTGGCCCGCGCCGCGTCCGGATCCGTATACGCGTCCCAGTTGTCACGATCCACATTGTCCGGCGTGTAGATCGCGTCGATCCCCAGGATGATTGGACCGCTGTTCGGCAGATCGACCATCACCGACGCGTGCCCCGGCACGTGCCCCGACGTCTTAAGAACCGTCACTCCCGGCGCAATCACCGTGTCGCCCTCCACGATCTCCCATGTCAGTCCCGGAATGTCGTACGTCTCGGGATAGTACTCGCCCGGGTTACTCATGATGTCGTCGTAACAGTCCCGCTGCACGACGATGCGGCTGCCCGTGAAGTCGCCGGTATTGCCGGCGTGGTCGAAATGGAAGTGCGTCGCCACCACCGTGTCGATGTCCGGCGGCGCCAGCCCCAGCTCCGCCAGCCGGTTGACGACGTAATCCTTCGGCTTCATCCGCAGCTTCAGAACCTCGCCGAACTCGGTCCCTCCGAAAAGAGCTTCCGGATCCTCGATCAGGCGCCGCGGCATCCCCGTATCGACCAGGATGTTTCGCTCGCCAGACTGGATCAGGTAGCCGACGATCGGAATCGTCCACCACGTCCCGACATCCAGCCCCGGCGTCAGGACCGCCCCCTTGTCGACGTAGCAGCTGCCGAGCGGCAGAACGTACAGCCGAGTCACGCCGGTTCGAGAACGCTCGTCTGATCGTCGATCGGGTAATCGAAAGCCAGGATCTCGACATCGCGGGAGAACACCCAGTCCGAGAACGCCTGGTGGAACGGGTGAGGCGTGTACGCCCGCAAGCGGTCGATATTCTCGAACACCGAATACATCCCGTACTGGTAGCCGCGCGAGCGTCCGCTGGTATCAGCGCCGATCCGGAGCTGCACAAACCCGCCGATCTTCTCCGGAAACTGCCGCACCATGTCGAACATCTCGCGCTCCTCATCCTCAGGCAGCGGCTCAGGGAACTTGAACAGCACGATGTGTTGAATCTGCGCCATATAACCTTCCTCCTACGACGCGCCTGAACCCCGTACGTGCCGGTCTCAACCCTCCCCCACATCGTTTCCCCCTCGCCCGCGCACGGGAGAGGGGGTTAGGGGGTGAGGGCCTTCGCGCCCCTCTAGTAAAACTCGAAGTACTCGCGCATCTCCCAGTCCGTTACCTCCGACAGGAACCGGTCGATCTCGCTCTTCTTCATCGCCAGATAGTAATCGACCATCGGGTCGCCGAAGGCGCCGCGGAAGAAACGGTCGCGATCGAGCGCCTCCATCGCCTCCCATAAAGCACGCGGAAGCATCGGGGCATCGGCGATGTACGGATCGGCCTCGACCGGCGGCGGCGGGACCGCCCCCTTCTTGATGCCGTCCAGCCCGGCCGCGATGTTGGCAGCCATATACAGGTACGGATTGGCCGCAGGCTCGCCCATGCGGTTCTCCACGTGTGTGCTCGGATCACCCGGCTCGCCCTGGATGCGCACCATGGCGCCGCGATTCTCGATCGCCCAGGTCACGCGGTCCGGCGCGAACGAATACGGCTTGTACCTCTTGTAGCCGTTCACCGTCGGCGACGCGAACGCCGTCATGGGAATCGCGTGCTCGAGAATGCCGGCGACAAAGGAGAGGCCCGCAGGAGACAGCACGTTTCCGTCACTCCCGACGAAGGCGTTGAGATCGTCGTTCCCCTCACTCAGCGATTGGTGCAGGTGCCAGCCGCTGGAGAAGAAGTTGGGGAAGGCGGGCCGCGACATGAAGCTGGCGTGGTAGCCGTTCTCGTAGCAGATCTGCTTGGTCGCGCTCCGGAACAGGATGACCGAATCCGCCGCGTCCAGCCCGGGCAACGGGTCGAACGTCACCTCGGTCTGCCCCGGCCCCCACTCGTCCTCCATCGTCCGCAGCGGCAGGCCGAGCGCCTCCAGATTGTCGCGCAGCACCTGCAAAAAGTCGTCGATCTCCGCCAGTCGCGTTTCCGAGAGGTACTGGTAGCCGTGCGCCACGATGCTGACCGCCGGTGGGGCCGGCGGCGTACCGGTATCGTTCAGACCGATGTGCGTGGACTCGCGCTTCGTGAGGTAGAACTCGATTTCGAGTCCCGCCGAATAGTCGTAGCCGAGCTTGCGCGCCTCGTCCAGCTGCTGCCGGAGGACGCTGCGCGTCGAAAACGGAACCGGCTTGCCGTTGGAGAAGTACATGTCCGAGAGGATCCAGCCCGTCTTCTCCACCCACGACAGCTCACGAAAACTGCGCGGGTCCGGAACCAGGATGAAGTCCTGGAACCCGGTGAACTCGGGAATCCCGAAGCCACCGCCCTGGACGAACAGCGGGGTGAAGACGTGGTTGGCGCTGTCCATGTGAACCGTAGCGCCGGAGAAGTCGATCCCGTTACTCAGCGCCCGGATGAAGTCACGCGTCGAGACGAATTTACACCGCGGGCTCCCGTGCTGATCCGCCCAGATAATGCGGATCGTTCGCAACCCGCGCTCCTGCACGTGCTCCGCCAGGGCGCGAGCGGCTTCCTGCTGTTCCGGCGTATACAGCCCATGCCGCTCGATGAAACCGCCGGCGGCAACTGACGCTGGTTTCGATTCCGAGATCGTCATGATGTATTCCTTCTCCTACTCAAAAACCTAGGGCGTGCCAACCCATTTCGAATGGAATCTGGCCAGGAGCGTTCCGGCTCACGATCCTTCGCTGTTCAACGTGCGCCGCAGGAGCGTCCCGAGGCGGCGAACCCCCTCGTCGATCACGTCGTCCTGCACGCCGCTGAACGACAGTCGCAAATTGTTCCTACCCTGCTTCTCGTCGGTAAAGAAAACCGATCCGGGAACGAAGGCCACCGACTCTTCCATCGCCTGCTCCGCCAGTGCGTTCGTGTCGATCGTGTCCGGCACGGTCAGCCAGGTGACGAACCCGCCGCGCGGCTCGGTCCAGGTAATCCCGTCCGGCATGTGCTTGCGCAGCGCCCCCATCATCAGCTCACGCCGCCGACGGTAGAATTCCTGCGCCCGCTCGATCTGTCGGTCCAGGTCGCCGCGCCGTCCGTACTCTTCTAGAAGCCGCTGCCCCATCGAGCCGGCGCACTGGTCGGTGTTTTGCTTGGCCAGGATCATCTGGTCGGTCACCGGTCCCGGACCGGCGGCCCAGCCCAGTCGCACGCCGGGGAAGAAGGTCTTCGAAAATGTCCCGACCTGAACGACGACGTCCGGGCCGAGCGACCAGAGGCTCGGCAAACGCTCGCCGAAGAACCCGAGCTCGCGATAGGTGACGTCCTCGACCACCAGCACGCCGTAGCGCCGCGCCAACTCTACCACCCGCTGCCGCCGCTCGGCCGACAAACTCACCCCGGTGGGATTCTGGTAGTCGGGGATCGTATAGAAGAGCTTCGGCGTCGGCTCGGCCGCCATTGTCTCTTCGAGCAGATCGACCCGCACGCCTTCGTCGTCCATCGGCACGGCCACGACATTCGCCTCGAAGCTGCGGAATCCCATCGGTGCGCCGAGGTAGGTCGGCGCTTCCACCAGCGCCGTGTCTCCGGCGTCGAGAAACGTCTTGCCCAGGAGCTCCAGCGCCTCGATGCAGCCGCTGGTAATCATGATCTCGTCCGCGCCGGGCCGAACCCCCTCGCGCTCGAGCAGCCGGTCCGAGACGTACGCCAGCGTGCTCGCCAGTCCTTTAACCGGCGCGTACTGCAGCGCCGACGAATCGCCCGACGCAAGCATGTCGCGCATCAGGTCCGCCAGCTTCTCGCCGGGTAGGGTCGCCGGATCGGGTAGGCCCCCGGCGAAGGAGATGACCTCCGTATTTCCCGAGAGGGCCAGGATCGCCGCCAGAGCGCCTCCGGCGCCGGTGCGCGTTCGCTCGGCAAACGTATCGACCCAGTTGGTTGTGGTGTCCGCGATCGTCATGATTCTCCTCAGCAAGTCGGCGTACTATTCCTTACCCTACCTCCAATGACGGCTGCGACGCGTGTGGGACCGGGCAACCATCTGGCGCCCGGTCCTCCGCGTTGCCAATCGCAGCCCTTACGAACCAGGAGCGGGCGCGGCCTGCGTGTCGAGAACCGTCGCCTCCTCGCCGCCTTCCTCGCCCAGGATCGAGCCGATCTTGGCGATCAGCGCCGGCTGGTTCGCTCGCAGGTACAGCACGACCCCAATGCCGATGAGCAGCCACACCAGCGCCACGTACGGCACCGCGTTGTACGGCGGCGGCGGCACCGAGCCCGACCAGACCGAGGCGTACACGGCGAGGCCAAAGATTACGAACCCGATGATCGGGATTACTCCGTGCAGGATTGGGTTGTAACTCTTCTCCACCTTGCGGAACCAGAACACACTGCCGGCACACATCGCCATGTAGACCACGATGATCGGGATGCTGCCGATGCTGGCGTACAGGCCGTATACCGTGAAGGGGCCCGCGCCGTAGTCGAAATGGAAGCCGACGAGCGCGGCCATCGCGCTGGCCAGAACGGCGACGAAGAATGTGGCATTGACGGGGGTTTTATACTGCGCGCTCGTGCGGCCGAACCACGACGGCATGGAGCCCTCGCGCCCCATCGCGAACAGCGTCCGGGTCGCCGCGTTGGCGCAGGCCAGCGAGACGATGAACGCCGAGAGGATCGCTGCGACCGAGATCAGAACATACAATGCGTGGCCGCTGTAGGTCGAGGCCAGCGTCGCCAGGATGGTGCCATTACTGGCCCACGCGGCGCCGTTGTTAATGCCGACGCCGATCGCAATGCAGTACGTCGTCCAGACGTAGAACACGATAGCAAAGCCGACCGCGATGAGGATCGAGAGTGGGATCGCACGCCGCGGGTTCCGCGTCTCCTCTCCCAGCACCGCCGAGGTTTCGAAGCCAATGTACGACGTCACCGCGAAGATGATGCCGTAGAAAACCCCCTGGAAACCGCCGTGTAGCGTGTGCCCGAAGGTGAACGGGGCGAGCGTATGGCCATGGGCGCCGCCCTTGCCCGTCACAATCAGATCAAAGATCACGATGACGGCAACCGTCACCACCGCGATCGCCAGCTGAGTCCGCGTCCCGATCTTCATATCGAAGACGGCCAGCGCCACCAACAGCGCCATCCCGATCAGGAAAATGATGAACCAGTTGATGTCGATACCGGCTTCACTCTTCAAGAGCGCCGACGAGTACCCGCCGACACCCGCCATCGTCATCGGGACGAAGCAGATGAAGCCGAAGAAGTACAGCCAGCCGGATAGAAATCCAGCGCTCGGGCCGAGCGACCGGCTGACGTAGGTGTACGCGTACCCGGCCGACGCCATGCGCCGCGTGAAGCCAATCACGACGAAGGCCAGCGTCAGGCAGGCAATGCCGCCCAGCAGGAAGGCCAACGGGTTGGATGTGCCCGCGAAGCTGGCGCCGAACGTCGTGTTGTACGCCATGGCCATCGCCGGCGAGAGCACGGCAACGGCCATCGCCACCGCGTCGACGGTGGTGAGCGATCCTTTCTTGAGCTCGTTCTGAGCCTCGACGGGTGTGTCGATAGTCGCCATTCTCCTCTCCTTCCGTCTTCTCTCCGACGTTCCACGATACGGAACAGGCGTCCTACGCCTCGGTTAGCCAGAATTATATTCCTGACTTTCCGATTGCGCAATGGTCGTTTTGCACGGTAATGTTGCAACCTGACCGAATTCGGCTCCGTCTATGATGGGGCAGGAACGCGAGATGACGGCAGAGAGACGGCACGGCGTCGAGGGGAGGGGATGTGGCTGAGGCGACCTACCTCGAGGCGATCCGCCAGGGGATGCTGGACGAAATGCGCCGCGACGACAGCGTCTACGT